>Ga0116226_10005283_pt1 | contig 11516 bp, 9 predicted proteins | sample S1TSphfallax_FD_89692 | JGI IMG/M metagenome (GOLD analysis project Ga0116226, IMG submission 89692) | Host-associated microbial communities from peat moss isolated from Minnesota, USA - S1T2_Fa - Sphagnum fallax MG | ecosystem: Host-associated > Plants > Peat moss > Unclassified | place: USA... | reverse complement strand
TTTTGCTTTACAAATTAGAACCATTATGTCGAAAGTGATAGCGTTTGACATCGGCGGCACCAATAGCCGCGTCGCCTTGATCGAAGGTGGAAAAATCATCGAGCGCAATGATGCGGCAACACCGAGCCAAGACGGCCCGCAAGCCTTGGTGGCCCGTTTGGTTGACTTGTTTCATCCCTTTGCAACCATCGAGGCACCCGTTGGGGTCGCCATTACCGGACATATCGTTGATGGTTGCGTGACTGCGCACAATCCCAACCTGCTGCCGGGATGGCAGAACTTCCCACTACAAGAAGAATTACACAAGGCATTTGGTAAAAGCGTGCAAGTGATCAACGACGCACGCGCAGCAGCATGGGGCGAATATCTGTACGGCAGCGGTCGTGGTTGCGATGAATTTCTGTTCGTCACTGTCTCAACAGGTGTCGGTGCCGGTTTGATATTGAAACGTCGATTGCATCTGGCACGCAACGGCTTCGACGCAGAACTTGGCGAGATGAAAACCGCCAATGGCATGACGCTGGAAGAACATGCGTCAGGCAGCGCGCTATCGCGTAGCGCAGTCTCGCATGGCTATCGCGATGCCAAAGCGCTATGCGATGCTGCCGACCAGGGGAACGCACAGGCAGAAGCACTACTACAGCATGGGATAACGGAAATCGCAAAAAAGCTGGCTGACATGGCGGTGATGCTGGGTATACAGCGCGTCGCCATGGGTGGTGGCCTGGGCTTGCGCCCCGGCTATCTGGAACGTCTTCAACTGACGATGATGACATATCCAAAGATTTACCACTATGAACTGGTACGTGCCGAACTCGGTCACAACGCTGGGCTTTACGGCGCTGCATCCTTGGCGCTGGGCAAGCAATAATGTACATTATGCTGGCGATGTACAGGTTATAAAGGGAAAGCAGCCTTGTCGATTGCCACTCAAAAATTCATACAAAGCCGTTGGCCATGGTTGGCGGCTTCGTTGTTTTTGACGGTCACTTTATTCGTCTCAACCACCTTGGGCTGGCTCTGGTATTCCGACCAGCGCGCTACAGCTGCGCGCCAGCTATCACTCGACCTGCTGTGGCTGGAGCAAATCGTCACTGAATCACTCGACGAAAACCAGCACATGCTCAGCAATTGGTCGCGCGATCTGCAAAAGCCATCGCCGCAAGTCGTCAACGATTTCCTGTCATTGTCCGATGGCTTGATGAAGGTCACACCATCGCTGATCGCGATCGATTATCTGGATAAGGATGGGCACCGTATCGCCGGCTTACCGAACTATACCGAGCGCCCGGATCGCCTGCCGCCCATCAGTGATCCGCTGATCGCAGAGGCGATCCAGTTGAGTTACACCACCAAGCATCCAGTGTATAGCAAAGTCATCGAGCAATATGCGCCGCTTTGGGTGCTGGTGATTCCGGTTGCCGACGAAGGTGCAGGTCAGGGTGCAATCCTCGCGACTTATGACCTCGACAAACTGTTATCCGCACAGGTGCCATGGTGGTTCGTGCAGCGTTACGACGTCGTGCTGCTGGATCGCGACAACAAGCAACTATCCCCGCGTGACGGCAGCATGCCACCCAGTGGTGACGATGCGCATCGACTCGATTTCGGCCCCGAAGGCAGCGGTCTATCCTTGCGTGCTGGGCCGCATGCCGGTCGGCACTCCGATCAATTGCTACTGCTGTTGGCTGCAGCTGTCATCCTGTTTGGTGTGCTGATCATCTGGCTGTTACGTCTGTTGCAGCGCTGGCTGCGTGAACGGCAAGCCGCGCAACTGGCCCTGTCACGCGAGCTGCATTTCCGGGAAGCGATGGAACAGTCGCTAGTCACGGGTCTGCTCGCTTTCGATATGGATGGCCGTATCATCTATGCCAATCCCGCGTTGTGCAACATGATTGGTGTCGAGGCAGATGCATTGGTTGGCACCAGCGCGCCCTTCCCGTTCTGGTCGCCGGAGAACCGGGCCGAATGCGACGAAGCGCATACCGCAATGCTGCGTGGCGACAATCCATCCAACGGTCGCCGCTTAAATCTCCTCGGAACCGATGGCAATCTTCTGTCAGTCCGCGTATTTGCATCGCCTCTCGTTGGCGCAGACAGCAAACCAAGCGGCTGGATGGCATCGCTATACGACACCACGGAATTGCAAAAGGAACGCGAAGCACTAGCGGCATCGCGCGAACAACTCTATGCCGTATTGAGCGGACTGGAAGCGGCCGTATCGGTATCGGCGATCAATGATGGCCGACTACTTTTCCGTAATCGCTATCATGCAGACCTGTTCCCGCTGGAGGCTGATGGCGATTGCTGCTTACCGAACTGGCCGAGCCTTCCACACAGTAGCGACACAAAAGCTGCAGAATTTTTCGACCGCATCAATGGTCGCTGGTATCACCTTGAGCGACGCACGATATTGTGGGTGGACAGCGCGCCTGTGATCCTGGATATCGCCACCGATATCACAGCCGAACGTGATGCCGCCAACACCGCGCGTGAACGCGATGAGTTATTACAGCATACGGCACGACTGGCAAGCTTGGCTGAATTCGCATCCGGTATCGCGCACGAATTGAACCAGCCGCTGGCGGCGATTGCAAACTACTCCGCAGCGGCGGATTGTTTTCTCGACGCCGATAATCAGCAAATCGGGAAGGCGCAGGAAGCGATACGTCGCATGGGCGAAGAATCGCGCCGCGCCGGACGCATCATCCAAAGCATGCGCAGCGTCATACAAAAACGTGCAATCCAGCATGCCGTGCATGATTTGTCCGCGCTGCTCGATGAGCCATTGAAAATGCTGGCCCCGCTGGCGCAACGTCTGCAAGTCTCAATACAAGTAATCGCTCCAGAGCGCAAAGCAATGGTGGAATGCGATGCGGTGATGATAGAGCAGGTGTTGTTCAATCTTTTGCGTAACGCGCTGGAGTCGCTCTCTGCATCACCTTTGCCAACGCCGTCGGATGCAATCATCGTTCGCATCACAACAGATACAAATAATGCCACGGTTAGCGTCCTTGATCGCGGCATGGGCATCGAGGAACCCGACAAACTATTTCAAGCGTTTTATACAACCAAGAGCGGCGGCATGGGATTGGGTTTGGCAATCTGCCGAACCGTAATCGAAAGCCACGGCGGACGCTTATGGGCAGAAAATAACGAAGATGGTGGCGCATGTTTCTGCTTCCGCCTACCATGCGTCGTACAACAAGAATATCAGGCAGAATTTCAACAAGAACAGCATCTATCGTTCATGCAGGAAGAAGTGAAATGAGCAAACCGGAAAAACCAGCAGCAATCGCAAGCTCGCAAATCGCCATCATCGATGATGATCCAGGCGTACGCAGTTCGCTCGGCATGTTACTGGAGACACGCGGCTGGAGCTACCGAGAATTCGAGCGTGCTATCGATTTTCTCGATGGCGCCAATCCTGCCGATTTCAACTGCATGGTGATCGACGTGCGCATTCCCGATATGAGCGGCCTGGAATTGTTCGAGGAATTGAACCGCCGCGCACGCAGCGAACATGCCTATTTGCCTCCCGCCTTGTTCCTGAGCGCGCACGGCGATATTCCGATGGTAGTACGCGCTTTAAAGCAAGGCGCGGCCGATTTCCTGGAAAAGCCTGCCGACCATCGTACGCTACTTGATGCCATCAGCCGCGCCATCAGCACCGACAAGAAGGCGCGCGAAACGCACGGCTCGCGTACCCAACTACTGCAGGAAATCGCCGACCTGACCGCACGTGAGCGCGAGGTATTGACCGAAATCGTCGGCGGTTACCTGAGCAAGCAGATTGCAGATCACCTCGACATCAGCACCAAGACGGTCGAAGCACACCGGCTGCGCATCTGCCAGAAATTCAATGTGCGTACCAGCATGGAATTGGCAGCGAAGTTGCGCGACATTCCTCCGAGCTTGTGGCAGCAGGCATAGTATTTTAAAAGACGACTTCATCCATTTTTGCAGGAGCTTTCCAACGATTAACGCGACAGCGATCTATGCGTGCCGATACGCGCGATCAACGCATGCAATACCTTGATGTATAGATCGTCACCAAGAATTCCGTCCTCTATGCCGTGGTCAATATTGGGATTGTCGTTGACCTCGATCACAACGGCACCACGCTTACTCATTTTCATATCGACACCGTATAAACCGTCGCCGATCAAATTTGCCGCATCGCGCGCATATCGCAAGATATCCGGCGGCACATCGGAAAGCGCTACCGCCCGTGCCATACCGAATTGGGCATGTCCTTTTGCATCGCGTTTGGCAACTTGCCAGTGTCCGGCAGACATGTAATATTGGCTTGCAAACAGTACTTGCCGATCAAGCACGCCGATCCGCCAATCGAATTCGGTGTACAGATATTCCTGCACCAGGATCAATGACGAATGCAACAACGTGCTCGTCGCAATCTGCAGAAATTCGCCGCGATTATTTGCCTTGGATACACCTCGACAAAACGCTCCATCAGGCGCCTTAATGACCATGGGATAACCCAACTCCGCCTCGATGCGATCAATCTCATCAAGGTCGCGATGCTGCAGCACCAAACTGCGTGGCGCTGGAATATTCTTGGCCCGTAGTAGCTCAGCGAGAAATACTTTGTTCGTACATCGCTGTATCGATTGTGGATCATCTATTACCGCAAGCCCGGCGCGCTCCGCCTGTTTCGCCAGCCAATAGGTATGGTGATTCACTGCCGTTGTTTCACGGATAAACAAGGCATCAAAATCCAATAAGCGATGACAGTCCGACTTATCGATTAGCGAGACATCCGCACCAACTTGCTTGCCAGCCTCGATAAATTTGTTCAGCGCGTCAATATTGCTCGGCGGCAGAACCTCGTCGCCATCATGCAAAATAGCGATACGGTAGGATGATTTTCTGTCGCAATTTCTCACAACACACGCAGCTCGTTGAAATGTATCTATTGCGTTATCGAATGCAATCTGCTGCGCTGACATGGTCTTGATATCGGGTAGCGTTACCGCGTGAATAGACCATCTTTGATTTCGCATGCATTGGATTCGTAACCACGGCGCAGGGAAAAAATCAAATATCGCACTTGTCAGATGCTGTAATGACGAACAATCTGCTTCGCCAAAAAATATATCAATAACCAGCTCTGATTCATTGGAATAGCGGCCCGAAACGACCAACGCATCATTTAACAATGCATCCCAGGTATCAGCTTCATTTTGCCAAGCATGGCCGCTGGCCAGCTCATTAATGGTCTTAACCGACGGGATAACGGTCTGCCCGCGTGCCTCAGCCAATAAGGAACAATAATAGCCAGGCGACAAATACGCATATGACGCACAAAGATTAAGAAGTGGCCTAACCGATTCCACTACATCCACGTCAAACTGCAGATATTCCCGTACGTGTGTCCATAAATGACACGAGGGAGCAACGCGGTTTTCTGCGACAATCAGATAATGGCCTTGCTGTTTTCCTACGGAATTGCTGCCCGATTGCGGCGGCGAACAGTCCGGTGATGTACCGAAACGTCCTATTCGATTGAGTTGCATGTTGCAGTGAGTTAGGGTTATTTATTGCCGTGCAAAATTGATGTGTCATTGCACAGTATTTTTCTAAAGCGCAGGGCGCCCATACCATCCTCGTAATACTCTTGATACTGTCCGAAGAGGTGATAGCCTGCTTGCTGGAACAAGCGCAGCGAGGGCAAGTTATCTTGACGTATTTCCAGGCGCAATTCCGAACAGCCCGCAGCATACGCAGCACCCTGCGCACCGCGTACCAGACGCATGCCTACGCCACGACGCAGGAATAGCGGATGGGTTGCAATCGAATATAGACGCGCACATCGGCTACCATTGCGAAACAATATCAGTACGTAACCCCGAATTTTTCCGTATGCGCCGTCCACCAGTACACGACAATGACCGTGTGTCATCAAATGACGGAAGCTGCGAAGACTGACGCGGTCACCGTCGAAACACATGGCCTCGATGGCAGCAAGCATCGGGATATCAGAAATATCAGCATCGCGTAGATTGCTGCGCCCGAGCAATTTTGCGTGTGCCATCATCTACCTCAAGCGACGATTTGCGCGGAGCACAACATCTGCGCGCCGTCCGATCTGCAATTCGCTGATGTTTTCCATTAAATGCTCAGTCAAAGCTTCAGCAATATTCTTGGTCACGCAAATGACTACGCTGCTATGTCCAGCATGCTCGGAAGGTTCTACGCGAATAAACTGCAGGGCATCACCTGTAAAGGTTGAGACTTGATGACGCAACATTGTCATCATCGGTGTTGCCACCAATATCGTAATGACGCACAGTTCCGGCGGCAGTGTAGGAACACGGCGGCGAGACTGTGCTGATTTGAAGACTTGCGCTTGCAAGTTGACTCCCTGAGCAAAACAACGATAGTGCTCAGCTTACTCAGTTACGCATAAACGCGGTATAAAAAGTAGTGCAGTCGCGGTAAACGCACCGTAAATTTCGCATGCACACGGTCTCAGTCAAAGTAGCTTAGGGAATTCTGGCTTCAGTGGCAACCTTGCATATGCGACAGCGCATGGAATAACCAGGCGCCATGCGGTATCCATTGTTCGCTCCAGCGCCATGAATGTATCGGTACGCTCTCCCAAGGCATGCGAAAGTCAATGTCTTCCTCATTTTCAAGGCCCGATGTGATGCCGTTGCAGACACCGCCTGGTGCGTTCCAGAAACCTTTTTCGTAACGCGGATTGTTGTGACCATGGCCTTGCATCATGCAGGTATCGAATGGGTTGCAGCCGAATATCCAATGCAAATTGGATTCTGCATAAGTACGTAACGCATTAGAGAAGTCCGCATCTTCAGCAAAAACTTGCGCAGCCCACAATGCAGCAGAGGCCAGCGACGCAATACGCGCATTCTCCCCCTGCCACCAGTAACCACTCTCGTTGTCATGCGGGATGAAGAATTGCGCGCGCCCTTCTTTTTCCGGCATTTGCACATACTGACGCGGATAGTGGAACGGATTACCGTTCACTTCTCCGGTAATAGTCAACTGATGCTGCAGGCCACGTCGCAATGCATATGCACAATCAGCGACTAACGGAGAATGGGTGATTGCTTCCAAAAATCGGAGCATAGCGACAAACGGCAAGCCAGCTTCGGCAGCATGAAAATAACTGCGCGTACATGCATCATTCGCCCAGAACCAGCCATCTGCGCTTTGACGTTTCATCAGTCGTGCCACGCGCTGTTCCGCTGCTTGCGTATAAGTGCTTCTCCCTGTTGCAGCATACAACTCGCTGGCGGCGAGCAGTGCGCAGTAATCATCGATGATGTTTTCAGTGTGATCGTCCAGATATTCTGCATTGTGGTCTTGCAGATGCACAAACGCTTTTTCTGCCGCATCGAGATAACCAGCACGCGCAAACTCACCATCACGTGGTAATTGACTGGCACGCGCCAACGCCGCAATTGCACTACCCGCACCTTGACGAAAACCGGCTTGATAGGTATCGAATTTATGCCCTTGCTGGGTTGTATAGCTGCAGATATCACGCTGCTCGACATCTTTGCTCCAACGGTCGAACACGGTCATGTAGAAGTAACCGTCAGCATCCAACATACGCATCAGGAAGTCTGCACCATGCAAGGCTTCATCGACAATACGCTCATCCAACCACAGCGATTGCGCAGGCATACGCGCCCTGCCATCAATCAGATTCCAAACCACCTGCGGCGTTTGCTGCGGATTCATGAAATTTGCATACGACAGATGCGATAGATATTTCGAGGCATCTCCAGACGCATCATACCAACCGCCATGCACATCGACACGTTGCTCACTGCCATACTTCGGTCGTGCATGATCGGCACGATCAAAGATGCCGGTGCAACGTTGCGATTTCAGGTAATGCACGAGATCAGATAAATGCTGTCCATCGTATATCTGTGCGGCGATCTTGAACGGCTGCGACATTAATGGCGGTGTCGCACCATCGACCAACAGCACATATTCACCTTCGGCTTGCACGCTACTAAAATCCGCACTCCAATATTGCCAGTCGCGCCATTGCGCAACACGTCCATGCGCAATCAATTGCCCATGCAATACTGGTTCACGCGTCGCATTTTTGTATAGCGTGAAGCTGTCAGATGGTAACGCAGTACTGCTTTGCACGAGTGCGATCTTGTTCGCTACTGCTTGATAGCCGAGATGATTGTGCAGGATTTTCATGGCATTCCTATTTGCGTCTCGCGAAAGCATTACCCGCTGCATCGAACAACAGGCAATTCTCAGGTGGGAAGACCACACTGATTGTGTCGTCGAAGCGCAAATTCGCGGTATGTCCCGGTAGCTTCATACACAGCTCATCAGGAATGCCAGCAATATTGAGATAAGCCAGCATCTGATCGCCGAGATGTTCAATCAATGCGACCTTCGCACTGATTGCATTCGGTACATCGGCATCGGCCAAGCGAATATGCTCGGAACGTATGCCAAGCGTGACACCGGCATCTGCACGCGCAACACTTGCGTCAACCGCAGCGGCAACCTGCTGACCATTGGGCAAATTCACTTTCGCAGCAGCAGTATCAGCATGCGCCAACTTACCCGCGATCAGATTCATCTTCGGTGCACCAAGAAAACCGGCCACGAAGAGATTGGCGGGATTATCGTACAGCTCAAGCGGACTACCGATTTGCTGTACCAAGCCTGCATTGAAGACGACGATGCGATCCGCCAAGGTCATCGCTTCGACCTGATCGTGCGTGACGTAAATCATCGTCGTACCAAGATCGCGGTGCAGCTTTGATAATTCAACGCGCATGTTTTGTCGCAACGATGCGTCCAGATTCGATAGCGGCTCATCAAACAGAAACACTTTCGGTTGACGTACAATCGCACGTCCTATTGCCACGCGCTGGCGCTGCCCGCCGGATAAGGCTTTCGGTTTGCGGTCGAGCAGATGCGTGATTTGCAGGATGTCCGCAGCCTTGTTGATGCGCTCCGTGATTTCGGTCTTAGGCTTGCCCGCCATCTTCAGTGCAAAGCCGAGATTTTCCTTCACCGTCATATGTGGATACAGCGCATACGATTGAAACACCATCGCCACGCCGCGCTTGGATGCCGGTACGTCATTCGCCAATTCGCTGCCGATATGGATTTCCCCTTCAGTAATATCTTCCAAACCGGCGACCATGCGTAACAGGGTCGATTTGCCGCAACCCGATGGGCCGACGAAGACGACGAATTCGCCATCGTCAATCGCGAAATCAACACCATTGATCACGCCAATGTCCTTGGTGTAATGCTTGGAAACGTTCTTGAAGCTGACTGATGCCATATCTGTCCCTGATCTTGTTAACCTTTGACCGCGCCAGCTGCCAAGCCTTTGACGAAGAAACGCTGGCAGACGAGGAAAGCAATCAGCACCGGTAGTGTCGATACGGTTGCCGCTGCCATCATCAAGTCATAGCGCTGCTGGAACTGGCCGATGAACAGACGTATGCCAACTGGTATCGTCTGCACCGAAGACGAACTGGTCAGCGTCCACGCGAAGAACAATTCGTCCCATGCCAACAGGAAGATGAAGGTCGCGGTAGCGATGATGCCTGGCGCACTGATCGGCAATACGATGCGCACGAACGCACCGAAGCGCGAGCAACCGTCGATGATTGCAGCATCTTCCAGTTCACGCGGAATCGAGACAAAAAAACCACGCATGATCCAGATACTGGCGGGTGTGAACAAGGCGACGTATAAAAAGATCAGGCCGTGATAGGTATCGAGCATAGTCATGCCCCATGATTCGCCGATGTTCTTGTACAGCATGTACAGGGGCAGGAAGAACAGCATGCCGGGAATCACTTGTGTGACCGAAATGCCGACCGACACTGTGTCAGAACCACGAAAACGAAAGCGCGCCAATGCGTATGCGGCACAGGTGGCGGATGCCGTTGCGAGCACGGTGGTGATGCTGCAAATGACCAAGCTGTTTTTGAAGTAACTGAAGAAATCAACATTGACCCACATGTCCACGTAGTTTTGCCACTGGAATGTCAGACCACCATCCAATTGTTGGCCGCTGGCGACGTCGCTATAGTTGCGCAAGGATGACAGCACCATCCACAAGATTGGCAATAACGATAGTGCAACCACCGCCCACGTTAGCGTGTTCAACAATGCGTTGGTAGTACGCTTGCTCATGGATTTACTCATCGCTGGTCATGCTCCGTTTGAACGTCGTCATCCATACACCGACGAAAATCAGCATGATCATCATCATCACGAACGACACAGCTGCGCCCTGCCCGAACAGCCAGTAGCTGAACGATTGTCGCGTGAGTAAAGGCATGAGCAGATCGGCCCATTCACCGGGATGGCCTGCGCCATTGCCAAACATCATCGAGACGATGTTGTAAGAATATACGTTATCGATAATCTGGAACATGAACTGGATCACGATAATCGGCTTCAACAATGGCAACGTAATATGGAGGAATTGCTTCCATTTGGAGACCCCATCAAGTGTCGCAGCTTCGTATTGGTCTTCAGGAATCGCCTGCAATGCTGCGAGAAAAATCAGCATCATCACCGGCCAGCCGCGCCACACGGTCGGTATCACGATGGCCCAGAAGCTGTTGGAACCCAATAACCAGAATGGGCGCTCATTGAACAGGTGCAGCCAGTCGCACAACACAATATTGATGATGCCGACATCGCGTTGCCACATGAAACCCCATAGCGTGCCGACGACATAGGACGGCACGATCCATGGCAACAATAACAGCGTACGCGCGAGGTTCTTGCCGGGAAAATTTCGATTCAGGAGAACGGCCACCGCGAGGCCGATGACGATGGAGAGTACCGATACCGCCAGTGTGTACAACACGGTATTGCGCAAGGCCAACGTCATTCCGGCGCGAATCGGACTATGCTCCCCTGTCAGTACACGACGGTAGTTGTCCAGGCCAACAAAAGGCGCATCCAAGTACTGACTCAGCGTGTACTGATTCAACTTCAGCAGCGACATCATGAAGCCTTCGATGATCGGCGTCAGGTTGACCGCCAGCATCATCAGCACAGCGGGGATCAATAGCAGATACGGAAATGCGTCGAATTTCTTTTTGCGCACGATGCTCCCTGGCAGGATGTGCATGATGGTGTCAACGGACCTTAACGCGATTCTTCCAGCACGTCATTGGCTTCGTTCGCCGTCAGGTCTAGCTGCTGCTTGATCGCCTGTGGCGTGTATTTGCCCTTCACGCCAGCGACGATGTCGAACATGTTGCCGATATCTTTCAGGTACACTGACTCCAACGGCCCCCAGCCGGTAATCGATGGATAGTGACGGCCATTCTTGATCTGCGCGACAAATTCGGCGTAGTGTTTGTCTGCCATCAGCGTTGCGTCGTTGGCGGCGTCCACTCTCGTGGGCAACATGCCGGACATCTTGCTGTATGCAACCTGCGCATCGTGCGAAGTCATATATTGCAAGAGCTTCCACGCTTCATCCTTGTTCTTCGACGACTTCATGA
>Ga0116226_10005281_pt1 | contig 11516 bp, 9 predicted proteins | sample S1TSphfallax_FD_89692 | JGI IMG/M metagenome (GOLD analysis project Ga0116226, IMG submission 89692) | Host-associated microbial communities from peat moss isolated from Minnesota, USA - S1T2_Fa - Sphagnum fallax MG | ecosystem: Host-associated > Plants > Peat moss > Unclassified | place: USA... | reverse complement strand
ATTTAGAATAGTAGCTCCGGTTTTTTCGTCAATCTTCTATCTTCAGTGAGAGGTTTATTTATCTATTTTTTGATAATTAGTTAGGCTAAAATCATAAGTCAGCAATACCTCCCGTACTTGTTGACTTAATAATCCTGTGAGTTCTAGCTCACCAGAGCCTAATTGTGAATGTAATATCTCTTCATGGTTAGATATAGCTGGATGAGCATAAATTTCCACCAAATCTGCTTTAATTTGGGGAATTAGACCGAGTAAATAGGCTTCAGTTACACTACCAGTTTGTAACAAACCATAAACTCGGTCAGCAAATTTAATTCCTCTGGATGATAGTAAACTCTCACCATAAGAGCGCAGTCTACCAAAAACCAAAGACCAAACTAGCTTAGTAACTAAATTCCGCCTGTCCAACCGGAGATTTAGCCCCAGTTCCTCAGATGGTAGACGAATTACTCGAATATCGAACTCTGGAGCTAACTGGGTTAAAATATGCAAAACTACTGGATGGGTATGTAAATGTAGATGTCCATCAACATGAGAAAGCAATAAACCAGAATCCCGAAATTTTTGTAATTGAGCATGAATTTCTAAATACAATTCCTCCCGTACCTGAGGATGGAACTGATAAGTTAAGCCTGCTTTGAAGGGACTATCTCTAAAGCGCCCATGTTTGTCCACCAAGTGAGGGATTTGCTCTGGTGGTAAAACTGACCGACCACAGACTAAGACCAAGTGTAGACCTACAGCCAAATTCGAGTGACTCTGAGCCAGAGCGATCGCCTCTGTTGCAGCTTCACCACTTACCATTAAGCTAGTACTAGTTAATATACCATGCTCATACGCTTGGATAATCGCTTGATTTACCCCTTTAGAGAAACCGAAATCATCACCATTAATAATGACAAGTCGTGACATGGGTATTTATTCTCTAAGATTGGGCGTGAGCAGCAGCTTGCGTCCGGCGTTCTTTCAAATAAGAGAAGAATTCTCCTCCTTCCCGCAAACGCCGTACCAGCATTTGTCTATCAGTCAACATTTCCCGCACAATCGGAATAATCGCTTGAGGACGGAAATAAAATTTGCGGTACATTTGTTCGACAGCATCTTCAATTTCTGCACCAGAAAGCGTGGGATATTGCAGAGTTGAAGTTTGAATGCCAGAGCTAGCTACTAAAGACTCGTTGGCAAACCAACCATTAGCTCTAGCTTGTTCATAAAGTTCTGTACCGGGATAAGGTGCAGCGATAGAAACTTGAATTGTATGGGGACTCAGTTCACAAGCAAAACGGATCGTTTCTTCTACTGTTGCTTTGGTTTCTATCGGCAGACCAATGATAAAAGTCCCATGAACAGTGATCCCTAATTTATGGCAGTTTTGCATAAATTCTCTCGCCACTTCTAGCTTGATTCCTTTCTTAATTCGGTTGAGAATTTCCTGGTTACCAGATTCAAAACCCACTAGTAGTAACCGTAGTCCATTATCTCGTAGTTGTTTCAGGGTATCGTAATCTAAATTGGCGCGAGCGTTACAACTCCAAGTCAATTTTAGCTTCTTCATATATTCGCTGATGGCGATCGCTCGATGTTTATCGATGGTAAAAGTATCATCGTCAAACATATACTCCCGGACGCGATCGCCAAAAATGGCTTTAGCCTCTGCCATTTCTCTACCAACAGCTGCTGGACTTTTATGGCGATAGAGATGACCACCAATAGTCTGAGGCCATAAACAAAAAGTACACTTTGCTGGACAGCCTCGTCCAGTATAAAAAGAAATGTAGGGGTGTAAAAGATACCCAATAAAATACTTTTGGATGTCTAAATCACGGTTATAAGTGGGTAATACACTAGGCATAGCATCCCAATCGTGAATTAGAGGACGTTCTTCATTATGGCAAATTTGAGATTGTCCATCCCGATAGCTCAAACCCTGAATTTCCTCCCAAGGTTTCCCTTCTGCTAATTCCTTACATGTATAGTCAAACTCATTCCGACAGACAAAATCAATGATTGGATTTTCTCGCAGCGTTTCTTCTGGTAATACAGCCACATGGGCACCAACAAGACCAACTTGGACATTTCTATTTTGCGCTTTGATCGCTGCTGCACATTTGACATCATTTATTAGTGAAGGTGTACTGGTATGCATAATTACTAGATCATAATCCTGAGCAATTTTCAGTACATCTTCTATCGTTTGTCCATGTGGTGCTGCATCAACTAACTTGCTACCCGGTACAAGAGCCGCAGGTTGTGCTAACCAAGTAGGATACCAAAATGAAGTGATTTCTCGTTTAGCTTGATATCGTGACCCAGCACCACCATCAAAACCATCAAAAGAAGGTGGACTGAGGAATAAAGTTTTTCTCATATTTTTAAACTAGGTGACAAATTGAATCTTAATGGAATCACTGATAATTTTCGCTGATGGCGGATTGCTTTACCTAACATAGACACGAAACTATCGTGTCTATGCTTGTATACTCACTTGACTAACCAACTTTCATGTTGATACCACTTATAGTTTCTAGTAATGCATAAACATCACTACGGGTAAGTTTTTCTTTACCGTTAGCCAAAGCATCAAGAGTACCATAAGCTAAAGTTAGAGGAATTTGACAGAACTGCAATGCTGGACCATTAGGCAATGATTCCATATAAGCATCTGCTAAAGCGAGATTACGCTGAGCATATGCTTGGACATTTGTACTGCTCCAACCCTCTGGGTAGAAGTCAACTCCACGCCTGAGGTCTTCAACATGGTTACGCAGGATATTTACTGCTTGTAAACCCCGCCCAAAAGCAATAGCTTGGGTGCGGTTTGTTTGCGTTCCATCATACCAAGCCCATAAATCGGATAGTAATAAGCCCACTGCACCAGCAACCCCAAATGTATAACGATCTAGGTCTGATTCGTTGGTGATTTTCCAATTAACTTCCGCCCAAGCAGCCATTCTATCTGACATTGCGGCTGTTGCATCCCATATCCTGGGGGCAATACTCTTAGGTGCTAGTATTAGCCATTCTCTGACCCGGAGACTAACTTCTGGTAAGGAGCTTTCGTATTCCTTAAATCCTGAGGAGAAAGCATCAACCGCAAAACCATCAATCCCTGCTTGCAAGGTGAAGCTAATATTTCGCAATAATTGCTTCTTGGTAGTATTATCCAGTTCCGGATGATCTTCTATTTCATCAATGGCACGCATACACAAATATGCTGACGCAACTGCTTCTTGCAATCCTGACGGTAAAACACTGATAGGAATATAAAAAGTTCTACTAGTTTCTTTGAGGATTTGCAATGCATCTCGACGTAAATCCATCTGTTTCACTCCTCTCTTGATTTCTACACCACATAAAGTTCAGGTTTTTTGATGATACTGGATATAGTTTTGACTAAACCTGAAAAACTATAGATACCCTAGTATTTCATTTTTAAAATTAATAATTTATGGTATCGCAATTAACAAAAGTCCTATACTCATCAAAGTTTAATCTAGTATATAAGGTTTTGGTCACAACAGCTTTTGTCCTCAGGTTTGTTATCTTATCAGATATTTAGTATAAATACGAACAAATAAAAGCGGGCACCTGCTCGTTCTTACGGATGGTTCCTGTTTTATAGCTACCAGTTTCTATCTTGGAGAATAACAACCGGAACTAGAAGCGGAGCTTTCCTTGCTCCACTCAATCATGAAATTGAACACAAGGCTACTCCCAGTTTTGGACGTTCCCCCGAACTGCAAAGTTCTCGTAATTTGATGAATAGATATGGAAAAAACATCTAATTCACATAATTCACGATTTGCAAATCTGCCTCAAGATAGATTTTGTCAGTAAAATTATTCTTTTTCTGTACAGGAAATATATATATGGATAGATAGAAAGCTGCCAAGAATTGAGTAATATATTTAACCAGGTAACAGGGAACAGCAAGAAAAACCCACTCGAATTTTACGGAGGTGGGGCTTGTTCGCCGAGGCGAGTTCCCTGTTCTCTCATAAATGTTAATTTGCTTACATCTGTTGCTAGACTATATCTACAAATTTCCACATTCAAGCTGGAAAGGAGTGAATCTAGTGCTTTTACTACTCATATTAGGTACAAGTATTTTTTTAATAAATCTCCATCAAGGATTGACATACTTGGCAACACAGTACACTCGTGCTGAATCCCTCATACGTAAATTATTGTTAGCAGCAATAGCCATAATTTTTCTCTTAGGGTTAATTGTAATTAAAGGTCAACAAGCAGATATTTATGACTCAACAAGTGCCATCTCAATTTTAGTTAGCATTTTAATCCTGATTTTGGTTATTTTGCTCTGGCAAAGTTCGTTTATCGTCAGATACATAGCGTCTTCAGAACAGATAAATAAATCATCTAATGGTACAAATATTGATTCTAGTCATAGTGAAGCACAAAAACTAACACTGAGTTTCCCACAGCAAACATGGCTAGAGGAGTTACTCAATTTGATACCTGTACCTCTATTATTGATTGAACCAAAAACAGCACGAGTGACTTTTGCCAACCAGGCGGCCAATCAACTTGCAGGGGGTGATTTTCCTAAAGGGATTTTAGCTGAAGATTATCATACCGCTTATAACTTTAAGGATGAATTAGGTAATCCAATCCCAAATGAAAAAATACCTGGAGTGCGTGTAGCTCATGGAGAGAAATTGCAAGGATTGGAGGTAGAATGGCATTATCTTTCTGGTATCTACTCATTACTTGTATTTGCGGATACTTTACCTGCCATGTTTGGTTATCCAGCAACTTGTGTCTTGGTTTTACAAGACATTACAAATCTCAAGCAGTTAGAAAAAGACTTCTCTTTGGGTGAACAATGGCTACAAATTCTACTCGATATTACTACTAATTCACTCCCTAGTCAGCAGCCATTAGCATTAATTAATATTATTTATCAAAAACTGGCACAGCAGATTGATTGGGATTTTTACATTAACTATTTAGTAGAAGATGATTCTGCAGTCATGCAACTAGCTTCCTATCGAGTTATGTCCCAAGAAGAAGCAAAAAAACTTGAGTGGCTGAAGTTTGGTCAGGGTATATGCGGTATTGTAGCCCAAGAACGCCGCCCGATTTCGGTCGAGAATGTACAACAATCAACTGACCCAGGTACGGAAATCATCCGTTCTCTGGGAATTACAGCTTATTGTTCCTACCCTTTGCTGGCTCAAGGTAAACTTTTAGGCACTTTCTGTTTTGGTAGCCGTTCGCGTTCTCGCTTCACAGAGAGTCAAAGAGCAATAATGCAGGCAGTTTGTGACCAAATAGTAATTACGATGGAGAGAGTCAGTTTAATTTCTTCATTACAGCGACAAACTCAAGAAGCTCAGGAAATAAATCGCATGAAAGATGAGTTTTTGGCGATCTTGACCCATGAGTTGCGATCGCCTCTGAACGCCATTTTGGGATGGTCACAAATGCTGCGGATGCGTAAGTTAAATAGCGAACAAGTAGCCCGGGCTGTGGAAACAATTGAACGCAATGCGAAGACACAAGTTCAACTAGTGGAAGACCTCTTAGATATTTCCAGCATCATCAGAGGTAAATTGCAATTTCAACCCCGTACTTGCGATTTAGTCCCTGCGATTAAATCAGCAATTAAAAGTGTTGATCTAGCAGCGAGGGCAAAAGACATCAATTTACAGTTTGATTACTTTTGGGAGAAACAGTTAGAAAAATCTCAGTTCTTCGTTTGTGGCGATCCTGACCGATTACAGCAAATTTTTTGGAATTTACTCTCTAATGCGATCAAGTTTACCCCTCCAGGTGGGGAAATAGAGATTAGGCTGAGTAAAGTTTTGAGTTATGGCACTCTGAGAGATAAAGATGAGGAATCACTTAAAGTTATTAGTTATGCTCAGGTAAAAGTAATTGACACAGGTATTGGTATTGCTCCTAGTTTTTTACCTTACGTCTTTGACCGATTTCGTCAAGCTGATAGTTCTAGTACCAGGTCTTATGGAGGTTTAGGTGTCGGATTAGCTCTTGTGCGTCATTTAGTGGAAATGCATGGAGGTAGTGTTGGTGTAGATAGTTTGGGTGAAAACCAAGGAGCTACTTTTACCGTCAAGTTGCCACTTTTAATCACAAACGATACAGAAAATCTGACAAAAACTGTAAAAGATATTTCAGAATTACCTCTTGAGCCTTTGTGTATTTCTTTGATGCATGTGAAGGTCTTAGTCGTTGATGATGAAGCAGATTGTCTAGCATTTATGGCGAATATATTAGAACAATGTCAAGCAGAGGTGCAAGCTGTATCATCTGTATCAGAGGCTTTGCAAATTATTGCCCAAAACCCCCCAGACGTTTTAATTAGCGACATTTGTATGCCTGATGAAGATGGATACTCTTTAATCCGCAAGTTGCGCGCCCAATCTCCAGAACAAGGAGGTAAAATTCCAGCTGCAGCTTTAACAGGTTGTACACACACAGATGATAGATTGAAAGCTATGCAATCAGGTTATCAATTATATTTACCTAAGCCAATTGAACCAGTAGAGCTAGTGACAGTAGTAGCTATTCTTGTTGGTCATAAAGGGGAAATAGGAGTACACAAAAGCACAAGTAGCAATGAACATCAAGGGAGAGAGCAACTTTAATGAGATCCAACATTTTTTTGTAGTCGTGATAGTTCATTTTGAATTTGCTGCTTTAATGTATCGTTAACTAGGATTTCTTGTGTAATTCGGTTAAATCTTTCGATAGTCAGATGATTTGCCTCAACTATTTTTTGTGATGCGTTGCAGTAATTAACCACTACCTTCTTAGCATCAATAGATAAGCTACCGATAGTGTCAGCCGAATTACAGAAAATTTGTGGAACCTCTTTCCCCATTAGGGATTTGATTGTCTGGAAAGCTGCTTTACGGCCTGGTTCCATTGCTAATACAGCTTGAGCATAATTAGTGACTTCGCTATTACTGACTATAAGAGACTCAGCTGCTCGAACGCTTAAGTTATAAGAACTGGATATTATACTTGTTGTGGATAGAGTAGCAATAAAGCAAATTGGCAAAAATAGTTGCTGAATATTAATGCGGAAAAATAAATTGTCAATTTTCTTCATAGGATCGACATGGCAAAGTAGCTTGCAAACATATTATGATAAGAATTCTGAATTGTTTCTAGAATCAGAAGTTCCAGCTTTGATGAAAATTAATTCCCCTATTCCCGGCTCCCTTTTAATATCTGACAAAGTTCAATCACTTTTGTCTGGATGATAGATATTTCGGTCGCCCCCCCTTGCTTGAGATTCACTTCTAGTTCCAATAACAGTGGTAAACAGGAAATCAATTGCTCGATAGTCAGAGATTTCACCTCTTGCTGTAAAAAGTAGATGCGTTTAGGATTGCTTATTTCTGCGGCTTGGGCGATCGCTTGGGGATTGCGTTCACCACTTTCCATCATTAGCTTTACCCATAACCAAGTGCGAAACTGACCAATTAAGGTAAAAACTATCCGTAATCCAGGCTCAGAAGCATTGTTGAGGTCAGCTAAAATAAGCAAAGCTTTAGTTGTATCGCCAATTCTAATAGCTGATGCTAATTGTAAGGTATTTTGAGTAGTATTACGGAGTAATTGCGATATTATATTAATATCTAATGGTTGATTACTGCTATCAGCATAGCAGCGTAGCTTTTCCATTTCATTGTAGAGAAGCCTGGTATCATTACCTACGGACTGGGCGATAAACTCTGCCGTATTGGCTGTTAATTTCACCCCCATAGCCACAGCCACTTGATTAACTGCTTGTACCAGTAATTCTGTTTTCCAGGGTGGAATTAGAGGAAATTCACGAAACTCCATCGCAAGTTGTTTGAAAAGTTTTGTAGCTTTCAATCGTTCATCAGGTTTGTGAGTACTTGTGAGTAATAAATAGGAGTTTTCTGGAATCACAGGGAGAGTTCGTTGTACTTCAGCGAAAACATTTTCTGGACAATTTTGTAAAAGATGGGTATTGTTCAACCATACCAATCGATTACCTACCCCGAATGGTGGTGTCATGACTTGATTTAATGCTTGAATAGGAGCATCTAATTGCTCTGGAGGAAATACAGTATAGTTAAAACTCGTCCATAAAGGGTCAAGCAGGCGATCGCGTAAAAGATTTACCGCCAGAGCGATCGCGAAATCATCTTCACCCCAGTAAACATAGATAGCCATATATCAAAATTCAAGACATGATCCCAAAGTGACTTTGTTAAACCAAGTAATTTTCTCTACAATCGATCAAGTGAGAGCGCGAGGCTAAGAAGATTGGACGACAACTACCAAACCTATTTAAATCGGGTAGTCCGGATGGCAAAACTACCAGAAGCTTACAGAACCCAAGTCCAGCATATCCAGGAATCTTACAAATTTCATTCCGACTCAGGAGTCAAACAACCGACACCATTTCCTGGCTACACGCTGATTACTCCACCAGCAGCAGAGGATAAATGTAATTCTGCTTTCTATAACCAACTCCAGTTATATCAAGAGGAACTGTTAAAGTTACCTATTGATAGTGGTTTGATTGTACCACTACCAACTGCTAGCTTGCATTTAACCTTAGCGGACTTGATTTGGGATAGTGCTTTCTTACACACCTCTGAAAAAAATCCCCAATTTACAGAGGAATTAAATTCGCATCTAACCCTAGCATTTCAACAGTACCAACAGTTAATCTCTTCGGAAAAACAACCAATTTCTTGGCAACTGCTAGGATTAATCGTCATGCCGAGAGCTGTAGGTATTGGTTTAATACCTACAGATATCAGTTGTTATGAAAAAATTATTCAGTTTCGGAGAAGTATTTATCAAAATCCCAATTTAATCTCATTGGGTATCGAGCAACATTACCATTTCACCGCCCATATCACACTAGGTTATTTTGGGGAGATTTCTGCTGATTTAGATCGAAGTAAGTTAGCTAGCATATTTTCTGACTTTAATCAAAAATGGTCTGGAGATACAAGAGAATTTCTCATCCATCGTGTTGAACTACGCAAGTTTGATGATATGACACACTATTATCGTCAGCCAGATTGGGCAAGTTTAGATTTTTAATACTTTGGTTAAAGGGGAATAGTAGTTTATTCCCCTTTAAAATTTAGGTTCCTGATAAGCAAGATAAACAGACTCTAAGAAAACATCAGCAGAAGTATTTGCAGGTAAAACTTCTAAATAAATAATCTTCTGCACCTGTTGGGCTAGATTTAAAGATACTTTTGCTCTAGCTTTTGGCGATAAATTTTTCCGCCGGAGCAAATACTCACGAATGATCACAAAATCATCTGGTAGTAATCTGGAGAGGTCAGCAATTTCCCTCAACTCTAGATTAAACAATTTTGCTTGTTCAGAAACAGTTAAATTAGGTGATTTAATCTGAGATCCATCTTGAACCACGATTGTACCTGCTGCTAAATCTCCCAAACGCTTTTCTTGTTTACTCAACAAGATGAAGTAAGTACCAAGGAAAAAAAATTCGTCAACAGGGCGTAGCAAGGCACGGAGAGCAGCTGCTTTTAAACCAATTGGTTGCCCATTATCACTGACAACACGAATTTTATGCATCCGCTTACCAGGAGTTTGTCCTTGCCAAAAAGTTTCAAAGAAAACAAAATAACCTGCGTAAGTAGCAAACATGCAAAAGAAAGCTATTCCCACTATCCAATAACCGAAAGTAGAGCCAAAAATCATTACTCCCAAATTATTCAATAGCAATGCGGAAATAACTGTCCACACTAACACCACTATTAATAGACTCAACCCCAAAATTAGATAATCAGTGATTAAAGCGGAAGCCCTACTTCCAATACCGGCTAGAATGAATTCCAACTCTACACTTTCTGGGGTATCTAGCTTAACTCGATTAAAAATATGCATTTCTATATCTCATGGTCCCTTAATTGTAATCCTAACCCTTCACGACGACTCCGAAGTTCATAGTAGACAACGGCTTGAGTCGTTTGAAAAAAAGGTACGATCAAGACATTAATTAAAAAAGATATCAGTATAGATATAAAAGATGAAATTGCTACAGCACTGGAACTATTATTCTGTAAAACTGATACTATTACCACTCGCAAAATACTGTTGATAAAACTAACCAGTATTTGGATTGGCATCAGGATTAGAGAAGATGTCACTAAAACCAAGAAAATCTGTCTATTACTCCCCTTGGTAAGCTCCCAACTTCGACTAATACTTTTAATGGGAGTAATATTTTCCTCGATCCCTAGGGGCATCTCGACCAAGTAGAGCCTTAATGCTATGAGAATGTACGCTATTATGAATGCTATTATAGCTATAATCGAAAAAATCACCAGAATCGGAGCTTGTTCCTTAAAAACGCTAAAAACTATATAACCTATAATGGACACCAAGATGAAGACAGCAATCTCAGCCAGCAAGAGATATAAAAAAACTAAAAGAAATCTCCACTTGCGCGAATAAACAAACCTTTGACCTGATTTAATGCTCTCTGGTTGATTAACTAATTCACCGAAAGCCAATCTAGAAATTAGGGTAAGTAATGCGATCATTTTTGCCCAACCGTAAACCGGTATCAATGCCCAAGCATAAGCTTTGAGAGCTAGTAAAAAATATTCCTTCAAGTGAGCACGATATAATTTCGCCCCTGCGCTCACGATATCAGAAGCGCTTAATGCTTGAGTAGACCTTGAATATTCATAATCCCTCATGTGATAAATTATCCTTTAAGTTATATTAAGTATTAAAACTCATTTTAATGTAAATTGCACTCAGTATTTACCTAAATTTATGAATATTCAACGTTGGATTGCTAGACGAGAGACAAATTGGCGTCGCTTAGATAGCTTGTTAAACAAGTTAGAAAAAAAAGGTTTAAAGTCATTAGGTTCGGTCGAGATTAGAGAATTAGCGAGTTTATATCGTTCTGTAGCAGCGGATTTAGCTAGGTCTCGTACTTACCGATTGGGAATAACTTTGACCCAAAGTTTACAATCTTTGACAACCCGGTCCTACGCTCAAATTTACCAGGGATCACGCCGCAGAGAATGGCAAGCAGTTATAGAATTCTATCTGTGGGAATTTCCCTTAGTCTTACAGCAAACATTTATTTACATCCTACTTGCTAGTGGATTATTTCTGTTTGGTGCTGTGGTAGCTTGGTGGTACGCATGGCAAGATCCATCTTTTATACCATTAATAGTACCGGAAACCTTAATTTCGCAAGTTCGAGATCACCATCAATTATGGATGGGGTCAATTGTTGGTACTGAACCTCTGGCTTCTAGCAGTATTATGATCAATAACTTGTCAATATCGTTTGGTGCTGTAGCTGGGGGTATAACTACAGGAATATATACGGCTTATTTAATGCTCTACAATGGGTTATTAATTGGTGCTATTGGCGCTTTAGTGGGACAGAATAATCTTGCTTATCCATTTTGGGCGTTTGTGCTTCCTCATGGTTCTCTAGAATTACCTGCTATTTTTTTAGCTGGTGCTGCTGGATT
>Ga0116226_10005280_pt1 | contig 11518 bp, 12 predicted proteins | sample S1TSphfallax_FD_89692 | JGI IMG/M metagenome (GOLD analysis project Ga0116226, IMG submission 89692) | Host-associated microbial communities from peat moss isolated from Minnesota, USA - S1T2_Fa - Sphagnum fallax MG | ecosystem: Host-associated > Plants > Peat moss > Unclassified | place: USA... | reverse complement strand
CGCCTGACGGCGGTTGTTGTCCGTCATCGTGCGTCCGAGCCGCGCGAAGCGATCCTCGATCGCGCGCAGGGACGGCTCGTGGAGTTCCATACCGTGGCCGACCGCGCTCGCGACGGCATCCTTCGTGAGATCGTCGACGGTCGGTCCGAGCCCGCCGGTGGTAATCACCCCATCGGCACGCGAAAGCGCACCCTCGAGCATCACCTGCAGCCGCTCCGCATTGTCGCCGACCGAGTGTTTCGCGTAGACGTTGACACCAACGTCCGCGAGCGCGCGAGCGATGTGCGGCGCATTCGTGTCAAGAAGATGGCCGAGCAAGATCTCGGTTCCGATGGTCACGATTTCAACGGAGACCGTACCGCCCCCGATCATTGAGCCAAACTCTTCGGTTCGACGACCGGGGCGAAACCGTGCCATTCCGCCTCGAACCACTTCGGGTACGTGGCCTGCATCGCGACGTCAAAGCCGTCGGCTGCCGCGATCATTCGCGCGCGCCGCTCGCCGCCGTCGGCGACGCGCGTGCGGTTGCGACGTTTTTGGGTGGCCAGGCACTCGATGAAGCGTATGAACTTGTCGTCCATCATGCGTTCGAGCGCGAGTTTGAGATGTTTCCCGACCCGTGGCGCGGCACCGCCGGTGGAGATCCCGAGGCGCACGGGCCCCGCTTTCACGATCGCCTGCATCGCGACGAAGCCGAAGCGCGGCTGATCGATCGTACACAGCAGAAAGCGATGCACGTCGGAGAGTGCGCGCAAGCGACCGGAAAGCACCGGATCCTGCGGCGTCGAGATAACGAAGAACGCTTCGATGACGTCTTCGTCGCGGACGGCGGTGGGATCGTCGATCCACAACACGTCGGCATCGACCTCGCGCAGCGCGTGCACTTTCTCGACTGCCTCGCGATCGTCAGGCGGCCCGATCACGACGCAGCGGCGGCCGACGACATTGAGGCTAACGGGGAAAAAGCCGTTGGATGGTAAGGGGTCGTCACTCATGACCGAACGTCTCGATTCCCAGCGACCCGGCTGTGGCAATTATCCGACGATCCAGCGTACCGAGAGCCGAGCCGATTGCGCTTGCGAGCAGAACATAGGCAACGTCATAGCTCGTCAGATCGAGACGCGCAGCACGCTCGATGAGTTCCGGAAGACGGATCGCATCCGGCGACTCCTCGATGCGGACATCAAGCCGATCGAGTGCGCCGCAGAATGCGCTGATCTCCGAGTTCTCGATTCGACCGCGCCGCCGCCCCACGGCCAGCCCGTTCGCGACCTCGATTGCCCAGTGCGCGGGCACCACGATCGTGTCTCCACCGGCACGTTCGCGCGCACGTTCTGTTGCTTCAGTTGACTCATCGGGAAAGCACCAAGCCAGCGTAAGGGAAGCATCGACGACAAGGGGCACTTAGCGCCGGCCCTCGCGAACCGCATCGGCCATCGTCATACCGAGCGGTTTCACGCGATCGCGCACCGCAAGCCAACCGGTCCATGGCGACGGCTCCGCGCTCTCCGACTTCTCACGAGCCGGTCCAAGTACGGCGACCACTCGACCGTTGCGGCTGATCTGCAAGGTTCGCCCCGCCTCAACTTGATCGAGCCAAGCCGAGGCATGTGTCTTGAGATCGTAAATTCCGACCGTCGCACGTGAAGGCTTCTTCTTCCCCATAATGACCAGTCTACTCCGACCAGGTCCGACTTTCAATAGTCGACGGGCCGTAAGTAGAACTCGTTGATCGCCGTCGCGCTTACCAACGCCGTCGTCGGTAAGTGGCGCTTCCAGTGCGTGGTGTCGACGCGCCGTCGGACCAACGCCACATCAGCGGGCGCAAAGCCGCGCTCGACGATGTTCGCGTCGCGATAACCGGAGAGGATCAGGTGCAAGATCTGGTCGGCCTTCGCATAGGTGATGCCGAGGTCGCCTTCGTCGGTTTGGTTGGCTTCGAGATCGGCGCTCGGCGGTTTGTCGATCACCGCGGCCGGGACGCCGAGGTAGCGCGCGAGTTGCCACACTTGCGTCTTGAAAAGATCGCCGATCGGGTTCACGGGCGGCGTGTCGTCGGCGTGCCAAGTGAAATAGCCCATCAGGCGCTCCGTCTTGTTGCCGGTGCCGATCGGCAGCGCGCCGAGGCGCGCCGATTGATCGAAGAGCGCGAGCATGCGCATGCGCGCCATCACGTTTCCGCGGCGGCGGCCGTCGGCGTCGGGCGCGAACCGCAAGTAGCCGTCGACGGCCTCGCTGATCTCGATCGTCTCGGCGTTGATGCCGAGCGCGTCGATGATGGTCTGCGCGTCGCTCAGACTATCGGCGCTCGAGCTGCGATACGGCATGCGAATCGCGTAGACGTTTTGCGGTCCGAGCGCCCGCGCGCAGAGATACGCAACCACCGCGGAGTCGATTCCGCCGGAGAGGCCGAGGACGGCGCGCGTGATGTTGCGTCGGCCGATCAGCTCGTCGCGCAAGAAGCCTTCGAGCCACGCCGCCGTCGTCGCTCCGTCGATCGCGAGCGCCGCGCCCGGGTCGTAGCGCGGCGCGACGATCTCGGGGATCACGATTCCACCGCTTCGCGACTCGCGCGCGGGAGCGGCAAATCGGGATCGAACCACAGGTCGGGCAGGGCGCTCTGCAGATCGCCGAGCAGCGGGAGCGTCGATCGCGCGACGTCGACTTCCGCCTCGTCGAGCGTGACCCGCAGGATGCATTCGCCGAGCGCGGGCGCTTCCACGATCAACGCGCCGCGCGGCGAGATCGCACAGGACGAACCCGACATGCCTTTGCCGCCCTCGAATCCCGTGAGGCCCGCGTAGAGCACGTAGACGCCGTGTTCGACCGCGATGTTCGCCAGCATCGACTTCCAATGCAGCACGTTCTCGAGTTCGCGGCCCGCACCAAGGCCGCGGCCGGGTGAAGCGCTCGGCACGATGATCAGACGGGCACCTTTGAGTGCCGCGACGGTTGCGGTGATGGCGTGCCAGGCATCTTCGCAAATCACGATCGCGCTCGGTCCGAACGCACTCGGAAAGACGCCCAGCTTGCGCCCGCGCGTGTGAAAACGCTCCTCGTCAAACACGCCGTAGGTCGGTAAGAACATCTTGCGGTGGACGTGCACGATCTCGGGCTCGAGACCCCCGAGCCGCGCGTAGAGCGCGCTGTTGTAGAACGTGCCGCCCTCGTTCTCGAAGAAGCCGCAGACGACGTCGACCGTGCCGCCGCCGCTCGCGCGCCAGATCCGGTTCACGTCCGCCGCGAACTCCGGCGCCGTGAGCGCGAGCTCGTAGACCGCGCCCTCCAGGAAGTAGCCCGTCAGCGCGGCTTCGGGCAGCACGATCAGATCCGTCGGCGCGCCGCGCAGCTGCGCGAAGATCGTGCCGAGTGCGGCGAGGTTGGCCGCGTAGTCGCCCTTGCGCGGTTTGAATTGGACGAGCGCGACCTCGGTCACGTTGCGATCGCTAGCGACGGTTCGCGTTTGGCCGCGTCGATCGCGGCGACCAGTTCTTCGGCGGGGTAGGTCAGAATCTCGGCCATCGTCGGATGCAAGTGCGGGATCTTGAGATAATCGTAAACCGTCGCGTTGAACGACATCGCCGCGATCGGCGTGTGAATCATATCCGATGCGCCGCTGCCGAGGATGGCGACGCCCAAGATGCGCCCATCGGACGGCGACGCCAGCATCTTGACGAAGCCTTTCGTCTTGCCGATCGAAATCGCTTTGCCGAGATCGTTGAACGGGTAGGTGGCCTTCACGTACGGTACGCCTTCGGCGATCAGTTCTTTCTCGTTCTTGCCGACGATCCCGACTTGCGGCTCGGTGAAGACGGCGTGGGCGCGCGAGAGCGAATAGTCGATCTTCTCCTGGCCGTTCGAAAGCGCGTTGCGCGCCGCAAGTTCCCCTTGCTGGATCGCGATGTGGACGAGCAGAAAATCCGCCGTGACGTCGCCGACGGCGTAGATGTTCGGCTGCGTGGTTCGCATCGTCTCGTCGACACGGATCCCCGTGATCGCATGCGCCTCCACGCCGATTTCCTCGAGCCCAAGGCCCGCGATGTTCGGCATGCGGCCGAGCGCGTAGAAGATCTCGTCGGCCGCGACCTCGTGCTCCTCACCGTCGCGGGTGAAATGGACGACTTTCATGCCGTCTTCGCGTAGGGTCGCGGCCGTCATGTGCGCGCGAACCTCGATGCGCATCCCCTCCTCGCGCAAATACTCCGTGAGCGCATCGCCGACGTCGTCGTCCTCGCTCGAGAGCACGTGCGGCGCACGCATCACCATCGTCACCGGCACACCGATGCGCGCGTAGAATTGCCCGAGCTCGCTTGCGACATAGCCGCCGCCGAGCACGATCAGCGATTTCGGCTTCGCGTCGAGGTCGAGGGCCTCGTCGCTGTCGATGTAGCCGGTATCGGTGAGCCCCGGTAGCGCGGGCGGCGCGATCGACGAGCCGGTCGCGATCACGAATCGCGGCGCTTCCAGAATGGTCTCGCCGACGCGAACACGGGTCGGCGATTCGAAGTGCGCTTCGCCGATGAACGTCGGGTACGTGTCGATCCCCGCGATGCGATAATCGGCGAATTCTTGGATCACCGTGCGCTTGCGGCGGATGATCGCGCCGAAGTCGATCTGCGGCTCACCGGCCGTCACGCCCAGTTCGGCTCCGTGCCGAATCTCGTGCGCCAGGTCGCCGCTGGCGATGAGCGTCTTCGAGGGCATGCAGCCGCGCAGGATGCAGAGCCCGCCGAGCGGCCCGCGGTCGACGAGGGCAACGCTGGCACCCAGGTCCCGCGCCGTCCGCGCCGCCGCGTAACCGCCGGAACCGGCACCGATGACGATCAGATCGAATGTTTGAGCCGCGGCCGCGATGGTGGAATCTCCCCCGGTTGAACGCACCGGTTCTTCTTCCGATGAGACCCCGCCGCGAGCAGTCAGGGTTCCAACTCCGGCCGGGCGCTACCGGTTCGGTCGCGCTACGAGCGCAGGCGGAAGGGCTTGGCCCCCAGGCGATGGACGCTCTCGATGAAGCGGACGGCGCCGGTGGCACTGTGGATCAGGATCGAGTGCGTCCTCGCCTGATTCCCCATGAAGCGCACCCCGCGCACGAGGTCGCCGTCCGTGATTCCGGTCGCGACGAACGCGATGTTTTCACCCGAGGCCAGATCGTCCATCGTCAAGACGCGGTTGAGATCGCCGAAGCCCATCGCTCGCGCGCGTTCGGCTTCCTCGTCGCTGCGCGGTTTGAGCCGGCCCATGAAGCCGCCGCCGAGGCCCTTGATGGCTGCGGCCGCCAGCACGCCTTCGGGCGCCCCGCCGATACCCATCGCAACGTGGATGCCGGTGCCCTCGATGCAGGTGGCGATCGCCGCATCGACGTCGCCGTCGGAGATCAGTTTGATGCGGGCGCCCGCTTCCCGGCATTCGGCGATCAGATCGCTGTGTCGCGGGCGCTCGAGGATGACGACGGTGATGTCGTTGACCGGGCGCTCCAGCGCGTTGGCGACGGCCTCGAGGTTATCCGCGACCGAGGCATCGATGTGCACGTAGGGCGCCGCCTTGGGTCCGACCGCCAGCTTCTGCATGTACGAATCGGGGGCGTGCAAGAGACCGCCGCGCTCGGCCAGCGCCATGACGGCGATCGAGTTCGGCAACCCGTTCGCGACCAGATTCGTGCCCTCGACCGGATCGACCGCGATGTCGACCGCGTAGCCGCCCAGGCCCAATTCCTCGCCGATGAAGAGCATCGGCGCCTCATCGCGCTCGCCCTCGCCGATCACGATGCGCCCGGCGATCTCCATCTGGTTGAGCGCGTCGCGCATCTTCTCGACCGCCGCGCCGTCGGCGATGTTCCGCTCGCCGCGGCCCATCCAGCGCGATGCGGCGAGCGCCGCAGCCTCGGTGACCTTAACGAAGTCGAGCGTGTCGACAGGCGTGCGCTCGGTAACGGTTTGCGAAATCATCGTTGCCATTCGGTCATCCTTTCCCAGCGACGGGTCACTCTCATGCAGGCGTAGCGTGCCGCGGGGGTTGAATCGAAATGGTCGATGGCTAGTGCGGGTCTTACCACGTCTCGTCCCTCACCTGCGCTTGCTGCCGCCGGTTGGCCCGCCGTCGTGGCGGTGGCCTGCGGGGGTGCGACCGCGGGGTTTTTTGGGTGGTACGCCCTCATCATGCGCGGCCCCCGCGACGCGGCGTTCCTCGATCTCTCGTTCCTGGGCTTCCTTGCCCTGGGGATCGCGGGCACGCTGTTCCTCTGGAGCACCTACGCCGGCTACTTCGCCCGGCGCACGAACCTCACGGAGGTCGAAGCGCTGCGTTGGGACGCGATCTCGTGGGCGCTGCTCGTCGTCATGTGGGCGGCGTTCGTCTCCTCGCTGGGCGCGAACGCCGACGGCCGCGCCGTCGCGCTCGCGATCGGCCTGTGGGGCCTGGCGAAGGTCCTCGTCGCGGCCCGTTTCAATCGCACCGTCCGCGACGTCCTCATCACGTTCGTGACGACGCGCGTTTCGATCATCCTCATCGCCGAACTCGCCGCGGTCGTCGTCGGCCAGCGGCCGGGCGACCACTACGCCGCTTCGACGAGCAAGGCGCTCGCCGTCTGGGGCCGCTGGGACGCCGAACACTATATCGGCATCGCGACCGACGGCTACTCGGGGACGGAGCCGGCGTTCTTCCCGCTCTATCCGCTGCTGATCCGCATCCTCGCCACGTTCACGGGTAGTCACCTCATCGCCGGGCTGCTGATCTCGAATATCGCGAGTTTCTTCGGCCTGCTCTTCTTCTACAAACTGGTCGAGCATCAGTACAACCGCCAAGTCGCGCAACGCGCGACGTTTTACATCTCGATTTTTCCAACCGCGATCTTCTTCTCGGCCGTCTACACCGAGTCGCTGTTCTTCGCGCTCACCGTCGCCTCGTTCTATTACATCCGCGAGCGGCAATGGCTCACCGCCGGCGTCATCGGTTTCTTCGCGGCGCTTACGCGCGTCGAGGGCGTCTTGCTCGCGCTGCCGTTCTTGATCGAATGGATCACCGTGCTAGTCGGGAACCGGCGCGAGATCCTGCGCTGGCCGATGGACTATCTGGTGCGGCCGGTCGTCGGCCAAGTGCTCGTGCCGCTCGGCCTTGCGACCTACATGGCGTATCTCTGGGTGCTGCGCGGCGATCCGCTCTATTTCTCGCACGTGCAAGCGCACTGGGGACGCCATTTCGCGCCGCCCTGGGTCAGCGTCGTTCATGCCGTCGGGCTGATCGCGCACGCGCACAGCGCGACGACGATCGCGAATCAAGGCGAAGAGCTCGCCTTTACCGCGCTGATGATCGCCGTGCTCATCGGCGGGATCCGGCGCCTGCGACCGTCCTACTGGGTCTACATGGCGGCGTCGATCCTCGTCCCAATGTCCACCTCGTCGCTGATGAGCATGCCGCGCTTTGCGCTCGTGCTCTTTCCGATGTTTGTCGTCTTCGGCTTATGGGGCGGCCGGCAATGGGCGAACAACGCGATCGTCGCGTTTTCGCTGCCGCTGCTCGGCCTCTTCACCGTGTTCTTCGCCGACTGGTATTGGGTCGCGTGACGACCCCCTCGATCGTGCAGCATCTGACCCGCCGGCGCGGCGTCCGCCAGTTCGTGAAATTCGGTATCGTCGGCGCCTCGGGCTTCGTCGTGAACTTCCTGATCTTCACGGGGTTGCAGAAACTCGATGCGGCCCATTCGCTGGCCTCGCATTACTACGTGATCTATTCGGTCGCGTTTCTGGGCGGCGGGGTCTCGAATTATTTTCTCAACCGCTCGTGGACGTTCCGTTCGACCGGCCATGCGGGGCACGAGGGCGCAAAGTTCTTGACCGTCTCGGTGCTCGCGCTCATCGTCGGCCTCGGCGTTTCCTGGGCCACCGGTCCGGCTCTGGGCCACGGCCACAAGGCGTGGTTCGTTGCGACGCTCTCCGGGATCGTCGTGAACTTTTTCATCAACAAATATTGGACATTTCGCTCCTGAGGGACGGCCGCGCGCGCTTCTGGATCGCGCTCGCGGCCGTCGTCCTTTTCGGGGCGCTGCTGCGTCTCAAAGGCATCCACGACCCGATCATCGATCATCCCGGCTGGCGCCAAGGCGATACGGCGGCGATCGCGCGCAACTTCGCGCGCCTGCAGTACAACATCCTCAAACCCCAGGTCGACTACGACGGCGCGCCGCCGAACTACGTCGAGCTCGAACTCCAGATCGTGCCGTTCCTCGCAGCGACGCTCTATAAGATCTTCGGCGTCCACGAGATCTTCGGACGGCTGATCTCGCTTGCGTTCGGCCTGGGTACGATCGCCGTGCTCGGCGCGTTCGCGCGCTGGCTCTTCCGCTCGGGCGTCGCGGGCATCGGAGCGGCGCTTGCCTTCGCCGCGTTTCCCGGCGCGATCTACTATTCGCGCACCTTCATGCCGGACACGACGATGGTGTTCTTTCTCTGCGCTGCGCTCTACGCTGGGACGCGTTGGCTTTGGGACGGCGACCCGCGCGACTGGCGGGGTTTCTGGATCGCCGGCCCGCTGATCGCGCTCGCGCTGTTGGCAAAGCCGGTCGCCCTCGTCGGCCTCGTGCCGCTTGCGGCGGTTGCGTTCGTGCGCTTCGGCGTTGCGGTAACGCTGCGGCGACCGCAGACGTACGCGCTGCTCGCATTCGCGTTCGTGCCGCTCTTCGTGTACGACCACATCGTCTCGGCACAGGCCGAATGGCATTGGGCGAGCGGGATCACGAAGCTGCATGTCGTGCCCTCGTTTACGCATGCGTTCACGAGCGTTGCTGCGCTCGGCGCGAATGTGCACCGGTTCGGTCACGCGCTGCGGCTCCTTGCGACGACGATGCCCGGACCGGTCGGCGTCCTGCTGCTGCTTGCCGGACTTGTCGCGATCACTTGGGCGCCGGAGACGCCGGGTGCGGACCGGCTGCGGACGCGCGACCGAGCGCTCCTGTGGACCTGGCTCGTGACGGGATTGCTCTACGGCTACGTCGTGCTGACGGTCGAGCCGGTCGACTACTACTGGTATCCCGTCGCACCGCTCGCGTCGCTATGCGCCGGAGCCGCCGCGCTCTACGCTTGGAACGCGGTCCGCGGGACGAGTTGGCAAACGATCGCACTCGGCGCAGCGGCGCTGGCCTATCTGGGCTTCGTGCTGCTCTCGCGCCACCAGATCGCACCGTACTACCGCTACAGCAAGGTCAATTACGTGACCGCCCGGGCGCTCGATGCGACCTTGCCCAAAGACGCGCTGATCGTGATGGGGCACTACGATCCCTCGATCCAGTACTACATCGATCGCAAAGGCTGGGAGGAAGACCCGCACCTCTGGACGCCGTTCGACGAGCAGAGCGCGATCCGCAAAGGCTCGCGCTACTTCATCGCGATGGAACCCAAGCGCCTCAAAACCAACGCCGAACTCCTGAACTGGCTCGCCCGCTTCCCGGTCGATCCGCACAAACACTGGCCCGTCTACGAAACGGACCCGGCGAAAACACTTCCCGGCGCGGAAGAACGCTGGCGCGCCTTCCGCCGCGCCGAACATGCCGGCCGTTCCCCCGCCGCCTCGAAACCGCGCTGATCGCGCGTCCGCGCTAGGGTAAGGGCAACACCGAGGCCGGAGCGGCAAGTCTTTCAGCGGCGTGCGAGCGTTCGGGGACGCCGGACTCAACGAGTTGCCGGTAGAGAATCAGGCGGTTCGTAGAGCGCGCGATGTCGGAGTTGAGCTCGTAACTGAGCTGGATCGCCCGGGTGAGGTCGGCCGTGTCGTACGTGTAGTTGAAGCGCCGCAGGGCAAGTGAAATCGCGGCGCTCTGCTCCTTGACCCCGTCGTACGAACGGCGGATCTGTGCCCCGGTCTCGCGATACGATGGGTAATTCGAACCGACGATATCGCGCTTGATTTCGGCCTGCTCGATCTGCGAGCGCAGCGCCTCCACGCGCTCGTCGTGCGGCGAGACCTTCGCCGCGATCTGTAAATTCGTGATCGCTTCGTCGAACTTCGATGCGGCGAACGCCGTCTGGGCAAGCCGCACTTGTACCGAGATGAGCCCCGCGGCAGCATGCTTGTCCGTCGGCTCGATCTTCAGCGCCAGTTGGTAGGCGACCGAGGCGTCCGCAAAGTTCCGGTGCGCGAGCGCAACGTCGCCCTGGTGATCGCGGGTCTGCACGATCCAATGCGCGATGCTCGTCGCGCAGCCGGTCGTGGCGAGCATGGAACAGGCGATCAGCGCACGGATGAGACGAGACATGACCAGAGCGAACCCTTACAGACGAAGAGGTGAGCGAACCCGGCAATATACTGCGCCGCCGGGTACAGGATCAACTGCGCGAGGATGGTCCCGACGAACGCGGTGACGATCAGCCAGAAAATCATCGACCGGACATCCGAGTGCGGGCGCTCTCCGCGGACGGTCTGGTCCACGATCAGCGCCGAGGTCGGATCCACGAAAATCGAAAACAAGATCGTCCCAATTCCGTTCACGAGCCCCGACAACCCCGTTGCGGTCGTGCGCGCGTCGAGATTGAGGACACTTGCGTAGTAGGCGGAGACCACGCCGACCGCGTAGACCGCCCACAGGATCGTGTTCGCGATGAGCAATCGGCGCGGAACAGCGCCTTCCGCGAATTTGAGCACCGCCGCCAGCGGCCGGACGCGCATCGCGCGAAGAAGGTCGATCTGGACGCGTGGGTCGAGCAGCCGGGCGAGCGCGTGCGGGATCGAGCCGCTCCGCTCGAACGATCGGATACCGCGTACGAAGAGCGTCAGGAACAGCGGCATCAACAGACCGCCGATCACGACGCCGATCGTTCCGCTCGCGACGATGAGCCGCATCTGCACCCCGAAAATGTCGAGCAACGAGGCTGGGACAACGACATGATGCGCCGGCCCGGTCGCGGCCTTTGCCGTGGTATCGGCGAGTCCGCCCAGCGCCGGCGTGATGAACAGCGCTGCAAGCCGGCTCGCCGTCACGAAGAGCGAAAAGAGCGAGATTGCGGTGGCGATTCGGCCCGTCACGACGCCGGCATACCGCGCGGCGTAAGCCCCGATTTGAATCGCCTGCGTAATCGCCGTCAGCACCACCGCAAGGATGAGCGTCGGGACGAAGACGGCGTGCCAGTTCATCTAGGCCGCGTGCGGGGCCGCGAACCGGATGCCGGCGCCGTCGAGGGGACCGAGCACGCAGAGCCCGCGCTGCTCGGGGGCGAGCACGGTGCGCGCGATCCGTTCCACGTCCGCGCGATCGACCGCATCCACGGCGGCTTCCACCTCTTCGGTCGAGATCTGACGGCCGTAGACGAACTCGTTGCGTCCGAGGCGCATCATCCGGCTCGCCGTGCTCTCGAGGCCGAGGATCAGACTGCCTTTGAGCTGTTCGCGGGCCAACGCGACCTCGGCGTCCGTGACGCCGTCCAGCGCGGCATCGAGTTCGGCCACGATCACGTCGATGCACTCTTGCGCGCGATCGGGTGCGCAGCCGGCGTAGACGCCGAAGAGGCCCGCTTCGCGATAGCTCTGCTCGAAT
>Ga0116226_10005279_pt1 | contig 11518 bp, 5 predicted proteins | sample S1TSphfallax_FD_89692 | JGI IMG/M metagenome (GOLD analysis project Ga0116226, IMG submission 89692) | Host-associated microbial communities from peat moss isolated from Minnesota, USA - S1T2_Fa - Sphagnum fallax MG | ecosystem: Host-associated > Plants > Peat moss > Unclassified | place: USA... | reverse complement strand
TTGGTTGGTTTAACCATTATTAGTATAATAAACATTAATTTTCCATAATTACTTTATTCATGGTTGGTTTAATCATCATTGGCTTTACCACAATTAGTTTAGCCATTTTTAGTTTTGTCATATAATTAATTTTTCCTAGGTTAAATTAACCACCTAATTATGTAATGCAATGTGGTTAAATAGCCTAAATACAAGTAGTTTTTGTATAGGTGTATTTATTTATAACAACTGTATCTATACTCCACCTATTTACCTATAGTTTTGCCTATAGGTAACCTAGTTATATAGGCTAGGGTAAGCCATTTACATACCTATGATAAATTATTAGTTGGTTAAATAATTATTTACCTAAAATGCATTAATGAATGTGTAACTAAATAGTTAAATATTAATGATTACAAATACATTATTGATAATATACAATGAATTAGGTCAAATTTGTAAAGATTAATTATAATTTGGTTGTAATTATCAATCAACAATATAATACATTATAACTATCTTGATATTTTATATAATTCAAGGATTTATAATATGGTTGTAATTATTAATTATAATTAAATAAGTAGACATTAATGATTACTAAATTTTATTTTAACTTTATTAACATACATATTTACCTACCTCTTTATCTATTTCTTTACTTAATTTATGTATCTTATGTAGTTATTTAAGAATAATGTTGTCTAAACTAAAAGGCTTTAGTGTTGTGTGGACATGAAAATGTTTTTCCCTACCAAACATTTGTCCCATATTATTTGTCATCCTTCCCAAATGATGAGCAATATAAACAGATCCACCATAAACATCCAAGACATAAGAAATATTTTGAAAAGGCTCATCCTTAAAGGCCAAATTCAAAATGAAATATGATTTTCCTACCTAGGTCATCTAGGTGTAGGCCAACTTAATATAGGTGGTATACATTTAAACCTAATAAAGGTCATAACTTAAGTTGCCCTAGCTTACTTTAAGCTTATATATCTAATTGCTAGTTATAATTTCCTAAACCTAGGCCTAGTAGTTTAAATTGCCTTAACCTACTTTAGGCTTCTATACCTAATCGTTATTTATAGGTTCATAAACCTAGGCTTAGGAGTAGGTATCCAATTTTAGGCTTAACCTAGGTTGCTTAGGTTTTATCCATGTGGCATAACCTAGTGGCCGATATTTAAATCCATGTGGCATAGTTTAGATGGCCAATGTTTAAATGCCACATGGCATAGATTAGGTGGCCAAATGTTTAAATGCCATGTGGCTTAACTTGGATGGCCACTATCTAAATGCCACATAACACCTAGTGAAAATGGTGTTTGACTAGTCAAAAAATCATTTGACTATTGTATTGATCAAAATTACTATTCAAAAGTACTAGTTGCAATGACTAGTCAAAAATGCCAACTTAAGCCTATCAAAAAGTACATGACCTAGTCACAATGGACAAGTTCAAAACAACTTGTCCAAAATGATTGAAGTTTTTTTTTATGCCCGTCCAAAATGGATATTTTTTGACCAAAATTTATAATTTCAAAAATGATTATTGTAGTGTCAACAACAAGATCAGCCTCCACCTTCAGGGTTACAATTAAAATTCAGCTCCAACTGCAAATGTAATATGATGATCTGAAATTCAAACAACCATAAATATTTCACCCTTCCCTCCCAAGGTATATGGTGACAGTTGGTGTTAAAAACACAAAATACACCCACCTCAAAGGAGAAAGTGATAAACATATTAGTCCTCACCCCCTAAACTTGATGATCAATAGATGTTTAGGATCATGATAACCTTTTGTTTCATGTTTTACAATGGGGTAAGCCCCACAGTGGGGATATTCCCAAAATGTGGGGTTGAACTTATTTATCCTTTTGTCTTAGGCCACTTATTTTTAATCGTTTCACCTTATGTATAAACTTCACTTTACACAAAACTACTAATTGTTGGAGATTTGATGCAAATTCAACCACTATTGTTTTTTTTCCATTGAACATCATGTTCAACTAACAATAGTTGTATATGTTCTAAATCGTGAATAAACCACCTTTGTGAAAGTTTTCATTTTATATGGTGCACATCAAAGAGGAAAAGGAAATATGACACACTAATTCTTAAGTGTTGTGGTCTATGTATGTGTAGTTTCACAATAACTTTCACCTTATGCTTTACAATGGGTTAAGTCCTTACGTCCCATAGTTTTTACATTATAATGCCAAAAATGGTGATAAACAAATTGAGAAAACAAAATTCCTTGACCAATGAGGTGAGCCAACATGGGTTCAAAAGGTTTAGATTGTTTTCTTTACAGAGTACATGGTTTATATTTATATAATATGATGGTGCATGATAAATAAGTTTAATTGGGGGGAGGGGTGACGAGCATGGCGAACATCTAACTATAGTTTGTTTAAATGGTTTTTTGTTTTTGATGGTTACATGGCAAACATGCTTATTCTTTTTATTTTGGGGAGAGGAACATGACAAGTGGAACAAAAACTTATACTATTAGCATTTGCATGAGTGGGTCACGTGAACATTTTATTTTTGAAAACGTAAAGAATGGGTTTCTTAGGTCATGGACCAATTAAAGACGCACATCACCTAAAAATAATTTAAAAAAAAATCTTGGATGTCCCCCTCAACTAATTAATAGCAATCACACTATACTAAAAATGCCAAGGTGGGGACATTCCCAAAATGTGGGTCTTAAGCCCTTTATTTTGGGAATGCCTCCACCACGTGGTTTTATCCTATACATAAATACTAGTTGTGGGAAATTTGAGGCCAAAAAAAATCAACAAATTCAATCAATATATATTTTATATTCAACACATTCAACCATCAAAATTGTAAATATTCTACAATCTGGGCAAGCCACCTTTGTGAAAGTTCTCATTTACATACATTGCACATCAAAGAAGAAACTTGAAGATATGACAAACAAAGATTAACTTTGAAGCTTTGTGATCTACATATGTTTAAGATCGCGATAACTTTTGCCTTGTGCTTTATGATGGGTTAAGCCCCAAAGTGGGGATATTCCCAAAAGGTGGGGCTTGATTCATTGATTGTGTAATCCTACACCCCTCATTTTGGGAATGCCCCCCACCTTGCAACTTAATCCTAGACAATTATAAGTTTTTGAAGTTCTAATTAGTCCTCCATTTGTCATTCACCATGCATAAACTTTGACCTACATTTCAATTCCTATACATTATTCAACGTATCAATAATGCAACCCTTTTTTCAATGGATGGAAAGTGAATAGAATTGAGCATATCTAACACCTAGATGGGTAGAATATAATTCATACACTACATTTGTATGGATGGTTTTTAATTTTTATCAACTAAAACACATACATTTTTGAGAACATAGTTTGGGTGATCAATATTAAATGCATTGGCGACAACTGTGGTAGCAATTGTCCTTATACCAATAGCTAGGGCACCTTCCCACAACGCCATGGTACATTTTCTTTTTTTCCACCCCCATGTGACTCACCCATGGTATTGAAAACCATTGTTGTCTCACATCCTTTCGTTTCATTGCCCTTTGTTTGACCTCCCATGTCAAGAAAATGAATTAGAAATTAAAAAAAGGTCCCATTGGTGTTGTGGAAATGACCATTTGGCTATTGGGGGAGAAACAACACATGCCACTCGGCTATTTTGACTATCGTGTTTTATAGTGAAAACCCAAACTATACTCGACATCCATTCATTATAATTGCAAGTCATTGTGATATTGATTAAGGCATGTTTCCATTTTTTAAAATTGTGTTTTGAATCTTCAAACTTTGATAAAATTAAATTTGGAACCCTTTGATTCATGTTGTCTATTGGAAGAACATTCATTGGTCCAAAATCTTATAGCTTTACATTGTGCACAACTTTTTTAAATGGGAGCATTATTATTATAATATGTCTAAAAGATTCACAATGATTTTCAAACATTGATAAATGTTTTCAATTATCTACATGCATCAAAAAATATCTTCAATTATAAAATCAAACCATGCACAAAAGATGAGGATCATTGTATTCTACCTACTTCTACAATAATTTCAAATTGCACTCAAACAAGCCAACAATGTTACTAAATAAAAGGATTATGGGTCCTTATGCAATCTTTTTGCCCAATAAAAACTTGTTCATAGATTAGAATTCTTGATTATGGGATTTTTTTGGCAATTTGTTAATAAATATGCTTTGAATTTCCTGGGCACATCACATGTGTTTTAAATCATTGTTGAATATATATTATTTTTTAATGTGTAAATATGTATTTCGTTTTGAAAATTGATCATAATTTAAAATCACATTAAGATGTACCAAGTAGTTCAAGGTTTATTTTCTTGCATTATAAGCTATTTATTATTATATATATATATGACATGTACATTACACCCCATTTACATTTGATAAAAAGATTTTTGAAAATTTGAAGTTTTGAAACATATTTTGAATTTCAAAACATTTCAAATTCCAGATCTTATAAATTGTGAATGTTTTTCTAGTGCATGTTATTATCATTTAAATTAATTTATTATCAATTTTAAAATTTCCTTAATTTATTATTTTGCAAAAAAAATCTTATTTGACAAAATTAATTTTCAAGTTCAAAAGTCCTTTACTAAACCAAAACTTATAATTAAATAAAATGAAATGAAATTTTAAATTCACCAACATTCATATTAATCTTTTAACACAACTTCCCATGATTACCATGATTTTCACATGTCAATGCATAAACATATATGTACAAAAGTTTTCATTGGGATTTAACATGATTTTTGACTCCTTATATTGTGATCACACCCAATTGGACTAAATTAAAGTTTAATAATGCTACCATTACCATCATAACCATTCTTTCCACCATTACCACCATAATTGCAAATGTCACCATTGTTGTATTATAACTACCGATGTCACCATTACCACTAGAACCAACATTAATGTTTTAAATATTCCTTAAGAATGTCATATAATCAACCATAACTACAAATAAAAATGATTGCAAGTTGAAATTTTTGTGAGAAGTTGGAACACAATAAGCTTGAACAAGTCATATGAAACAATGAAAAAAATGTTGAAGAATAGTAAATGCTCGACAAACATGTTGTTAATGCAAGTTACACATGGTTTGCCAAAGTTTATGTACCAAGGTAGGGATGACTTTTTCCACAAACATTTTTGGAAATGGAAACATAACCTTTGGTATGTGGAACCAAATTGATTCAACAATATTTAATGGTAGAAATCCCTTGATTATAAACAACATCAAATGCCATCTTTTTTATGTTTTATGGTTTTCTATGAACATATTTGTGGAGGAGAAAAATCCCACGACGACTTTTCATGCGATTTATAGATTAGTTGACACCTATTCCAGTGGACCTTTAGAACAACTAGTTGCACATGAACACCAAAGGGTATAATTACTACTACTATTGAATTGTCCAAACCTTAAGTATGACTTGTAGGAATTTGAATAAATACAATGACATCTTGGACATTATGAGAGGATTTATTTCAGGAGTTGCACCTGAAAAAATTCTAACCACTTCCTTGAACAATTAATTTGTTTCCTAAAAGATCCATGTTGAAAATGTTTTCTTATCAATCTCCATGTATGAATGAACCAAATCATGTTTTCCCAAAATGTAATTTGAATATGTTCAACAACTTCAATTATGGTTGAAGGCATGAGAATATCAAGAATGTCAAGACCCACTTGTTGCAAAGATACTCACATTTACTTGCTACATAAAAGATTCGTGCTCATTGTAATGTTCACTTCATCAAATATCGATGATAACTTTTGAATTTTCTCATTTATCTTATCATTTTAATACTTGCTTAAGATAAAATTGGTGGATTACCTTTGGTACATTAATTTCAATATTGACTATGATCAAATAAGAAAAGGTCTATCCATTTGAGGAAAAACATAAACATCTACTTGACAACAATTGACATATGAATTTGTACACATTAACAAGAATCATTTGACAAGTGTAATTAGTGCTTGGGTTTTCATGTTTTAATGTCCAAAATTCTCTAATGTTGCAAGTCTTTATAATATCATTAATGATGCCATTTTTCACATATTATTGAAGCATGTAGAACAATTTGAATTGAATTTAATGAACTATAAAACACATCTAAAATACTATAACTAGTGTTTTTTCTATTTCAAAATGCCTTTGAAATGACATAATCATGCACAATAATTATCCACACCTTTACATAACATTATAATATATGTCATGACAAAAGAATGAATATTTTTAACCAATATAAAACAATGGATTTTTAATCCACCACCTTTTATAACTAATCCTAATCTACCATGTCATTTTGGCAAGCATTTAGGAAGCATTCCCATTGTTTTTAACTAATCCATCATAGTAAGGTCACGTGGGCAAGGATGGTCCATGTTAATTGTGTGAAAACACCTTAAGGTTACAAAAGTCGAACAAATTGAGAACTTAAAAAAAAAGGAGGTTTGAAGACTTTAAAACTAAATACAAACAAAATGACATGCAAATCTAGGTGAATTACAAGTTGGTTTACAAAAAGGTATACCAATATACTTGCATAAACATTTGGAATGTGAGGATTGTATTACAAATGGGTTGTGAACCATCTAAAAAATAGAATTCAATCTTGATGGAAGACATGGTTGTTGACTTTGGAAATTTTGTGGTTTGGCAACTTGTGAACTTGGTGAAGATTAAACAACATTGGGATGATGACCAACTAAAACAAACACATATTTGAGGGATTGCATGTTGTCCATTGGTAGCCACATCAAAAACATAAAAAATAAAAAATTAAATAATTAGCATATGACACATCACCTAAAACAAATTGATTAGGTTCAAAACCTTTTTTTGGGTACGATGGTTCATAAGTTCCTTTTGATACTAATAATTAAAAGTGACAACTTGTCCATTGACCATGTTGTAAATATTCATGATCAGTTTTTGAGTTGCCTTTGATTTCATTTTGTGAATCACAACTTTTATCATACCAAGTTTCAAAATATTGAAATTCTTATGCCTCGTTATATTTAGGAATTTTTTTAATTCACACCTTTTTTGGTTAAATTCACACCCTTTTTTTGCGCGTTCGATTATATGTAGATTAAATTTGAGTGTGTCTGCCCCACCCCCCTAATGTTCATTTGACTTAGGAATTTATATTATACAATTTTTTCCAAATATATTATAATTTTATTAAATAACTTTTCATTTAGACATTAAGGGGGTGGGGCAAACGCACTCAAATTTAATCTGCATATAATTGGACATGCAAAGAAAGGGTGTGAATTTAACCAATAAAGGTGTGAATTAAAAAATTTCCTAAATAAATGTCTTTTTATTATAGTAGCATAATTATGTAATTATGCTATGAAATTAATTAATGTAATCAATGTACATTATGTAACTATGTAATTTCATATTAAACTAATTTCACATGTGAAGTACATAATTATAAATTGATTATAAAATCTCATAGGTTATTGAAATTAAACTTTTAATGTATGAAAATCTTGATATAAGGAAATAATGTTAACATCATTTTGTAGTAGTTAATTTCAAAACAATTACACGAAAAATGTTTACATTTTAATGCACAAAAAATTTTAAAAATAAATTATATATCTATATATATATCACATATATATATATATATATATATATATATATCACATAATTTGAATGTTTGATTTAATCATACTAATCACATTAATCAAGATCTATAAATCCACATAGGTGCCACATTCACCATATGTTTAAAATTTTGTCCAATTTGACTAGATAGTTAGCTTTTTTCATCAAAGTTAAAAAATACTTAATTTTCATGTTAGTGAAAATGGACATAGTCAATCATTTGAGCTTAGTAAACTTGACTATACAAAATATTTTAGTCATGATGTTACTAAGTGTAAAAACCATGTTTTTATAATAATGCAATAACAACGGCCATCTTTTTCATCCAACTACAAATATTACCTACACCAAACATTCATGCCCTTCCTAAACCAAACATTGGTTTGGTAGTTGAATATTGATGACAACAAGACATGTCCATCACCACTCCTTTTCAAGGTTTTGTTTTTCAGTTTTTCCACATAAAAAATTTGGCAATTTAAAAAAGAAAAAAAGAAAAAAAGTTGAATTTACAATAGAAAAAAATTCCCCAAATAAATCCAAATTTTTGGTTGAATTTTTTTGTCAAAATAAATACATTGTTCCTTTTACACAAGTGAAATATATGAATTGTTCATGTTTTTATGACAACTTCATCACAAGGAGAAACATCACCTATGATGCTTAAGGATTTTGACCTCACAAAACATCCACTTTCTTTCATCTTTTATTGGCTTTAAAGTTTCAACTATTTTGCATATCTATCTTAACAACCTTATTAGTAGCAATGAAAAATGGAAATGTTTGCATTTTGAACCATAATTCTTCTACACTAGTAGCAAGCACTTTAACCTCTTATAATGGATCAAAACTCAATTGAAACTCATGAACATGTATATTATGGTTGTTGTAGGATATCTATCCCCATTACACTTACAAAACATAACAAAAAATTTCATCATCAACTTGCCAAGCTCCTTTAGAAGGATATTTTTGAATAATTTATTTCAATTTATCAAAACCCTCATGTAACACAACATAGATGAATCAAATTATCAACAAAGAAATGTATCTATTACAAGTCGAAAGGTTGTTTTTCCTACTTTGGGTATGCAAATTAAATAGTACACAAATAACATATACTTAAATAATCTCTTCATTCACAAACCTAGAAGTTTCACAAGATGCATTAATTGGAACATCTCAAAGCAAGTTTGCAATTATTATGTCATCCAAAAATTAAGCAACATCTTTTGAATTGCTACATATCCATATGAATGGACAACAAATTTATCTTAACATCAACATGTTTTCAAAAAGAATAATACAATAATCATCACAAGCAATGTGATATTAACATTAAACAACTCCATTTAGCTCTCATCTAAAACATTACAATTTAACACATCAATGTGTGTTTTCTTAACAATGTTAACATACGCATTACTCATACAATCAATAAATGCAACATATGGGTCTTGAACTAATGATAAAAAAATATCAAATCACAACCATGATCATTACAAATGAGTTTGAAGAAATGATTTTGTGTGTTGGAGATCATGAAGGTGTTTTGGGATAAGATTAAGATGAACTTTTCAAGTTGAGTTCATGGACACATCAAAATGCATAAATTAAACAAAAAGGGCAATTATCACATTGGGAACCAAATTAGTGCACAAACAAGCCACCAACTCACAAGGTTCACCACATCTCCAACTTGTGCTCACTATTCTTTTCACTTTAGTATACTTTGTAGCTTCTCACAAAGGCTACATGAAAAAATAAAATAAAAATTCCCAAGACTTTCACATGGAAGTCCCAAAACTACCAAGTTATAAAGTTTGACAACTTTGCTTCGGCTCATAACTTTTTCATTTTGTATCCATTGAAAAGAGTTTTAAAAAAATGTATCATGATCTTTAATTGGATGTAACTTGACCCTGTAAATGTCATTTCGATGTTGTGTGTCATTTTGAAAGTTTGATTAAATTTCAAATGACCATGTAACTTGTGTTAAAGATATTTGTTTTGAAAATGCAACCCCATTTTAGTGTATTATTCATCAAGTCTTCTGCAATTGTTTTAAAAAATCTCAATTTGGGCAAGGTTTGGTCCCTTAACCCTAGATCCAAATATTGAACACATCTTGGGACTACCTTCCTTTGATTCCCACATACTTCCATTTCATGCAGAAATGTGCTTGCATTTTCTTGTGTTCATTTCAAATCTTGGTGTTTTCTTCAACTTGATTTCACTTGCAAGCATTCAATTCTTTTTAATGTTGGGAGATGGTTGCACACTAAAATTAAAGTCATGACATATTTCAAGATCAAAAGAAGGTTGCTATCACAATCCATTCACAATTGGCTATTGGTCATCTTCCAATTCACTCAACATTAGTTGCTAGTCATTAAAAAGACATATGCATGAAGACCCTTTCCTAGAATTGGAAGCTCTCATTATCAACTTTAGATGGAATAAACCTTCCACAAAGACTTGAATGTGTCCATTGTTAAGGTGTATATCTTCTTGTTCTCCTATATATAAAAACAAAATTCACAAAACAACCAAAAAACAAACAAGAAAAAAAACAACTAAAAAGAAATTTCAACCATGCCCGTGGATCATAAGTGCTAAAACCTAAAATGCTACAACCCAAATTTTTTTAAAACATGGTAGGTACTTGTGATTAACTATCTATAGCCAATGGTCCTGAACTTCCAATTAATAATTTATGTTTGGTAATTGACTTAAGATCGTCATTTATTAAAAATAATTTCAGTGATACCATGCTTTAGTTAATTCCAATAACCAACAACCTCGAATTCATTACCTAATCCGTAATTATGACTAGTTGTTAGAAATTTGAAACAAATTGTTTTCACAATATTCAACCAACATTGTCTTTTCTATTGGACATGACCAACTATCAATATTTCTAAAGCTTCTAAGTTGTGGGCAAACCACCTTTGTGAAAGTTTTCACTTTACTTGGTGCTTGTCAATAAGGAAAAGGGGATGATGCCACAAACCAACATTAAAATAGAGCAAGAAAGGTTTGTGATGAGACATTTGGTTGTGGACATTAGTGTTTCATTGAATCCATGATGACATACTCTAGATTACATTGAGTTACGTCAAACATGTGACTCTCATTTGTCTCCTTGTGCTACAAGTTATAACCATATAAAGCCCACTTTCCAAAGAAGGAAATGTATATATATGTGTGTGTGTTATATGGTGTCATGTTTTCATTCACATGAGGTTTTTTTTGTTTTGAGTATAAAGGACAAAGGAAGAAAGGATCCCTTGCTCTTTTGGTTCATTGGGGCTTGGCATCTCCCTTGGAAAAGCAAGTCACTCTAGCTTTTATTAACGTCAAAAGTTTAGATTCCCATAGAAGACAAGGTGTAACCTCATCCAATAAAGTGAAGACATGGGTAGTAGTTATTAGAAGCGTGTGCTATTTTTTTTCCAAGGGCTTGACCCAATCACTACCCTCTAGCCCATTCCTCAACCAATACACAAATTTTGGAAAATCCTTAAGTATTTGTCTTTTTTGGAAGCCACATTGTCCTCAAAACTCCCAACCTTAGATATTGTTTTTCTAATATATCCATCCCCACCCCCCAAAGAATTTTTTTAAATTTTTTTTAAAAATAATATATATATATGTCATGACATATGTATAAGAATTAGTCTCCCAATCTTTCCATGTGCATGAAAATCAATCTTTCTATATTATTGGAGCTAAAGTGTTAGATCCATCCACCCTTTTTCTCCTTCCTTTGATCTCAAAGTGACTTGCTTTTCCAAGGGCAGGAACTTGGAGAAGTTTTGTAGTTTATTTGGAAG
>Ga0116226_10005278_pt1 | contig 11519 bp, 10 predicted proteins | sample S1TSphfallax_FD_89692 | JGI IMG/M metagenome (GOLD analysis project Ga0116226, IMG submission 89692) | Host-associated microbial communities from peat moss isolated from Minnesota, USA - S1T2_Fa - Sphagnum fallax MG | ecosystem: Host-associated > Plants > Peat moss > Unclassified | place: USA... | reverse complement strand
GATCCGGCATCCGCTCGGATGCGGGGTGCGGGCGCTGGACGCGTTTGTCACCTGCGGCCGGGGACAGCGGCTGGGCATCTTCGGCGGCTCAGGGGTGGGTAAGAGTACGCTGCTCGGCATGATGGCCCGCGGGACCGAAGCGGACACGATCGTGATGGCGCTGGTCGGCGAGCGTGGCCGCGAGGTACAGGAGTTCCTCGAGGTCATCGGCGAGGAAGGACGGCGCCGGGCGGTCGTCGTGGTATCTACCTCGGACCAGTCGCCCCTGTTGCGTCTGCGCGCGGCGCTGAGCGCCACCGCGATTGCCGAGGATTTCGCATCCACGGGCAGCCACGTTCTGCTGGTAGTCGACTCGCTTACACGGTTTGCCATGGCGCAACGCGAGATTGGCCTCGCGGCGGGCGAGCCTCCGACGACCAAGGGCTATACGCCCTCGGTGTTGAGCATGCTTGCCCGGCTGGTCGAGCGAGCCGGAAACTTCAAGACTGGCAGCATCACGGCGTACTACACCGTCCTGATGGAGGGCGACGACCAGCAGGATCCGGTCGCGGACACGGTCCGCTCGCTGCTCGATGGGCACATTATCCTGGACCGCAATATGGCTCTGCGCAACCACTATCCTCCTATTTCGGTGCTTGAGAGCCTGAGCCGCCTGATGTCGAGCATCACGAGTCCGGAGCATCTGGCCAAGGCCCGTGCGCTGCGCATGCTGCTGGCTGCCTACACGCGCTCGGAGGACCTGATCCGCATTGGAGCCTATCAGAAGGGCTCCGATCCGATGCTCGATCGCGCGGTTGAGAGTCTGCCAGCGATCGAAAACTTCCTGCAGCAAAGCGCCACCGAAGCGGAAGCGTTCAGTTCCACGATCAAGCGGCTGCTTGATCTGCCTGTATAAGCGCGCCGCATGGATGCGGCTGCATCTCCCGGCGCGGTGTTCAGGAACCGCGCACGCGGCGAGAACAATCTCGCACCCACAGCCCCATGAGGGCTGGCGCCCTTCGGGCGAGACCCTGCACAAGGGCCGCGAGGCGGATGCGCATACGCTCCCGGCCAGTGGCTTGCCAGCAGTTCGGCCGGCACATCGACACACAGCAGGTGCGATCCGGGAGCCGCAGTGGCCGCCACCTTGCTTGCAGGGTGGAGAGTGTTACTGCGGTCAGAGTACCTGTGACAATGCTCGAGAAGAGAACCGCTGTGACGGTCTCAAACTGAGATTAGAGCCTTATTACAGCTACTCTAATGCGACCAACTCAACTCTTCGTGGCTTTTCCCGCAGGAAAAGCCACCGTCACAGAAGCTTCACGCTACACCTGCTGTGGTAAGGCTCGAGAGGTTGGATTATGAGCTTCCGCTTTACTCTCGCCGCAGTGCTGCGGCTCCGCGAGATCCGGGAACAGCTCGAAGAGCGGCGGCTGAGCGAGATTCTCGCCCAGATCGCCCGGACGCGCGAAAGCATTACCGCCATCGATGCCGAGATGGTGGAGGCCTCCCTCAAGCGCAACAGGGATCTGTCCGATGGCATGAGCGGATCCGAACTTCACGCTGCCAACGGCCTCGCCGCCATGCTCAAAGAGCATCGTCAGCTGAGGCTGGCCAAGCTCGCGCACCTCGAACAGCTGCGCGATCAGCAGATTCCCGTGTACAAGCGGGCACACCAGGATCGCGAGTTGTTGAGCGGCATGCGTGAGGAGCAGCGCGAGGAGTTCGCCGCAGGCCAGCTTCGTCAGCAACAGAAGCTGGTGGATGACCTGTTCATCGCGCGACGCCGGCGCAGGTAGGCAGCGTTTGCCGACCTGGGCGACGGCAAGTCTTGCCGGGTTTGGCGCTTTCCCGAAAATCTCCAAAGTCAGCCTGCCGGGTCTTCCCGGCTTAACTACACATTATGCAGGGGTTGCGGGAGGTAGCCAGGGCGTCAAGCGCGGTTGCGGGATTTGGCTGCCGACGTGCTTATAAGGGATGCGTGACTATAGCCGTGCAGTCCTCAACCAATATTCTGCCGTCCGCCAAGGGATCGACTCCGGGGCAGGCGCAAGCGATGTCCTCGAACATCGCCTCCGGTCCGTCAGGGGCAAGCTTTTCCGATACGCTCTCGCAAGCGTCTCAGGGAGCGCCGGAACAGCAGGCGCCCGCTCCACAGACGACCCAGCAGCAGCCGGCTCCGCCCGCCTCCGAGCCCAGCCACTCCAAGGCGGCAGGCAATGGCGCGAAGAAGACCAGCGCCTCGGCAAGCGTTCCGGCGAACCCAACGTCGCAACAGCCTGCCGCTTCCACGGCGCCCGCTCAGCCGGTAAGCCAGCTGCTGCTGGCGCAGGCTCTGCCGGTCGCGCCCGTCGCTGTGCAGCTATCGACGCCCACCACCGCCAAGACATCGTCCGGGACGGCCCCAACCGAGGCCCAGGGAAACTCTGACCTTCAGAGTGCGGGAGCAGGAGCCGTGACCGGCGCGCGGAACGTGGAGCAAGGCGTGTCCTCGATGCGGGCTGCCATTGCCGCATCCGGGTCGGCGTTGTCCGGGTCGGCGTTATCCGGGGCCGCCCTCACTCCGCCTTCTACGGCCAAGTCAGCGTCGAGCTCGGCTGCGTCCCAGGCAACGGCGCTGCCCTCCATCGCGGCCACTTCCCAGGGGGCCGGCGCAGCCGCGGCAGCGATGACGGTCGCAGCCGCGGCGCCGGAGGTCGCGACAGCCACGCCTCTCCCGCAAGCGCCTGCGCAGCCCGCAACCGGCGCATCCGCGCAGATGTCCGCTCCCGCCAAGGCAGCATTCGCGGCATATTCCGGCCAGACCGGCGCAGCGTTGCAGTCAGCACTGCGCGGGACCGGTTTGAATGCGCCCGCACATGCTGCGCCCTCGACGACGGCGTCTGCGGCGGTCGCCACCCCGGCGGTAAGCGAGGCGGCTCCGCCTCCGAAGACGAATGCAGCGACACCGGCAATGGCGGCAGGCTCAGACGCAAAGACGATTGCCGCACTGACGGTCGAAACGAGCGGGCAGCCTGCGCAGCCGGTGCAAACCTCGGCCCCAGCTCCGGCCGAGCTGCCATCCGCGACGCCGCCCTCGGGGCAAGAGGGTGGGTCGCCGGTAGATCAAAAGCAGGCCGAGGGCAACGTGCAGGCAGTCACGGTCGCAGCCGCCACCACGCCGGCGCTGGTGAACGCGTCCCTGATCGCGGGATCCACGGTCGCTCCGCTGCCGCAAGCGTCTGCGAGCCGCGGTAAGCTGCAGACCGCAACGCAAGCTCTCCCGGGCAGTCAATCCGCGAAAGAAGCAAGCAAGCCCGATACGGCCGTGAAGGCCTCATCGAACACGGTCAGCCAGCCTGCGCGCCCGGCAACGGGGCTGACGGCGGCAACGGCCACGCCGGCGGTACAGGCGGCGAGCTCCGGCGTTGGAACTGCTGCCACACCCGCCAAAGATGGCGCTGGCGCGGCCAAACCGGTAGAGAAGTCGTCGGCAACGCCGGAGGCGCACAAGTCGCAAAGCTCCGACTCCCAGGCGTCGAACGCGGCCAACGGGGTGAGCGGCAGCGGAGCCTCGACGAGTGCAAGCGGCTCGACGAGCGGGGCCCAGGGCGCAGCTGCCGCAAACGGAACCGCCGCCAACGCTCCGGTTCAGAATGGCGCTGGCCCGGCCGACCAAGGTACGCAGGCAGCGATGGTGGTTCCTGTAGCTGCAACGCAGGCGGCTCCCGCTGCATTGGAAGCGACCGGATCGGGACCAGCGGTTGCCGACGGCAAGCACGACGACCTGTCGGCCGCGGTAGCCAGTGGCGCGGCGAGCGCGAGCGAAGCTCATGCGTTGCCGCCGATCCACACCGCCAGTGTGCTCGAGTCGATGCAGGGTTCCGAGATGCGGGTCGGCATGCGTTCGGCCGAATTCGGCAACGTGTCGGTCAGCACCTCGGTGAACCGTGAGTCGATCGCGGCGCAGATCTCGTTCGAGCACATGGATCTGGGCAAGGCACTCACCGCGCACCTGCCCTCGATCGAAGCCAAGCTGAGCAGCGATTACGGCGTACATGCCAAGGTCGAGGTCCGGGACCAGAGCATGGGCGCGTCCGCAGACAACGGGCGAGGGGATGGCAGGCGAGGGGATAGCAACAGTTCCAGCACCGGCACTCCCAGAGACTCGCACACCTCTTCGGCTGACTCGGCGTACATGGAGGGTCTGGACGCGCTCACCGTCAGCAGTAGCACCGCAAGCGCGATATCGGCCGAAAACTCGCGGCTGGATGTCCGGGCCTGAAGCTTAGAAGTGGCCTGAAGCTTAGAAGTTCATTAGAAGTCAACCGATTTTTGCTCGATACCAAAGGAGAAGACTATGTCATTTCTTGGATCAGTCGCCGCACTGCCGCAGATGGCGATGAACCTGATCAATTCGCATACCAAGTCCCATGCCACGGCAAACGCCAGCCTCACCAAGGCCGGACCCAAGGCGGCGGCCACCTCGACGTCGGGCACCGCTACCTCGACCGCGTCCCAGGCGACAACCGGGATCGGTTCGACGTTTCTGAACCTGCTGGTTCAGGAGCTGCAGAATCAGGACCCGACCGCACCGATGGATTCCACCCAGATGGTCGGGCAGATGATCTCGCTCAACCAGCTCGATCAGCTGATCAGCATCAACGCTGATCTGACCCCGACCACCACCACCAAGAGCACAACCGGTCAGGCCGTGGGTGGCGTGACCGCCAATGCCGCGGGCGCCAACTCCGCCACGACCCTGGCGGCTCAGCAGGCTCTCATGGCGAACGCTCTCGGCTCGCCTTCATCCATCATGTCGCAGCTGACGCCGAACGCAACGCTCAACGCTGCCGCACAATCCGCCAGCAACGGCGGCGCACTCAATTTGACCAACTTCAATTCCATCTTTGGGGGAAACAAGTAAATGGCTTCTTTTGGAATCCCGCTCTCCGGTCTGATCGCCAGCCAGGATCAGCTTCAGTCGATTTCGAGCAACCTCGCCAACCTCAGCACTGACGGTTATAAGGACCAGAACGACACGTTTTCGGATATCTTCGCAGTCAGCGGCGCAGCCAATGGCGCGGAAGATCCTCTCCAGACCGGCCTGGGCGCGCAGCTGGCCGAGACGACTTCGGACTTCACCACGGGCTCGATTTCGTCCACCGGCATCGCTTCGAACATGGCGATCACCGGCAACGGCTTCTTCCTTTCCCAGCAGGCCGACGGCTCCGTCAACTACATTCGCGCCGGCGACTTCACTACCAGCTCCACAGGGTACCTGGTAGACCCGTCGGGCGGCGAGATTCTTGGCTATCCCGCCACCAACGGCGTGGTCAATACGGCCAGTACGCCGGTGCCGCTGCAACTAGGCGCGAGCACGGTCAGCCCCGCTACCTCGACCAGCACCTTTACGACCAGCACCAACCTCAGCTCGCAAGCGGTCGTTGGCACCACCTCGGGCGCGTACCCTGGAACGTTCAATGCGACGCAGATCACGATCTACGACTCACTTGGCAATTCGCACGTCCTGTCGCCGACGTTTGTTAAGACAGGCAACAACACCTGGAGCTATACGCTGAACGTCCCGACCTCGGTTACGGGCCTTTCGACTACCGTCGTGGATAGCGGTGTGCTGACATTCAGCTCCACTGGCGCTCTGTCCACGATCACCAGCACGGGGACAGGCACGACGGTGAGCGGAACCACTTCGGTCAGCGGGATCACGATTCCGATGACTGACGGTGCGTCGTCGATGAGCGTTACCTGGAACCTGCTGGATGCTTCGGGAAATCCGACGCTGACCCAGACCAACGTTAGCAGCACCACTACTGTTGATACCCAGAACGGCAATGCTAGCGGCACTCTGACTAACTACACGGTAAACTCGGATGGCACCGTGGAAGGGTCTTTCACCAACGGTAAGACGGCAGCGCTCGGGCAGGTGGTTCTGGCCAACTTCGTCAACCCGGAGGGCTTGCAGCGCACCGGGGGCAACTACTACGCGCAGACGATCGGTTCGGGTCCGGCGCTGGTTGGCATCGCGGGCACGGGCGGCCGGGGCACGATCACCGGCGGCTCGGTCGAGGGCTCGAACGTCAACACGGCGACCGAGTTCTCAAAGCTCATCGTTGCCCAGCAGAACTATCAGGCGAATGCGAAGACGATCACCTCGTTTGATCAGATCTCGCAGGCGACGATTGCGATGCTGCCGTCCTAAGACTGCTACGTAAGGCGCGGGAGGCGGGCTCATGTCATAGCTCGCCTCCCGCTCTGCTTTCCCGGTTGGCCGGCCGTTCCGGCTGCACGGTCATTTCCTGGTTCGACAAGGATCTCCCGCCACAATGCAGGTTCCGTTCAGCGCCTGCGGCGTCGCAGCGCGCCTGCGGGCTCGCGCCTGCGGCCTTGCAAGATGAGCGTCTGATTAGAAGCGCGTGTTCCCAGCGCATCCGGCCACGAGCAGGCGGTTGCCATTCCGGGCTTCGGTCATGTGACGCCGGTAACCAGCGGATGCGGTGTGGCGAGGCCATCCTGCGCAATGCAGCAGGATCGGTGCATTTGATCGACGAACCGCGCCGCCCCTCTATTCCACATCGCAAACTGGCCCTCGACGTGCATACCTGCTGACATACCCCGATTGCAGGTCCTTCAAGTCAGCAGCAGCCAATCGTTTGCCGGGCTGCTGACGTGGAGGCAGGGATCAAGCAGAGGACCGCTATGACTATTGCCACACAGAATACGGAACCGCAGGTAGCTGCGGGCACGGGATCGTATGCACCTGTTTCCGAGCCGCCGATGGAGAGGGAGCCGGCCGAACTGCTGCCCTGGCTGCCCTGCACCCTCGCGTTGGAGGTGCCGATTGTGAAGTTCACCGTGGGCACGCTGCTGGCCATGAAAGTGGGCACGCTGATCGAGAGTGCCTGGCACCAGAGCACCGATATTCCCCTCCGGGTGAATGGATTGTTGATGGCGTGGACAGAATTTGAGGTAGTTGGCGAGCGGTTAGCGGCCCGCATAACGGACCTGGTATGAGCAGCCGGACAGATAGCTGGCTGCAGGGTCCGGGGTACCGCGGGCCGGAGGGGGACTCGTCGCTCGGAGCGTCCTTGCGGTCGCCCAACGCCGGCTCCCATCAGACGCGCGGAGCGGCTTCTGCGATCTCCTCGGGACTTGCCGTTGGTCTGCCGCTCACAGAGACGGCGGCGCCTGGATGCGAGGCGGCTCTAGCCGCCTGCGCGTCTTCACCGGCGGAAGCAGGCCTGCCTGTCACGCCCGGCCAGCCCGGTACGGCCACCTCGGAACCCTTTGTGGGTCAACAGCTTACGCGAATCTGGGAGATGGTGAGTTCGGCCTGCTGCAGGGTATGGACGACGATCGAGACGCGCCGGGCGACGCAGCGCCGGCGCAGCCTGCGCGTGGTCGAGAGCGTGGGCATGGGCGAGAAGCGCTTTGTGGCGATCGTTCAGGTAGAGCAGGCGCGGTTCCTGGTTGGGGGCGGCGCGGCCGGTGTGTCGCTGCTGGCCCGCCTCGACGCGACGCCGGAGTTCTCGGCGGTGCTGAGCGAGCAAGTCAGTGCGGACGGCCTCGACTCGGTCTCCTCCACAACGGGAGCGGGCCTGGGTGTAAGTGGTGCAATCGGTACGGTCAAGGTGGCGTGGTGAAGGTTTGGTTACGGAGAGCGTTCTCCGGTTTGATCCTGCTCGTACTCGCAGGCCTGCCTGCGTCCGCAGTGGCGCTGCCCATTCATCGCGCGGCGCTCGGTGCAAGCCCGCAGCTGCTGCTGATGCAGGCGGGCGACATTCGGGTCAGCGGACTGGGCGGCTCCTCGGCCTCCTGGACGATCGTCGTCCTGCTGACCTTTCTCACGCTGATTCCGTCGATCCTGCTCTGCATCACTCCGTTCGCGCGGCTCTTAATTGTCTTTCATTTTCTCAGGCAGGCGCTGGGTCTGCAGACGACACCCTCTAATCAGACCCTCATCGGGCTGTCCGTGATCATGACCTTTTTCCTGATGCAGCCTGTGGGCCTGGTGATCTACAACGGCTCGGTCGTGCCTCTTGAGGCGGGCAAGATCACCGCGCTCGAGGCGCTTCGCCGGGCGGGTGACCCGATGAAGCACTTCATGTCGCATTACGTGCGCGACAAGGATGTCGAGCTGTTTCTCGATATTGCCAAGGAGCCGCGTCCGCATAACATTCAGGATCTTTCGCTGCGGGTGATGGTGCCGGCCTACATCCTCTCCGAGCTCAAGTCCGGCTTCCAGATCGGAACCGTGCTGTTTCTCCCGTTTCTGATCGTCGACATGGTGGTGGCTTCGATCACCACCTCGGTCGGCATGATGCAGCTGCCGCCGGTGGTCATTTCGACGCCGCTCAAGCTGCTGCTGTTTCTGATGGTCGATGGCTGGCACCTGCTTATCTCAGCCTTGATGAGGAGTTTCAACTAATGGGCGTAGATATGGTCGTCAACCTGGGCCGGCAGATGCTGCAGGAAGTGGTCATCCTGGTCGGCCCGATCCTCGTCGTTGCGATTGCGACCAGCCTGCTGGTCAATGTGGTGCAGGTTTTGACCTCGCTGCAGGATCAGACCCTCTCGTCGGTGCCGCGTCTGTTCGCGACCGGCGCCGCGCTGTTCATCATGATGCCCTGGATGTGGCGTCACCTGGCCAACTACACGCTCAAGCTGCTCTCCGACTTTCATGGGGTTCTTCAGTAATGGAGATACCGCTGCTGCAGGTGATGCTTTCGCTGCTCTCGATCAGCGTGCGTGTCTCCGGGCTGATGCTGTTCGCGCCTTTTTTCGGCAGCACCGTGATTCCGGCGCGCATCAAGGCTGTGCTCACGATGGCGATCACCTTTGTGCTCTACCCGCTGGTGAAGAACAGCATCCCGGTGCTCACGATGAGTCAGTGGCCGATGATGGTGTTCAGAGAGTTGCTGGTGGGCCTCGCCCTCGGCATCGTGACTTCGCTGGTCTTCGATGCGGTGCAGCTGGCAGGCCAGATCCTCAGCATCCAGATGGGCTACTCGCTGATCAATATTCTCGATCCGAATACGATGGTCGATTCGACTGTCGTTGCGACCTTTCATCAGCTGCTGGTCATGCTGATCTTCCTGCGCCTGAATGTGCACCTGTGGCTGCTGCGGGCGCTCAGCAACAGCTTTAGTTATCTGCCGCCGGGACAGGCGCATATCAATACGCCGTTCCTGCTGTTTCTGCTGGGGGCCGGGTCAAGAGTCATTGAGGTAGGCGTGCAGATCGCGGCGCCGGTACTTTCGGCCACCCTGCTGATCGACCTCGTGCTCGGCTTGCTGGGCAAGGCTTCTCCACAGCTGCCGCTGATGCTGCTGGGACCAGCGGTGAAGAGTCTTACCGCGATGGTGATTCTGATCGGCACGCTGAAGTACTGGCCTGACATCTTCCGCTCGCTGTTTTTGCAGTCGATACACGCGACCGATCAGCTGTTGCACCTGGCTGCACCATGAAAGAGCCGGGATGAACTCAGGTTGGCAATTTACAGGATGAGATGCCGGATGAACCGGCAGGCGAACAGGGACGATGGCGGACGAGAGCAAAACAGAAAAAGCTACAGCGAAGCAGCGACGCCTGGCCCGCGAAAAGGGCCAGGTCGCACGCTCGCGCGAGCTCTCGAGTGTGCTCGCGATGGCTGGCATGCTCGGCGCGCTCGCCATCATCTCCCAGGGTTCGATTACGCACTGGACAAGCTTTTACCGCAACGTGCTCGACGAGGCCGCGGTGGGCAACATCGAGGCCAACGGTCCGGTGCTTTCCTGGAGCACGGTCGAGGTCTTCCGCTGGATTCTCCCGGCGCTCTCTGCAGCGCTCGTCATGGCGGTTGCGGCCGGGGCTGCGCAGGGCGGGCTTACTTTCGCTCCCGGGGCGCTGGAGCTCAAGTTCGACCGCTTCAACCCTGCCAGCAAGTTAGGACAGATCTTTTCCCCGATCGGGCTGAGCAACCTGATGAAGTCGCTGCTGCCCTTTGGCGCGATCGTCTGGATCGGGGTCGGCGATATTCGCGCTCACTGGCAGATGATCACGCACGCCTCGTACATGAGTTTCCGCCTGTTTGCGATGCTGATCACCGATATGGCCTTCAGCGTGACCTGGAAGTCGGGCATCGTCATGCTGGCCTGGTCGGGGGTTGACTATCTGCTGACCTGGCGCAAGTCGGAGTCCGACCTCAAGATGAGCAAGCAGCAGGTCAAGGAAGAGTTCAAGGAGAGCGAAGGCAATCCGGCCAGCAAGAATCGCATGCGCCGGGTGCGGATGCAGATGCGCCGGAAGCAGTCGCTCAAAGCTGCGGCAACTGCCACCGTGGTGGTGACAAATCCTACCCACTACGCGGTGGCCCTGCGCTACACGCCGGATATGGTTGCTCCGGTCGTGGTGGCCAAGGGTCTCAACCTGCTCGCCGAGGAGATCAAGCGGCTGGCTATCGAGAACGGCATCATGCTGATGGAAAACAAGCCCCTCGCGCAGGCCTTATACAAGAGCGTCGAGGTGGGCGACACCATTCCATCGAGGCTCTATCAGGCGGTTGCCGACATCCTCGTCATCGTCTTCAAGGCGCAGGCCGAGGTGCGCCAACAGGAAGCCCGGAGACGGAATAGAAATGCCTCCGGACAGGTGATTCGGTGAACAAGAAGAAGCAACAGAGTGGTCTCGCGACAGTCTTCAAGGCATCCGGCGACTGGATCGTACCGATTGCGGCAGTGGCGATGGTCTTCGTCATGCTGGTGCCGCTGCCGAGCTTTATGCTCGACCTGCTGCTGACGGTCAGCATCACGGCCTCGGTGCTGGTGCTGCTCACCGCGATCCAGGTGATGCGGCCGGTGCAGTTTTCGGTGTTCCCGACCTTGCTGCTATTGCTGACCTTGTTGCGGCTCTCGCTTGATCTTGCGAGCACCCGGCGCATCCTGCTGCACGGCAATGAGGGTCCGGGCGCGGCCGGACGGGTCATCGAATCCTTCGGACAGTTTGTCGTCGGCGGCAATTACATCGTCGGCTTTGTGCTCTTTCTGGCCTTGATCGCGATCCAGTATTTGGTCGTCAGCCATGGCGCGGTGCGCACCGCGGAAGTAACCGCGAGGTTCAACCTCGATGCGTTGCCCGGCAAGCAGATGGCGATCGACGCGGACATGAATGCGGGCCTGATCACCGAGCAGCAGGCTCGCAAGCGGCGCGAGATGATCGCCCGGGAGGCGGAGTTCTGCGGCGCCATGGACGGCGCGGCCCGCTTCTCCCAGCGAGATTCGCTGGCCACGATCCTGATCATGGCGATCAATATCATCGCCGGCTTTCTGATCGGGGTCTTCCAGCAGGGCATTCCGTTCCAGGAGGCGCTGAAGACCTACACGATTCTGACGGTCGGCGATGGGCTGGTGACGATCCTGCCGTCGCTGCTGGTCTCGGTTGCCGGCGGTATCGTCGTAACCCGCGCGGCGTCGAAAGAATCACTCGGCGTTAATCTTTCTAACCAGATTCTCAGCAGCCCGCGGCTTTTATGGATCAGCGGCGGTGTGCTGTGCGCGCTGGGCCTG
>Ga0116226_10005277_pt1 | contig 11519 bp, 9 predicted proteins | sample S1TSphfallax_FD_89692 | JGI IMG/M metagenome (GOLD analysis project Ga0116226, IMG submission 89692) | Host-associated microbial communities from peat moss isolated from Minnesota, USA - S1T2_Fa - Sphagnum fallax MG | ecosystem: Host-associated > Plants > Peat moss > Unclassified | place: USA... | reverse complement strand
TGCCGAACAGGCCGATGAACGGCGCCGTCGAGCCGACCGAGGCGAGGAAGCCCAAGCGCGCCTCCAACGCTTCCATCTCGCGCGACATGGTCACCTGCATGACGCGGTCGATGCGTTGCGGCAGCGACAGTCGCGCCGGCTCGGCCAGTCCTTTGGCCGCCGAGCGGCGCCATTCGCGCATCGCGGCGACGAAGATGGACGACATCGGGTCCATCGGACGCGAGCCGATGCGATCGTAAAGCTCTTCGAGCGAGCCGCCCGACCAGAAGCTCTCCTCGAACTGCTCGGCCCGGCGGACCAGTCCGCGCAAGCGGAACAGCTTGTCGAAGATGATCGCCCAACACCAGAACGACACCAGGACCAGCGCGATCATCACCGCTTTCACGATGATGTCGGCCTCCATGAAGAGATTCCAGATCGACAGATCCGTACTGGCCACCGCCGCTGTTTGAATGGGATCCATTATTCTTTCCGCCTCGTTAGCCTATTAACCCAGCCAATTTTTCACGCAATGTCTCGGGTATCCTGGTGGGATGCCCTATTTCGCTGACGCACACCAGCGTAATCAAAACCATCGCCAGCACAATATCACCGCGCCAGATCTGCTGCTCGAGGCGAAAACTGGCGCCGCCCATATGCACGGCGCGGGTCCGCACGCTCAGCAGATCGTCCAGCCGGCCCGGCGCGCGATAGTCGATCTCGGCGGCGCGCACCACAAAAGCGATGCCTTCGCCATTGCCGCGATAGGTCTGATTGCCATCGACGAGCCGCATCATCTCGGTGCGCGCCCGCTCGGCGAAATCGAGATAGCGTGCGTGATAGACGACCCCGCCCGCGTCGGTATCGGCGTAGTAAACGCGCAAGGGATAGAGGTGGGTGACGCCGTCCCACCAGCCCGACACTGGAGTTTCATTCATCCAAGCCGTCCCCGGGACCCAACAGATCGAGCTGATCGGTGCGCTTGATAGGCACCAGGCCGATATGGCGATAGCCCGCCGCCGCCAGCATGCGGCCGCGCGGCGTGCGCTGCAGCAATCCCTGCTGGAGGAGATAGGGCTCGATCACTTCTTCGATGGTATCGCGCTGCTCGGACAGGGCCGCCGCCAGGGTTTCGACACCGACCGGTCCGCCGCCATAATGATCGGCGATGCAGCTGAGATAGCGCCGGTCCATGGCATCGAGACCCATCTGGTCGACACCCAGACGGTTCAGCGCATGATTGGCGATCTCGGCATCCACCGGCAAGGTCTGGGCCACGGCAGCGAAATCGCGCACGCGGCGCAGAAGTCGCCCGGCCACACGCGGCGTGCCGCGCGCGCGCCGCGCGATCTCGGCGGCGCCATCGTCGGTCATCGCGCAGCCGAGCAAGCGGGCGCCGCGCCGCACGATCAGTTCGAGTTCGGCCGGCGTGTAGAAATTCATGCGAAGGGGAATGCCGAACCGTTCCCGCAAGGGCGTGGTCAACAGGCCCGAACGGGTGGTCGCACCCACCAAGGTAAAGGGGGCCAGATCGATGCGCACGGAGCGCGCCGCGGGCCCCTCGCCGATGATCAGATCCAGCTGAAAGTCCTCCATTGCCGGATAGAGCACTTCCTCTATGGCGGGATTAAGGCGATGGATCTCGTCGATAAACAGCACATCGCGCGGCTCGAGATTGGTCAGCAGCGCGGCCAGATCGCCGGCCTTGGCGATGATCGGACCGGAGGTTGCGCGAAAGCCCACGCCCAGTTCCTTGGCGACGATCTGGGCCAGTGTCGTCTTGCCGAGACCGGGCGGGCCGAAGAACAGCGTGTGGTCCATCGCCTCGCCACGCGACCGGGCGGCCGAGATGAACACTTCGAGATTGGCCCGCACATCGGCCTGACCGACGAAATCGCCGAGCGCCTTGGGGCGCAGGCTCGGATCGGCCGACGCGTCGCCCGGCGCGTTCTCGCCGCTCACCAGACGGTCGTTCATCGACCAAGTTCCTTGCCAAGCTCTTGCAGCCCGACACGAATCAGCGCCGCAATCGCAGCCCCCTCACCCAAGGTCGCCGATGCCTTGACCACCGCGGCCTGAGCTTCGGGACGCCGATAGCCGAGATTGACCAGGGCCGAGACCGCGTCCTCCAGCCCCGCCGTCGCGGTGATCAGGGCCGGCGCAAAAGATCCAGCGGGGGCGATGGTGCCGACCTTGTCCTTGAGTTCGGTGGCCAGGCGCACCGCCAGCTTGGGGCCGACGCCCGACGGCCGGCTCAGCATCGCCTTGTCACCCGAGGCGATCGCATTGGCGAGATCGTTGCTGGTCAGGGTCGAAAGGATGGCCAGCGCCACCTTGCTGCCCACACCCTGCACGGTCTGCAGCAGGCGGAACCAGGCGCGCTCGGCTTCCTCGAAGAAGCCGTAAAGATGGATATGGTCCTCGCGGACATGGGTCTCGATATAAAGCGCCACCGCTTCGCCGATCCGCGGCAGGCGGGACAGGGTGCGAGACGAGCAATAGACCAGATAGCCGATCCCGCCGACATCGATCACCGCCCAATCCTCGCCGATCTGATCGACCAGCCCCTTGAGGCGCGCGATCATCGCGCACCCGCCAGCTTGGCGAGCAGGCCGGCATGGCCGCGGTGATGGGCGTGACAGATGGCGACGGCCAGCGCGTCGGCGGCATCGGCGGTGGCAATCTCACAGGCGGGCAGCAGTCGGCGCACCATCATGCCGATCTGATTTTTGTCGGCGGCGCCGGCGCCAACGATCGATTTCTTGACCAGCCGCGTCGCATATTCCGCGACCGGAAGACCGGACAGCCCGGCCGCGGTCAGAACCGCGCCGCGCGCCTGACCGAGCTTCAAGGTCGAGGCGGGGTTGATATTGACGAAAACCTCCTCGACCGCGATTTCATTGGGGGAATAGCGGGCGATGATATCGGCGACGCCACGATGAAGCTGGGCCAGGCGGACGGCCAGGCTCAGCTTCTCGTCCGAGGTGACGGTGCCGTCGGCGATCCAGATCAGCCGGTTGTCGTGCTGCTCGAGCACGCCCCAACCGGTAATCCTCAACCCGGGATCGAGCCCCAGCAGCCGCATCGTCACCCCTCTATCCGGCGGTCAGGCCGACAGTTTTTCCATCAGCTCTTGCGAAATGTCGAAATTGGCATGGACGCGCTGGATGTCGTCATTGTCCTCCAGCACATCGAGCAATTTCAAAAGCGTTTGCGCCGTCTGTTCCTCGGTGACGGGCGTCGAGACTTGCGGCCGCCAATCGAGGCGGGCGCTCGACGGAGCGCCGAATTTGGCCTCCAGCGCCTCGCGCACGATAGAGAGGTTATCCGGGGCGCAGGTGACGTCGTGGCCGTCCTCGTCCGACTCGACATTGTCGGCGCCGGCTTCCAGCGCGGCCTCGAACATGGCATCGGCCGACGCGGCGCCTGCCGGATAGCGGATCGCGCCGACGCGATCGAACATGAAGCTGACCGAATTGGTCTCGCCTAAGTTTCCGCCATTCTTCGAGAAGGCGGTGCGGATTTCCGACGCCGTGCGATTGCGGTTGTCGGTCAGGGCTTCGATGATGATCGCCACCGAGCCGGGCCCATAGCCCTCATAGCGCACTTCTTCGTAATTATCGCCATCGGCGCCGCCGGAGCCGCGCTTGATGGCGCGATCGACGGTGTCTTTCGGCATGTTGGCATCGCGCGCGGCCTGGATGGCGGCGCGCAGGCGCGGATTGGCGGCGGGATCGGGCAGGCCCATCTTCGCCGAGATCGTCAATTCGCGGATGATCTTGGTGAACACCTTGCCGCGCTTGGCGTCCTGGGCGCCCTTGCGATGCATGATGTTCTTGAATTGTGAATGTCCAGCCATGCTCCTGCCGGGGTCTGTTGGGGATCAGAAGGTGCGGTATACCATCTATGGAGCATCAGTCCAGCCGGATAATGCGCTTGCGCAGCGATAAGGAGAAGGCGAAGAATTCCCCATGATCGCGCGGAAATATCTCTATCTGATCGCCCTGGCGAAAGAGAAGCATTTCGGCAGGGCGGCCGCCGCCTGCCATGTCTCGACCTCGACCCTGTCTGCGGCGATCCGCGATCTCGAGGCCGACCTGGGCATTGCCGTGGTCGAGCGCGGTCAGCACTTCACCGGCCTGACCCCTGAAGGTCTGCGCGTGCTGGAGTATGCCCAGCGCACGGCCGCGGCGGCCGAAGCGCTGCGCCAGGATCTGGCCCGCCTGCAAGGCGGTTTGTCCGGCCAGTTGCGCCTGGGCGTGATCCCGACCGCGCTGACGCGGGTGGCAGAACTGACCGCCTCGTTCGCGCGGCGCCATCCGCACACCACGATCCAGGTCCGCTCGCTCTCGACCGCGGAAATCTTGCAGCGCCTCCGAAGCTTCGATCTCGATGCGGGTATCGTCTATAGCGAATCCGGCGAGGACAGCGATCTCGCCCTGCAGCCGATGTGGGTCGAGGGCCATGTGCTGATCACCGGCGCCGACCGCTTTCCCGGCCAAACCGAGGTCAGTTGGCGCGAGGCCTCCACCCTGCCGCTCTGCCTGCTGACCCCCGACATGCAGAACCGCAAGATCATCGACAAGGTGTTCGCCGAAGTGGGCCATCCCGTCGCCCCGCAAATCGAGACCAATTCTCTGTTTGGCATGCTGGGCCAGATCTGTGCGGGCCCGTGGAGCGGCATCGCCCCGCGCGCCGTGCTCGAGTTGATCGGCACCCCCTCGGGGGTCCGGGTGCTCGACCTCAAGGACCCGACGGTGGCCTGGGCCACCGGGCTGATCACGCTGGCGCGCGATCCCCCCGCGCCGATGGTGGCCGCGCTGCGCGAGGAAGCGCGCGGCCTGCATGTCTTGTCAGGAAAAGACGAATAACCATTCGATTTTTCTCGATGTCAATTTCAACACCTAAGTCCTACGGTGAATGACTTGGCAATAAAGGCCAATCCCTGCTTGCGGCTTATGCTGCGCGGCACAATAATTCTTATAACAGCTTTAAAAAAAACATCATCGGGAGGGAAGAAACATGGCTGACACCCTAGCCGCGAGCGTATCGGTGGGATTTCTATCTCGGGAACGCACGATCGCCAAACCAGGCTTCAACCGCTGGCTGGTACCGCCCGCCGCGCTGGCGATCCATCTCTGTATCGGCATGGCCTATGGCTTTTCGGTATTCTGGCTGCCGATGACCCATAGTCTGGTCGGCACCGCCCCCGCCCTCTGCGCCGAACAAACCTTTTCCCAGGAATTGTTCACCTCCAGCTGCAACTGGACGGTCCCTTCGGTCACCCATATCTTCGAGATCTTCATCGCTGTCCTCGGCATCTCCGCCGCCATCTGGGGGGGCTGGCTCGACCATGCGGGTCCGCGGAAAGCCGGCATGGTGTCGGCGACCTGCTGGGGCGGCGGGCTGGTGTTGCTGGGCTCTGCCGTTTCGATGCATCAGCTTTGGCTGGTCTATGCGTGCGCGGCCTTATGCGGCGTCGGACAGGGAATTGGCTATATCACCCCGGTGTCCACGCTGATCAAATGGTTCCCCGACCGCCGAGGCTTGGCGACCGGATTCGCCATCATGGGCTATGGCGGCGGGGCGATGATCGGCGCGCCGCTGGCAGTGTGGCTGATGAAGAGCTTTGGCGGCACCGGCGGCACCGGCGTCCCGCAGTCGCTCATGACGATGGGATTGATCTATTTCCTGGTCATGTCCGCCGGCGCGTTCGGTTTTAGGGTCGCTCCCTCGGGCTGGAAGCCCGAAGGGTGGCGCGCGCCCCTCGCCGAGGGCGGCAAGGCCATGGTCTCCCAGCGTCACGTTCACCTCAATCAGGCCTGGAAGACTCCGCAGTTCTGGCTTATCTGGAGCGTGCTCTGTCTCAATGTGACGGCCGGCATCGCGGTGATCTCGATGGCCAGCCCGATGCTCCAGGAAGTCTTCGGCGCCAAGCTGGTCGGCATCGACAGCACGGCGACGGTGACCCCCGAACAGAAGACAGCCATCGTTGCCGCCGCCGCCGGACTGGTCGGGTTGATCAGCCTGTTCAATTGTCTCGGCCGCGTCTTCTGGGCCTCGCTGTCGGACAAGATCGGCCGCAAGGCCATGTATTTCAGCATCTTCGTGATCGGTATCGTCGTCTACGGCCTGCTGCCGACCTGGGGGCAGCTGGGCATTCCATCCCTGTTCGTGCTGTCGATCTGCATCATCCTCAGCATGTATGGCGGAGGCTTCGCCGCGGTGCCGGCCTATCTGGCCGATATTTTCGGAACGCAGATGGTCGGCGCCATTCACGGACGCCTGATCACCTCCTGGTCGGTGGCGGGCGTGGTGGGGCCGGCCCTGATCGCCAGCCTGCGACAGTTTCAACTCGACCATGGCGTCGCGAAGACACAGGTTTACGACATCACACTCTATGTCATGGCGGTCCTGCTGGTCGGCGGCCTGATCTGCAATGCGCTGATCAAGCCGGTCCATGAGCGGCACTGGATGACCGACCAGCAATTAGAGCGCGAGCGCGCCCTGCAGCGCGAACAACAGGCCGCGGCCGACGCCGAGTTTGCCGCGCGCGGCAAGATCGGGATGGGAGGCGTCCTGGCATGGCTGGCGGTGGGAATCCCCTTCTGTATCGGCCTCTATATCGCCCTGGCGAAGGCAGCCGCCTTGTTCTAAAGAAAAATGGCCGGAACGCATCGATGCGTTCCGGCCGCCCTGAAGGTGAAGACGAATGACTATCAGTACCGTGGATGACGACATTTCGGCGACGATCGCCCCTTTGAAGGATATGCCGGGCGCGCTGCTGCCCATGCTGCATGCGCTGCAGGACAAGTTTGGCCATGTTCCGACCGACGCAGTGCCCGTGCTTGCCAAGACGCTCAATCTGTCGCGCGCCGAAGTCCATGGCACCATCACCTTCTATCATCATTTCCGCCAGCATCCGGCAGGCCGCCATGTGGTGCATGTCTGCCGCGCCGAAGCCTGCCAGGCGGTGGGCGCCGACGCGCTGGTCGCGCATGCCAAACGGAGCCTCGGCTGCGACTTCCATGAAACCACCCGGGACCGGGCGATCACACTGGAGCCGGCCTACTGCCTGGGCCAATGCGCCATCGGCCCGGCGATGCTGATCGACGACGACATTCACGCCAAAGTGACCCCGGCCCGCTTCGACAGCCTGGTCAAGGGCTTGCGCGCGGGTGTCAAATGACCGTCACCCTGTACGTTTCGCGCGATTCGGCGGCGCTCGCTTTGGGTGCGGAGCGCGTCGTTACAGCCCTGATCGCCGAAGCGGCCCAGCGCGGCGCGCAGATCCGCGTCGTGCGGAACGGCACGCGCGGCATGTTGTGGCTGGAGCCGCTGGTCGAGGTCGCCACCGGCTCGGACCGCCTCGCCTATGGCCCGGTCATGCCCGAGGATGTGCCCGGCCTGTTCGATGCCGGCTTTCTCGCCGGCGGCAGGCATGCGCTGAGCCTCGGCCCGACCGAGCAGATCGACTATTTCAAGCGCCAGGAGCGCCTGACCTTCGCCCGCATCGGCCTGACCGACCCGCTGTCGGTCGAGGATTACCAGGCCCATGAGGGCTTTGCCGGCCTGACCGCCGCCCTGGCGATGAAGCCGGCCGAGATCGTCGAGACGGTGGTCGCTTCGGGCCTGCGGGGTCGCGGCGGCGCCGCCTTCCCGACCGGGATCAAATGGCGCACGGTCGCCGGGGCCGAAGCCGGGCAGAAATACATCGTCTGCAATGCCGACGAAGGCGATAGCGGTACCTTCTCCGACCGCATGGTGATGGAAGGCGATCCCTTGATGCTGATCGAGGGCATGACCATCGCCGGCCTGGCGGTGGGCGCCACCCAGGGCTACATCTATTGCCGGTCGGAATATCCGCATGCGGTGCAGAGCCTGCAGCTCGCCATCCGCCTGGCCGAGACGGCCGGTTATCTCGGCAAGAACATTCTGGGCAGCAGACGGAGCTTCCATCTGGAGGTGCGCAAGGGCGCGGGATCTTACGTTTGCGGCGAAGAGACCGCGCTGCTCGAAAGCCTCGAAGGACGGCGCGGCATCGTGCGGGCCAAGCCGCCTTTGCCGGCGATCCATGGCCTGTTCAACCAGCCGACCGTGATCAACAATGTCATTACCTTCGCCAGCGTGCCCTTCATCCTGGCCCATGGCGCCCAGGCCTATCAGGATTACGGCATGGGCCGCTCGCGCGGCACCCTGCCTTTCCAGCTGGCCGGCAACATCAAGCAGGGCGGGCTGGTCGAGAAGGCGTTCGGGGTCTCTTTGCGCGAACTGCTCTATGACTATGGCGGCGGAACGCTTTCGGGGAGACCGATCCGCGCCGTCCAGGTCGGCGGGCCGCTCGGCACATATTTGCCGGAAAGCAAGTTCGACGCGCCGCTCGGCTACGAGGAATTCGCCAAGGCCGGCGGCACGGTGGGGCATGGCGGCATCGTGGTGTTCGACGACACCGTCGACATGGCCAAACAGGCCCGCTACGCCATGGAATTCTGCGTCGTCGAATCCTGCGGCAAATGCACGCCCTGCCGGATCGGCTCGACACGGGGTGTCGAGGTGATCGACCGCATCGTCGCCGGCGAAAAACGCGACACCAATCTGACTCTGCTGCGGGATCTCTGCGACGTGATGGTCGGCGGATCCCTCTGCGCCATGGGGGGCATGACCCCAAACCCCGTTCTTTCGGCGCTCGACCATTTTGCCGAGGATTTTGCAAAGGAACCCGTTCGATGAGCCGCTTCAACGGTACCGATTTCGGCACACCTGCCTCAGAAGCGGCCGAGTCCGTCCGCCTCGAGATCGATGGCGTCGACATCACCGTTCCCGCTGGCACCACGGTCATGCGCGCGGCCTCCATGGCCGGCATAAGCGTGCCGAAGCTCTGCGCCACCGACAGCCTCGACCCGTTCGGCTCCTGCCGCCTGTGCCTGGTCGAGATCGACGGCAAGCGCGGCACGCCGGCCTCCTGCACCACGCCGGTCGAAGCCAATATGAAAGTCCATACCCAGACGCCGCGCCTGGCCAAGCTCAGAAAGGGGGTGATGGAGCTCTATATCTCCGACCATCCGCTCGACTGCCTGACCTGCACGGCCAATGGCGACTGCGAACTGCAGGACATGGCCGGCGTGGTCGGCCTGCGCGAGGTGCGCTACGGCATGGACGGCGCCAATCATTTCGACAGCGCCGTCAAGGATGAGAGCAATCCCTATTTCACCTTCGATCCCGGCAAATGCATCGTCTGCAACCGGTGTGTGCGGGCCTGCGAGGAGATCCAGGGCACCTTCGCCCTGACCATCGACAGCCGCGGCTTCGCCTCGAAGGTCTCCCCCAGCCAGAACGAAGACTTCATGGGCTCGGAATGCGTCTCGTGCGGCGCCTGCGTCAATGCCTGCCCGACCGCGACCCTGTCCGAGAAATCGGTGATCGAGGCCGGCCAGGCCGATCACGGCGTCACCACCACCTGCGCCTATTGCGGCGTCGGCTGTTCCTTCGTCGCCGAGGTCAAGGGCGATCAGGTGGTGCGCATGACCCCGGCCAAATCGGGGCGCGCCAATGAGGGGCATGCCTGCGTCAAGGGCCGCTTCGCCTGGGGTTATGCGACTCATAGCGATCGCCTGACCCAGCCGATGATTCGCGCCAGGATCACCGATCCCTGGACGGTGGTCAGCTGGGACGAGGCCTTCGCCCATACCGCCCGGGAATTTCGCCGGATCCAGGAAAAATATGGCCAAGACTCGGTCGGCGGGCTGGTTTCGTCGCGCTGCACCAACGAGGAAGGCTATCTGGTGCAAAAGCTGGTGCGCGCGGCATTCGGCAACAACAATGTCGATACCTGCGCCCGCGTCTGCCATTCGCCGACCGGCTACGGCCTGAAGCAGACTTTGGGCGAATCGGCCGGCACCCAGGAATTCAAATCGATCGAAAAGACCGACGTGATCCTGGTGATCGGCGCCAACCCGACCGATGGGCACCCGGTATTCGGCTCGCGCCTCAAGCGCCGCATGCGGCAGGGCGCCAAGCTGATCGTCATCGATCCGCGCACCACCGACATCGTCGACGGCCCGCACATCAAGGCCGCCTATCATCTGAAGCTGCGCCCCGGCACCAATGTCGCGGTGCTCTCGGCCATGGCCCACGTGATCGTCACCGAAGGGCTGATGGACGAGGATTATGTCGCCGAACGCTGCGAGGAGAAGGCCTTCAAAGAGTGGTGCGACTGGGCCGCCAGGCCGGAGAACTCGCCCGAGGCGCTGCAAGACCATTCCGGCGTGCCGGCCGACGAGGTGCGCGGCGCCGCCCGTCTATACGCCACCGGCGGCAATGGCGCGATCTACTATGGACTGGGGGTGACCGAGCATTCACAGGGTTCGACCGCGGTGATCGCCATCGCCAATCTGGCCATGGCCACCGGCAATGTCGGTCGCGAGGGGGTCGGTGTGAATCCGTTGCGCGGCCAGAACAACGTGCAGGGCTCGTGCGATATGGGCTCGTTCCCGCATGAGCTGCCGGGCTATCGCCATGTCTCGGACAGCATCACCCGCGCCTTGTTCGAAGATGCCTGGAATGTCGCGCTGGCGTCCGAGCCGGGCCTGCGCATTCCCAACATGTTCGACGCCGCCATCGACGGTCATTTCAAGGGTCTGTACGTCCAGGGCGAGGATGTCGCCCAGTCCGATCCCAACGTCAAACATGTGACCCATGCGCTGGAATCGATGGAATGCATCGTCGTGCAGGATCTGTTCCTCAACGAGACCGCCAAATTCGCCCATGTCTTCCTGCCCGGCGCCTCGTTCCTCGAGAAGGACGGCACCTTCACCAACGCCGAGCGGCGCATCTCGCGCGTCCGCAAGGTGATGGCCCCCTTATGCGGCTATGCCGATTGGGAAGTGACGCAAAGGCTGGCCAATGCGCTGGGCTATCCGATGAACTACAGCCATCCGTCCGAGATCATGGATGAGATCGCCCGCCTGACCCCGACCTTCCGCGGCGTGTCCTACCAGCGCCTGGACGAGCTGGGCAGCATCCAGTGGCCCTGCAACGACGAGGCACCGGAGGGCACGCCGACCATGCATGTCGACCAGTTCGTGCGCGGCAAGGGCCGCTTCATGATCACCCAATATGTGCCAACCGACGAGAAGGTTACCCGGCGCTTTCCGCTGCTGCTGACGACGGGACGTGTTCTCTCGCAATATAATGTCGGCGCGCAGACCCGGCGCACCGAGAATTCGCGCTTCCACTCGGCCGATCGCCTGGAGATCCATCCGCAGGACGCCGAGGATCGCGGCATCCGCGAGGGCGACTTGGTCAGCATCGAAAGCCGGGCCGGCACGACCGCCCTGCCCGCCGAGATCACCGAACGGGTACAGCCGGGCGTAGTATACACCACCTTCCATTTCCCGGAATCCGGTGCCAATGTCGTAACCACCGAGAACTCGGACTGGGCGACCAATTGCCCGGAATATAAGGTCACCGCCGTCCAGGTCGCCCGCGTCAACCGTCCCTCCGAATGGCAGGAACACTTCCAGGCATTTACCGATGAACAG
>Ga0116226_10005276_pt1 | contig 11519 bp, 7 predicted proteins | sample S1TSphfallax_FD_89692 | JGI IMG/M metagenome (GOLD analysis project Ga0116226, IMG submission 89692) | Host-associated microbial communities from peat moss isolated from Minnesota, USA - S1T2_Fa - Sphagnum fallax MG | ecosystem: Host-associated > Plants > Peat moss > Unclassified | place: USA... | reverse complement strand
CGGTGGCGAGATGCATGGGCGGGTTCTCACTTCGTTCCACGCCATGGAACGGGAGATACGTCACGCTGTCAAGAACAAAAATGGAACAAAGGAAACGTTTTTTTCTGAAGAGAGAACCAAAAGACTTTTGCTTCCTGCGCCGGTGGCACGATCCGAGCTCACGAAAACGTGGGAACCAAGGCCGGCGGCGCTCGCTTAGAGGTGCCACAATGAAGTTGCGTGATCGAATAACCTATCGTCGCCTCAGGCGCTTGCCCCTGCTCTCCATCCGCAACTGGATGCGCCGCGTGGTCTACTGGGTCGGTGCGGTCCTGGTGAGCCTGGTCGCTATCGCATTCGCGGCCGCCGCCAATCTCTGCGATGGCGCTTTTCACAAGGCGCTCGCCATCAGCCCCTATCTGGCGCTGGCAATCGCGCCGGCTGGGCTCGCACTCTCGGTATGGCTCACGCGCGTGGCGTTCCCCGGCGCACAAGGCAGCGGCATACCGCAAGTGATCGCGTCTCTCGAAATGAGCGATCCGCGCAAGGTGCAGGCCGTGCTCTCGCTGCGCGTGGCGGCCGGCAAGGTGATTCTCACGCTGCTGGGCCTCGCCTCCGGCGCCTCGATCGGGCGCGAGGGCCCGACCGTGCAGGTCGGCGCATCCATCATGCAGGCGCTCGGCCAGGCGCTGAAACTGCCGCACGCTGCCCAACAGCGCGCCCTCGTTCTGGCAGGCGGCGCGGCCGGCATCGCGGCCGCCTTCAACACGCCGCTCGCCGGGATCGTGTTCGCGATCGAGGAGCTCAGCCGCAGTTTCGAACACCGCACGAGCGGGGTGGTGCTCACAGCAGTGATCATCGCCGGCATCGCAACCCTCGCCCTGATGGGCAATTACACCTATTTTGGGGTAACTTCGGCAGTGCTGCCCATCGGCAGCGGCTGGCTCGCGGTGCTGCTATGCGCCATAGCGGGCGGATTGGCGGGAGGTGCTTTTTCGCAGGCGCTCGTGCGCGCCGCCTACGGCCTGCCGGGGCACGCCGGCGCGTTCATCGCCCGCCGCCCGATCCTGTTCGCCGCCCTGTGCGGGCTTGCGCTCGCACTGCTGGGGCTCGCTTCGGATGGCAGCACCTATGGCACCGGATATGCCGAGGCGCGGGCATTGGTGGCGGGCCAATCGAATTTGCCGGAGAAGTTTTTTGTGCTGAAGCTGGCAGCCACCATCGTTTCCTACTGCAGCGGAATCCCGGGCGGCATTTTTGCGCCCTCGCTCGCCATCGGCGCAGGGCTCGGCCGCACCATCGCGCATTTCCTGCCCGCCGCCCAACCGGGTGCGGTTGTTCTGCTCGGCATGGTCGCGTATTTTTCGGGCGTGGTGCAGGCCCCGATCACCGCCGCAGTGATCGTGATGGAAATGACCGACAACCAGCAAATGACAATCCCGCTGATGGCCACATCTTTCCTGGCCTACGGCGTCTCGCGCCTCGTATGCCGCCGCGCGATCTACGGCGCCCTGGCGCGCAAGTTTTTGCGCGCGGTGGAAGCGACGGCGGTGGTGGAGGATGTGCCGGCGCCGGAGGGATTGATTGATGAGGCAGCATAAAGGAAGAGTTCTTTTCTGAACAAAAGAACCAAAAGACGCTTATTCCTTGCGCCGGTGGCGCAATCGAGGCTCGTAGCTCGTCACAGAAGATTTGACTGGTTGCGCAAGCGGGCTTTCAACTCACCTAATCACACAAAGGCGCCGTTTTTGGTGCACAGACGGAGATGGCAGGCGCTGCCAACAATCTGCTTTGCGCCTCATGGCGGTCATCAGCGTGTGCCTGGGGCTTGCTCGAAAGCGGACATTCACGTGGTGCGGAAATCAAGAAATTCGCAACAGCCGAGTACGCCAATTCTTCCAACGACTTACCCGGCGCAGATATCCGGTGCGAATGTCCTTTTCTCTGAACGTTCCACTCAGAGCGGACGGGCAGATTCCAGGCGGCTCCGGACAACATCGGCCGAAAGCCGCCTGACCCATGGCGAGCATCCTTGCAGCGACGCTGCGCTTTTCAACCTGTCAAGATCACAGTGACGAGTTACCAGGCGGCATCGTAAAAGCCGGGCGGGCCCCGCGTTTTTTCAAAAAAGAAGTGCGTTCTCACTCTCTCAGCCGCGGCATCAACTCCACAAAATTGCACGGACGGTGCCGAGCATCCAATTGCCAGAGCAGGATATCATCCCACCCATCCTTCACCGCCCCGGTGCTCCCGGGCAGCGCAAACAAATACGTGCCCCCGGCCACGCCCGCGAGCGCGCGCGACTGGATCGTGGACGTCCCGATCTTCCGATAACTCAGCATGCGAAACAATTCGCCAAAGCCCTCGATGCGCTTTTCCAGCACAGCATCAAAAGCCTCCGGCGTCACGTCGCGGCCGGTAACGCCCGTGCCGCCGGTGGTGATCACCACATCGATGGCGGGCTCCGCAATCCAGGCACGCAACTGCGCCGCAATCAGCGCCGCATCATCACGCAGGATGGCACGCGCCACGAGGCGGTGGCCCGCCTTTTCAATGCGCTGCACAAGAGTGTCGCCCGATGTGTCGTTGCTCGCATCGCGCGTGTCTGAAACCGTCATCACGGCGATGTTCACCGGGATAAACGATCTGGTTTCATCGATCCGGGACATGCTGTTTGCCTGATGACGTTGCACAAGAAGAAAGAAAGTTCTTTTTTGAAAAAAAGAACCAAAAAACTTTTACTTATTTAGCCTCGCTCGTTGCGCGAAGCGCATTGAAAGGAATCAAACGTTTTGCTTTTCGCAGGGCGGGCGCCGCCTTTTTTCGAAAAAGAAGTGCTTCCTTGCCTAATGCAATTTCCGCGACTGCACCCGAATTTCCGCTGCAAAGCGCGGCCACTTGCCGGAGGCCAGCGCATCGAGGCTCGGTGCCGCACTCCGGAACCGCGCCGCATAGAACCACATGTTCATCAGCGTATGCTGCACGAACCGCCTGGTTTCGGTGCACGGGATGGTTTCCAGGAACAGCAGCGGGTCCTCATCGGCCGCATTGGCCCAGCGCTGCACGGCACCAGGCCCGGAATTATAGCTGGCCAGCACGCGCAGAAGATCATCGCCGGCCATATCGCTGCGGCTGAGATAGAACAGGTACTGCTGGCCCATTTTCAGGTTCTGGCCCGGATCTTTCAGCAGTTCCGCCAGATCGGGCGGATCGCCATGGCCCGCGATCGCCGCCGCCGCCACCGGCATCAATTGCATCAAACCATTGGCCCCGGCGCCCGAGACAACACCGGCGGCAAAATTCGATTCCACATGGGCAACGGCATAAACCAGCGCAGGATCGAGCTTGAAGCCGCCGCGCGGGCGCAACACAGGCACCGGCAGATCGTCCGCCGCATCCACCATGCCCGAAAGATCCGCGACCAAATCGTTCAGGCCGGCCGCCGCCGCTACCAGGAACAGCGCGCGCGAAAGCGGCGCACTGCCTTGCGCGGCGGGCCATAGGCAGCGCAATTCGGCTTCGGCCCGGGCTGGCTGGCCCACTTGCAGCAGCGCAAAAGCCCGGTGGCCATGCTGCGTTGCTGCGATTGCATCGATATCCGCCTGGCCCAGAACAGGGTTGTCGAGGCTCGCCTGGAATTTCATCCCAAGCATGCGCCGCGCCAGCATGCCGTGCAGCGTGTGCGGCTCGGCGGCCGCGCGCAGCAGCCAGGGGCGCCAGCTTTGGTCTGCGCCGGCAGGGCCGCCTGCCTCGCGCAGATGCGCGCGCGCCGCCCAGAAAGCGGCCCCCGCCCGCAACCCGGGGCTCGCCCCCTCGGCCAGCGAGGCCGCTTCGAACAGCGTCGCCGCCGCCGCTATTTCCGCTCGTCGCCATGCGGCAAGTCCGGCCACATAGGCCGCCTGGCCATCCCGGCCATGCGACCTTTCGAACGCCGCGCGCCCCAGCCGGTAGGCCGCCGCATCCCGGCCCCGCACGAAAGCGTCGCGCGCGGCGGCATCGCGCCCGCCAGCGGGCATCAGGTCTGCCACCATCGGGTCGCTCACCGAAGCGAGTGCCGCGCAGGTTGGCGCTGCCGGCGGTGCGGCGCCCGGGGCCAGGCGCTTGAGCAACAGCGCATACACGGCGCAGGCATCGGGCAGGTCGGCATAGCGGCCGAGCCAATCCGATAGCGCCGGCGCCGCGGCGCGCCCGGGATTGCGCAGGAACCGGTCGGCCAGGATATGGCCGAGCAGCGAAAAATCCTGGAGATCGGCTGTCTCGGCAATCGCCGCGGGGATTTGGTTTTTGCGTTGCAGCGCGAAAATACGCCGGATCCGCGCCGCCTCGCTGGGGGCGAGCGGCTGAGGCAATCCGACCCCGCTGGAGCCCGCCGGCGGAGCGATCCGCGGCATGGCCATGGCAGTTTCGTCAGGATGTAACGCCGGCCCGCCGATGCTTTCCGCGTGGGCCGGCCGCATTGCGGCACCGGCCAGAAAAGCAGCACCCGCCAGAACGGCACGGGCTGCAGACAGACGCGAGATGGGTAGACCTATCCCTCGCATGGCGTCGCCGATAACAGATTTTTTCCGCCGGGCGCAATAGATAAATCGATCGAAAGTTCAGCCGCCGATTGTGCGAGTGCTCAATGGTGTTGGAGAAGCCAACGGAAGCAAGACTTTATGAACAGATGCGCCTAGTCTTTCATCAGAGCGCATCAAGTCGGCGCCGCAGCGCAATAAGATCTGCCCATGCGTCTTTTTTTGCACCCGGTGTTCTCAGAAGATACGCGGGATGCAGCATCGGCAGCGTGGGTATTTCTTGCGGCAGGCCGGGCACCGTCACGCTCTGCCAACGGCCGCGCAGGCGGCGAATGCCATCGTCCCGCCCCGTCAGCGCGCGGGTGGAAATAGCACCCAGGGTTACGATCAGGCGCGGGCGCAGCAGGGTCAGGTGGCGCCGCAGGAACGGCAGGCAGGTGTTGATCTCGGTATCGGTGGGCGGCCGGTTGCCGGGCGGCCGCCACGGGATCAGGTTGGTGATCAGCAGGTGGCACTCGCGCGTGAGGCCGATGGAAGCCAGCATCCGGTCCAGCAATTTGCCGCTTGCGCCCACGAATGGCTTGCCGGCGAGATCCTCCTCCGCACCGGGCGCCTCGCCGACCAGCACAAGGCCCGCCTCGGCGTTGCCATCGGCGAAAACGAGGTTGGTGGCTGTGGCGGCGAGCGGGCATTCCGCAAAGCTGGCCAGCGCCTGGCGCAAGGCTTCGATCGTGTTGGCGGCCTCTGCCACGGCCTGCGCGCGGCTCACGGGTGCGGGGCGCCCAGATATGGGACGCGCGGATATGGGACGAACGAGGGGGATGGGCGTCGGCAGCGTCTCGGCTTGCACAGCCGGCCGAAGGGCTGCCGGGGCCGCAATGGCATGCAGGCGGTCGATGGTCGCATCGTCCAGCGCCTCATCGGCGCCCCACTCCATCTGCAAACGCAGGGCTGCCAGAGCATCCATGGGAAAGCCTCTACAAGGCCGGGGTGGCGCGGGGCAATCGGGTGACGACACGCGAAGGACGGCAAGCACGTCTTTTTTGAAAAAAGAAGCAAAAAACTTTTATGTGCTAAAGCAATTTCGCCTTAAAAGGCGTTCACCCGGGAAAAATTGCTCGCCAGAACAGAGGCTAAAGCGTTTAAGCACGTTCCGATCGTGCAAGGCGCGTTGAAAACGCTCTAGCTGCTGCCGCCCGCGGCAGCGATAATCGGTCAATAATTCCTTCATAGGGCAACGGACTGCCTTATAGGGCATACAGCACCCTGGAGAGAGCCGGATGAGCGAACGCGAGACGATGGAATTCGATGTGCTGATCGTGGGCGCGGGGCCCGCCGGCCTCGCCGCCGCGATCCGCCTCAAACAGCTCGCACCGGATGCCAGCGTATGCGTGGTGGAAAAGGCGGGCGAGGTGGGCGCCCATATCCTCTCCGGCGCCGTGATCGAACCGCGGGCGCTCTCGGAACTGCTGCCCGACTGGCGCGAACGCGGCGCCCCCCTGCTTACGGAGGCCAAGGAAGATCATTTCGTCTTCCTCACCAAAACGCGCGCCTTCCGCTCGCCTGTCACCCCGCCGCAGATGCACAACCACGGCAACTATATCGTAAGCCTGGGCGAAGTCGTGCGCTGGCTCGGCACCGAAGCGGAAAAGCTCGGCGTGGAAATTTACCCAGGCTTCGCCGCCGCCGAATTGCTGATCGAAGAAGGCCGCGTGATGGGCGTCGCAACCGGCGACATGGGCATCACCAAAGCCGGCGAACCCGGCCCCAATTACGCGCCCGGCATGGAATTGCGCGCCGCCTACACGCTGTTCGGCGAAGGCTGCCGCGGCTCGCTCACGAAGCAGCTGATGGAAAAATTCCAGTTGCGCGAGGGCGTGGACCCGCAAACCTATGGCCTCGGCATCAAGGAATTGTGGGAGATCCCGCGCGAGAACCACAAGCCCGGCTTCATCATGCATACGGTGGGCTGGCCCGCCGACAGCACCACCTATGCCGGGTCATGGCTGTATCATTTCGGCGATGGCCTGGTCTCGTTCGGCTATGTGGTAGGCCTGGACTACAAGAATCCCTGGCTTTCCCCGTTCGAGGAGATGCAGCGGCTGAAAACCCACCCGCATATGGCGGCCCATTTCAAGGGCGGGCGCCGCATCGGCTATGGCGCGCGCGCTTTATCGGAAGGCGGTTTCCAGTCCATCCCCAAGCTGGTGTTCCCGGGCGGTGCGCTGATCGGCGATTCGGCAGGTTTCCTGAACCTGCCGAAGATCAAGGGCACGCATTGCGCAATGAAATCCGGCATGATGGCGGCCGAAGCGGTGGCTGAAGCGCTGGCCGGCGCGCGCCCGGCCGAGCTTGCCGCCTATCCCGAAAAATTCCGCGCGAGCTGGCTCTACACCGAATTGCAGAAAGAACGAAATCTGCGCCCGGCTTTCGCCAAGTTCGGGCTCTATGGATTTCTGCTCTACTCCGGCCTCGATACTTTCGTGCTGCGCGGCAAAGCCCCCTGGACGTTCCATCACACGCACACGGATAACGAGGGTCTATCCAGCGCGAACGAGGCCCCGCGGATAGAATACCCCAAACCCGATGGCGTGCTGACCTTCGACCGCCTCTCCTCCGTATTTATCAGCAACACGAACCACGAGGAGAATCAGCCCGTTCATTTGAAACTACGCGATCCCGCGCTGTGGCTCGGCACCAACTGGGAAACATATCGCAGCCCCGAAAGCCGCTATTGCCCCGCGGGCGTTTATGAGGCGGTGGGCGTGGAGGAAGGCAAGCCGCGGCTGCAGATCAATGCGCAGAACTGCGTGCATTGCAAAACCTGCGACATCAAGGATCCGCTCCAAAATATCGATTGGGCGACGCCGGAAGGCGGAGGCGGGCCGGTTTATCCGGGCGGAATGTAAAAAAAGGAAGCACTTCTTTTTTGAAAAAAAGAAGCAAAAAACTTTTGGTCCTCGCCCACGGCACGATCGCGGCCATGGCCGGCAGTAAAAGTTTTTTGCTTCTTTTTTCAAAAAAGAAGTGCTTGCTTTTCTTCACCCTGGGCTATTTTGACCATATGAAAAAACTTCTACCTACCCTGGCCTTGGCCGCTTTCTCCACCTGCGCCCAGGCCACCAACCCCGGCGCCTTTCTGGTGGCGCAGTTTGCCGCCCATCGGGGCGACATGAAACTCGCCTCCATGTATATGCAGATGGCGCTCGATTCCGACCCGTCGAGCAGCGATCTGCGCGGCGAAGCCTTCGCGCTCGCCCTGCTCGCCAATGCGCCCGCGGCCGCGATGCTGGCGCATGGGCTGCCGGACAATCCCGTCGCAGCCTTGCTGCTGGCCACACTCTCCGCCCGCTACGGAAACTGGCAGGCCGCCGAACTCGGCTTTGCCGAATTGCCCCATGATGGCCTCACGGACGCGATGAAGCCGCTGCTGATGGCCTGGAGCCAGCAGGCCCAGGGATTTGCCGATCGCGCCATGGATACGCTGCAGCCCGCCATCGCCAACAGCAAGCTCGGCGCCATCTGCCTGCTGCACGCCGCTCTGATCGCCGATGCCTCGCATCGCGATGGCCTGGCGCAGCGCCTCTACACCGATCTGGCCCGTGCCCAGACGCAACCGAGCCTGCAATTCGCGCAGCTCTATAGCAGCTGGCAGGCCCGCGCCGGCGACATGTCGGGCGCACGCGCCACCATCGAAGCGGCGGTGCGCTCTGCGCCGGAGCTTGCGATCGCGGAGCCCGGCCTGCTCGCGGCACTCGGTCACGCCCATGCGCCGGATGCGGCGGAGGGCCTGGCGCGCGCCTATGTCGAAGTTGCCGCCGCGCTGCGCGCGCAGGATAGCCACGAACTCCCTTCGCTGCTCGTGCAACTGGCGCTGGCCTTGCAGCCGGACCTGACGGACGCACACCTGCTGGCTTCGGATCTGGCCGCGGGCCAGAAGCAGGTGCATCTGGCAGCCACCGATCTGAATGGCATTTCGCCTGCCGATGCGTTGTGGCCGGTGGTGCAGTTGCGCAAGGCGGCGCTGCTGGAACGCGACGACCGGCCGGAACAGGCCGTGGCGCTGCTGCAAAAGCTGGCCGCCGACTATCCGGCGCGGCCGGAGCCGCTGACCCAGCTTGGCGACACACTGGCCAATGAGAAGAAATTCGACCTGGCGATCGATGCCTATGACAGGGCCATCGCCCTGATGAGGCATCCCGCGGCCACCGACTGGTTGGTGTTTTACGCCCGCGGCTCGGTGCTGGAGCGGATACATCAATGGCCGCGCGCCGAAGCCGACATGAACCGGGCGCTGGAGCTATCGCCGGACCAGCCCTACGTGCTGAATTTCCTCGGCTACTCGATGGCGGAGCGGAACCAGAACCTGCCTCTGGCGCAAGAGATGATCCAGAAGGCGATGAGCGCACGCCCGAACGACGGTGCGATCGTTGATAGCATGGGCTGGGTGAAACTGCGCGAGGGCGACACGAAGGAGGCTTTGCGCCTGCTGGAGAAGGCGGCGGAGATGGAGCCGGAAGACCCCAGCATCACCGGCCATCTGGGTGACGCCTATTGGGATGCCGGGCGCCATGTGGAGGCCGAGGATCAGTGGCGGCGCGCCCTGGTGCTTCATCCCGATCCGGAGGATCAGGCGCGCATCGAGGGGCGGCTTAAAAGCATTGGTACGACCGTGGCTCATTAAGGGGAAAGAAGAAACCACTTCTTTTTTGAAAAAAAGAAGCAAAAAACTTTTGATTCTTTGAGGGGTGGGCGGGACTCAATAATCAAAAGTTTTTTGGTTCTTTTTTTCAAAAAAGAACTTGCTTGCTTCCCTCAGGCAATAATCGCCGAGCGCTCGATCGAAGCCCGCACCCAGGCTTCCGCCGCATCCTCATCGAACAATTCCGACAATTTCTTCATCATCGTGCCGCCGAGTTCCTCGGCATCCACGATCGTCACCGCGCGCCGGTAATAGCGGGTTACGTCGTGCCCGATGCCGATCGCGATCAGTTCCACGAAGTCGCGGCCTTCGATTTCGCGGATCACCTCGCGCAGGTGGCGTTCCAGGAAGTTGCCGGGATTGATCGAAAGCGTGCTGTCGTCCACGGGCGCGCCATCGCTGATCACCATCAGGATGCGGCGGTGTTCGGAACGCGCCATCAGGCGCCGATAGGCCCAGAGCAGCGCCTCGCCGTCGATGTTTTCCTTCAGCAGCCCTTCGCGCAGCATCAGGCCGAGATTTTTGCGCGCCCGCCGCCAGGGGGCGTCCGCGGATTTGTAGATGATGTGGCGCAGATCGTTCAGGCGCCCGGGATTGCGCGGCTTGCCGTCCTGCACCCAGCGGTCGCGGCTTTGGCCGCCTTTCCAGGCGCGCGTGGTAAAGCCGAGGATTTCCACCTTTACGGCACAGCGTTCCAGTGTGCGGGCCAGGATATCGCCGCACATGGCGGCAACGGTGATCGGGCGGCCGCGCATGCTGCCGGAATTATCGATCAGCAGCGTCACGACCGTATCGCGGAACGCCGTATCCCGCTCATGCTTGTAGGAGAGCGACTGCATCGGGTTCACGATCACCCGCGCAAGCCGCCCGGCATCCAGCATGCCTTCCTCCAGATCGAATTCCCAGGCGCGGGTTTGCTGCGCCATCAGCCGCCGCTGCAGCCGGTTTGCAAGGCGGGAGACCACGCCTTGCAAATTCTGCAATTGCTGGTCGAGTTGCTGGCGCAGCCGCGAAAGTTCCTCGGGGTCGCACAGATCCTCGGCGCCGATTTCCTCGTCGAACGCGCGCGTATAGGCGCGGTAATGGCTTTCGGTGTCGTCGTCGGGGCGTTCGCGCCGAGGCTGCGGTCCCGCCGGCCGGTCGTCGCCCTCCGCCCCGGCCGCCTCCTCCTCCTCGGCCTCGCCGCCCTCCTGGTCGGCGTTTTCGCCTTCCATTTCCTCGGGCGAGGCCGCCAGCATGCTTTCGGTGTCGGACTGGCTCTTGCCGTCGCTCTCGGTGGAATTGTCCTGCGCGCCGCTATCCTCGGCCTGGGTCTCGTCCGGCTCCTCGCCCTCCTCCGGCTCGGCCTCGCTCTCGGCCTCCGCCAGGTCGAGCGCTGCCAGCAGCTTGCGGGTGGCGCGGGCAAACGCCGCCTGATCGTTCTGCGCCGACGCGAGTTCGGCGAGCGCCGCGTCGGCCGCCGACCCCATCGCCTCCCGCCACAGCCCGAGCACCGTGGAAGCACCCTTCGGAGATGGCTGGCCGGACATTTTTTCGCGCGCGAGCAAGGCAAGCGCAGATGCTACGGGCAACTGGTCGCGCCGCGTCATCCGCTCCAGCCCATCGGCCTCCACGGTTTCGGCGAGGCGGGCCCGCAAATTGGCGGCGACACCTTCCATGTGGCGGGCGCCGAAAATTTCCACGCGCGCCTGCTCCAGTGCATCGTAGGCCGAGCGGGCATCGCGCTCCGCGGGCTGCCGCGCCGCATGCACGGTTTCGTCGTGGTGGCGCAGCCGCAACGCCGCGCTGTCGGCGGCGCCGCGCAGGCGTGTTATTTCCGCGGGCGGCAGGGCGCGAGTAGGCACCGGCAGGCGGGCGCGCTTGCCGGCGAGCCCGGTAGGGCCGGGCTGAAACGCCACCTGGACGTCGGCACTTTGCGCCATGGCGCGCAGGGCGCCGGCGGTGGCGCGCTTGAAATCTTCGCTGCGGGTGGTGTCCTTGGAATGGCTCATCGCGGGTTCCACACAGAAGCAAGGCCTTCTTTTTTTCAAAAAAGAAGGCCTTGCTTCCTACCCCACGCCCGGTTGCAACCCTGACGACGATCATCGCAAACTCGTGATGGACAGAGAGCGGGCGACCATGAAGAAGAACCGGATGACGACCTACATCGTGATCGCGATGGTGCTGGGGATCGCCGCCGGCGGCCTGATCCACGCCAGTTTCGACGATCCGGCGACGCAAAAGCTGTTCGCCAGCTACATCTCGTTCGGCAGCATGATCTTCCTGCGCCTGATCAAGATGATCATCGCCCCGCTGGTGTTCTCGACCCTGGTGGTCGGCAT
>Ga0116226_10005275_pt1 | contig 11520 bp, 10 predicted proteins | sample S1TSphfallax_FD_89692 | JGI IMG/M metagenome (GOLD analysis project Ga0116226, IMG submission 89692) | Host-associated microbial communities from peat moss isolated from Minnesota, USA - S1T2_Fa - Sphagnum fallax MG | ecosystem: Host-associated > Plants > Peat moss > Unclassified | place: USA... | reverse complement strand
TCCGCCAATTGCTGACCTTGATCGTAAAGGCGATATAGGTTCCGACTGTGCCCAGCGTGGCCAGCGCATAGGCTAGATCGAATCGCTGCCAGATGACCAGCGCCGATAGAATCAGCATAAGGATGGTCGGAACCACGCTGAATAAAGAAAAGGACAATAGATTGTCGATGGCCGTCGTGCCGCGCTGAAGCGAGCGGGACAGTCCCCCGGTCTGCCGGTCGAGATGGAACCGCAGCGACAGGCTGTGCAAATGACGGAAAACATTCAGCGCGACTTGACGTATGGCGCGCTGCGCCACTTTCTGGAAAATGGCGTTCCGCGCCTCGTTAAAGCCCTGGGTCAACACCCGCGCCAAACCATAGGCCGCGATCAGCCCGACCGGCACGGCGATAAGGGCGCTGGTTTTCCCCGACAAAGCATCGACCGCCTTGCCATAGACGATAGGCGTCACCAATGTCGCGGCATTGCTGAGCAGCAAGGCGATCATCGACAGAACGACCCGAACCCTCAGCTCGATCTCGCCCTTGGGCCATAAATAAGGCGCCAGCATCCGCAATGCGCGCAAGTCGCCCAGTTTCCCGGCGTTCGGGTTCGGGGCCGCCGGGGAAGACATCATGTGAGGATTCATAGGATCAATATAATCACGGCTGTGGCGTTGGGCGAGCTATTATCTAGGGGCAAGCCTTTAAATGGCTTCGGCAGATGCAGCCTGCGACCACTCGGCGATGGCCGGGAGGCTCATAATGGTTTTCACATAGGCCTCGCAAACCGGATCGAGCGCTACGCCATAGGTTTGGAAACGGCCGGCGACGGGCGCGAACATCGCGTCCGCAATGGTAAAGCGCCCGAATAGGAAGGGCCCATCCTTACCGAAACGCGCGCGGGCGTCCCGCCAAATCGCCTGCACGCGGGCGATATCGGCGATGGCGTCGCCCGAAAGATCGGGCTGAGGCAGGCGCGATGCGATATCCATCGGCAGTTCGCGGCGCAGCGGTGCAAAGCCGGAATGCATTTCAGCCGAAATCGACCGCGCCAGCGCAAGCGGCCCAAGATCGCGGGGCCATAATCCGGCGTCCGGAAAACGCACGGCGATATGTTCGAGTATGGCCAGCGAATCCCAAACGAGGATGTCCCCGTCGATCAGAAGCGGCACTTTCCCCGACGGCGATTTCTCAAGAATGCGCGTCTTCGTATCGGGCCGCCGCAAAGCAATAAGGCGTTCCTCGAAAGGAAGCGCGGCTTGTTTAAGGGCGATCCACGGGCGAAGCGACCAGCTTGACCATCTTTTACTGCCGATAATCAGTATCAAGTCCATAACGAATAGTTCCTTGAGGCTGCAGCCTGATGAGTGCAAAATCACGCACGGCTAATTGCAACCCCGCCGGTGGAGTGATAAGTAGCCCCCTTTCCGGCCTCATTGCCGGTGAACGGGCGCGTAGCTCAGCGGGAGAGCACTTCCTTGACATGGAAGGGGTCACAGGTTCAATCCCTGTCGCGCCCACCACTTAGGTGGCGGATATGAAAATATGCAGTGCGCGCCGGTCCCGCATTCTTTTTTTGACGCCAATTTTTCTGACGCTTGTCTTCTCATGCGCAATGCACGTTTGGGCTGACGAGCCGTCGACCGGGAACGCTGTCCCTGTGGGCGCGCCGCAGGCTGAGACCGATTTCATCGGTATTTTTACCGCCGCCCGGAAAGACTATATGGCGTCAAGGTCGCCGACTCGCGCCCAGGATGGGCGATTGCAAGTTCAGGTCCGGCTGTTACGTTACATGCAAACTAGCCAAAAAGCGCAAGACTGGACCGGGACTGTTAAATCGCGAGGATTGACGCCCGAAGGAGATGCCTGGATATCGATCGAGGTTGGCGACGGCATCACGCTATCAACCTGGCAGTCCGAGACCGACGACGGGCGTTCGGGAACACTTATATTGCCTGGGTCGAAGCTATTCGCCATCGCGCAAACGGCCCAGATCGGACAGTCGATCAGATTCAGCGGCAATTTTCTGACATTCCTTTTAGCCCAAGACGAAGATATGATCCTGCGGCCTAAACTCATCATGAGCTTTTCAGATATGAATATGATGTAGCGGCAGAGTGGCGTCGGATTCTTTTACAATACGGACGCACCGCACTTTATGAAGCCTTATAGTCATTTGATAAGTATCATAAATTTATTATGGCATAAGATTTGCTTATCTTAGTTCTGCTTACTTCTTAAAACGGTAAAAACTTTTTCAACAGGCCTGTTGGCTAGCGAACCGGAGTTCGGATTATGTTTTTAAACGCATTGTTTAGCAGCAAGGGCGGCGCGATTATGGCATCCGCTTTGGCGCTGGCGGCTTCATTACCGGGCTTGGCCAACGCCACGGTTACAACATCGATGAGCTATTCGATCACCGGCCTGCCAGTAAACCCCTCCGCCACGGCGCTAACCATTCCGACAGCCGATATCGGGACATTCAGTTCATCCACCAGCTATACTATCGGCGGGGTGACTGTCACCGGCAATAATACAAGTGGCACAGGCGTCAACGGAACGACGCAATATGCAGGTGACGGCACCTACAGAAATGCGGGCATTGTTCAGGGAACCAATCCCAATTATAATGCAGCGCCTGTGACCGACGCCGCCGGCGACACCTATACCGCGCCTTATTTTTCGACAGGCCTCGGATCGATCACGCTGACCTTCGCCACCGCGCAGTCCTATTTGGGTTTCCTGTGGGGATCGGTTGGCACGGGGGATACGCTTTCCTTCTATAGCGGCAGCACGCTGGTCGCGACCGTATCCGGCGCAATGCCGCAGAGCAGCAGTCTTTATAACGGCGCCAACGGCGCGCAGGGTATCGGCGGTAGCCTCTATACGCTGATCAATCTAACCGGCGGTACATTTACCTCCGTCGTGCTGAGCGAACAGGCGGTTGGCGGGTCGGCGACACCGTCCTTCGAATCGGGCGGGTTCCAATATGCCGCCACAAATGTCTATGTGCCGGAACCGGCCTCAATCGCGCTTTTCGGCGCCGGCTTAATCGGTTTGGGTCTCATTCGCCGTCGCGGATTCAAATCGATATTGTGAAAAACTGGTATTACGGCCTATAAAGCCGAAGGCGTCTAATTCGCCTTCGGCTTTATAGTTTGTATTGCAGGGGCGCTTTATGACATTCGGGCGGTCGGCGCACAGTACGCTTGTGATATCGGCAAGCCTGTGTATTGCCACGCTTATAGCGGCCACTCTTGCCCGGGCGGACGCAACAGATCCTTCAGCCGCGCAGAAATACGAATCCTCAGCCGATGCAATGGTCGTTAAAGGCGACTATAAGGGTGCGATCGTCGAACTGAAAAATGCGAAAAAAGCCAATCCGCAAGATGGCACGATCCGTATAAAGCTGGCTGCGGTCGAAATGGCTGTGAACGATCTGGAAGGCGCGCAAATCGAATTGAAGGCGGCGCGCCAAAATGGCGGCGACGAGGCCAAGATCGTCCCCTTATTGGCGCGCGCCTATCTTCCACAGGCCAAATTCGAGGAATTGCTTCAACAGTTACCGGTCAATGACGATGCGCCGCCAGAGCTGCGAGCACTGACCTTGACCGTTCGCGCCGATGCGCTGGCCGGACTGAACCGGATAGAGGACGCCAAAACGGCCCTGGCGCAGGCCCTTGCGCTCCAGCCCGATTCGACCGCCGTAAAATTGGCGGTGGCGCGTTTCGATTCGACGCACGGGCAACCCGACGCAGCAGAAACAAGAGTGGATAGCGTTTTAAATGCGGGGCCTTCCGCCGACGCATCCTATTTGAAGGGCGATCTGTTGGCGCGCAAGGGCGACAATGCGGGTGCCCTGGCGCAATTGAATGCCGCAATCGCAGGCGATCCCAACAATACGGGCGCATTCATCGAACGCGCCGAGATTTATATGACGCAGGACGAGGACGCTAAAGCAACTGCGGATATAAAATCCGCGCTGACGCTTTCGCCCCGGTCGGTATCGGCCGGATATATCCAGGCCCTGCTTTTGACCCGCGCCAAGGATTATGCGGGCGCGGACGCGATCCTGACCAAATATTCCGACGGCTTTCCCGCATTCCCCCGCGGCTTTTATCTGCAAGCCGTCGTGAAAACCGAGTTGAAGCAATATGAGCAAGCCGGAAAGGCGATAGACGCTTACTTAAGCGCGTCGCCTGACGATGTGCGGGGCAAAAAGGTCCAGGCGGACATCATGATAAAGCGCGGCGATTATAACGGCGCCGCCGATATTCTGGAGCGAATTGCCGCCCAAAACCCGGGCGACGCCGAGGCTTTTACGATGCTGGGGCAGGCTTATGCGACGATCGACACGGCCAAGTCGGCAACAGCGCTGGAACGGGCTGCCAGACTGGCCCCCGACAATTCGTCCATTCTGCGCGGATTGGCTTTCGACCATGTGGTCGCGGGGAAGGAAGGTCTGGGCATCGCCGAGCTGGAAAAAATTACCGCCGGAAACCCGAACGATGCGCAAGCGGCGCAGGCGTTAATTCTGCTTTATATTCAGCAAAAACAGTATGATAAGGCTAAGGAGCAGATCGCAGGGGAAATTCGGAAAAGACCGGACGATCCCGTCGCGGCGGATGCAGCCGGCGTTTTGGAATTAGCGCAGGGTAAGACGGCTGAGGCCAAAGCTACATTTCTGGCGGTTCAGAAGAAGTTTCCCGACTTTACCCCAATCGATCTGCAAATGGCGGACATAGATCTAACCGAAGGCAATCTGGACAAGGCGCAGGCCGCCTATCAGGCGATCCTGGCGAAAAATCAGGCTAATCTGCCTGCTCTAAAAGGCTTAAGCGCCATTTTCGTGAAGCAAAACCAGCCCGATCAACTGATCGATCTGTGGCGAAAATCCTATCGCGCCGTGGGCGACAATGTCTTTGTTGAACGCGGTTTGATCGAAGCCTATATCTTCAAAGGCGATATAGACGGCGGCCTTTCCGCCGTGCGCGACATGCAAATCCGCCAACCCAGGGAACCACTGCTTTACAGAGAACGGGCTGAACTGGAACTGCGCGCCGGGCAACCCAAGGCCGCAATCGAGAGCATCAAGCGTTTGATCGAGCTTCAGCCGCAGGACATCGTTGCGCAACAAGACTTGGCGCATCTTCAACTTAAAATCGGCGATAGCGCGGCGGCGGCGGCGACGATCGCGGCGGCGCGGAAGCTGGACCCGGCAAATGCAATATTGGGGGCCGATGAGGTCAGAATTCTGGGCGCAGACGATCCTGAAAAAGGTATTGCGGCGGCGCGCAAACTCGCCGCCCTGTTGCCCGATCAGCCTGCCGCGATGGCTGTGGAGGGCGATTATCTTCAGTCGCTCAACCGGCCTGCGGACGCGCTCGCCGCCTATCAGAACGCCTTCAAGGCGCAGCCCTCCCTTTTCCTGGCCGATGTCATATCGCGCGCGGCGGTAACCGCCGGACAGCCAGCCCTAGGGGAAAAGGTTTTAAAGGATTGGGCCTCGGCCCATCCGCAAGATACGGGCGCGCAGGATATATTGGCGGCGTTCCTGCAATCCGAGAAAAAATTCGCAGAGGCGAAAACCCTCTATGAGGCGATGTTGAAGGATCGCCCTAACGATCCGGGCATATTGAACAATCTTGCCCTGATTTACGAGCGCGATAACGATCCGCGCGCACTCGATTTCGCCCAAAAAGCCTATGAGGCCGCGCCCGCCAACCCCGATATTACAGATACGCTGGGCTGGATCACGGTTCAGAAAGATGCAAGTCCGGTGGGGTTGGAGCTTTTGCAGCGCGCCCACGCCTTGGAGCCGAAGGATTTAAACATCCAATATCATTTGGCCTATGCGCTGAACCGCGCCGGCAAAAAGGCCGACGCGGCCGACCTTCTTAAAAAGGCCATTGCGTCGGGCGTCGACTTCGAAAGCCGTCAGAACGCGCAGTCGCTTTTGGGGGAATTATCGAAGGGTTAGAAACGGCGGCTTGCGGAGCGGCATATACAACCAATATTATTACACACATAATTATGTGTCGGAATCTTTAACAGCGGGAAAAGCTCAAATCGCCAAAACCGTTTATTTAGAATGAATTGAAACATTGGTACGCTTCTTGCATATAATGGTTCGATATGAAAAATACTGTTCCATATTTAAAATTCAATAACCGCAGGGCGCGTATTGCAGTCCTCGCGCCTGTTATTTTATTCGGAGTTTTGTTGGGCGCGGGACAAGCACATGCGACCTCGACACCGATTACGCTGGGAACAGCCGCCGGTTATGCCATGTTTACGGGCACGAGCGAAACCAGCAATATCAATGGTGGATTGAATGTAACCGGCACCGTCGGCTGGGCGGATAAGTTTAAGGTTGCTTTATCCGGAACCAATTCGATCTCGGGCCATGTTTATTACGATAATTCAAGCGGCCTAGCGAGCTACTCGCAAACGGGCACGCTGACCCAGCCGCAATCGTCTATTTCCACCAGCCTTACCCAGGCCGTTGCGGATGCGGTATCCGCATCCGCAAATGCAGGGCAACTTGCACAGACGGCGGGGCTGACCGATCAGGGCGGATCGATCACGAGTTCGGTTACGATCAATGCGCTGACGACGCTGAGTGAGAACGTTCTCGATGTCAGCAGCGTCAACCTGACGAATGGAACGATCACCTTTAACGATAACGGGAATACCGGCGCTAAATATGTCGTCAACGTCGTCGGCAACTTCTCGCTTTCCAATACGAATATCGTGCTGGCGGGGGGCGCAACGGCGGCGGATATCATCTGGAATATAGAGGGTACCGGCGCGACCGTTTCGATCACCGGCGGCACGACCTATGGCACCTTCCTCGTGCCCCAAAGCAATGTAACCATCGGGGGCGGGGGTTCCTTGACCGGTGAGTTGATTGCAGGCGCAAACAGCTTGGGCAAAGGCTATACGCTGACCGAACAAAGTTCCGGCTACAATATTACCTCCTTTGCCTATGTCCCGCGCACCGTCAGCAAGGTGCCGGAACCCTCCTCCATTGCGCTGCTGGGGACAGGCATTTTCGCCGTTGCCGCCTTTACGCGCCGCCGCAAAAAACACTGATCGCGGCCAAGAAGCCCTAGGGCTTCGGCAATCACTAGAAAAAACTGGAATTAAAAGTCACGGCATAATATTTGCCGGGACTTTTATCTGCAATTGTAAAATAGTAGAATTTTATTTATTTTGGAACTGAATACAGCTCTTAGCGTTATATCCAGAACAAACCTATTTATTAGGGAATTTCTGGAAAATGAGTGTAAATATAAATTCACTAAAATATAATCTGACTATCTATCCTGTTTTTATAAAGCTCGAACTATCCGGTTTTTTTCTTGAGCCTGTTGGTTCGAGATAAAAACCATGTTGTATCTACCGTTTAATAAGCGTTTCGCAGCCATTTTGGCCTGCACTCTTGCCTTAGGCGCAAGTCAAGCACATGCCACATCGACTCCAATAACGCTGGGGACAGCCGCCGGTTATGGCGTGTTCACCGGTAAAAACGAAACCACGGTCCTCGGCGGCGCATTCAAGATGACCGGGAATTTGGGACTTGCCGCAGGCTACAATGTTCAGATATCGGGCAATAATAGTGAGACCGGCAGAACCTATTACGACACCAGCAACGGCGGCGCATGGTCGGATTCAGGCACCTATGCTGAGCAGGGCGGTTCCTCCATTACCCAGAGCATGAGCCAAGCGGTATCGGATGCAATATCGGCATCGACCAACGCCAACGCTCTCAGTGCAACGGCAGGTTTCGGCAGTCAGAGCGGATCGACGGTCACACTCAATGCGCTGACCAATATGAGCGAGAATGTTCTCGATGTCAGCAGCGTCAGCCTGACGAACGGCACGATCACATTTAACGATAATGGCAATGCCGGCGCTAAATATATCATCAACGTAACCGGCAATTTCTCGCTTTCCAACACGACCATGGTCCTGACGGGCGGCGCGACGGCGGCGGATATCATCTGGAATATAGAGGGCACCGGTTCGAGCGTTTCGATCACCGGTGGAACATCCTATGGCACTTTTCTGGTGCCGCAAAGCAATATAACCGTCGGCGGCGGCGGTTCCTTGACCGGTGAACTGATCGCCGGCGCGAACAGCCTGGGCAAAGGCTATACGCTGACCGAACAAAGCTCAGGTTACAACATCACTTCCTTTGCCTATGTGCCGCGCACCGTCAGCAAGGTGCCGGAACCCTCATCGATTGCCTTGCTAGGCACGGGCATATTCGCCGTGGCCGCCTTTAAGCGCCGCCGGAAAAAATCTTAATAGCGGACCAGAAGCGCCAGGGCGGTTTTGCCGTCCTGCGCCAATTCAAGGCTGCGCGCACGGCCCCCGCTGTCGGTTTTGAAAGTGACTTCCCCGTTGACCACTCTTAGGAAAAATTTGCCGTCCCCTTCGGCGAACAATTCCGCGCGGGGTTGACCCGTACCCTGAATATAAAGCCGCCCGGCATCGCGCGTTACCTCAAGACTGAAATTCTCATCGACCTGATAACGCCCCGTATAGTTATCGAACAGGCTAGGGCTGACCGGAACTTCGCGGTACAGTTTCCGCAAAGGTCTTTGCGGATCGAGAATATGAATACCGATATCGTCTATCGCGTTGGCGGAATTGGACAGGACGACAACCCCGGCATGAAGCAGAGGCGAAAAGGCGATAAAGGCGCGCGATCCCGCTGTTTCGCCACTGATCCATACTGTCTGGAATCCATGTAGCGTCGCTACATTCCAGCCCAGCGCCGACTTCAATTCCTTAAATTCAGTCGGCTGCTGCGTTTTCAGCATATCGGCCAAGGCGGGGTTCACAGGCGAATTCGTCAATCCCAGATTGGCCGCCAAAAAATCGAGCAGATCGTTTGCCGTCGATCGCATCCCGTTGGCGCCGGGAAGGGTTGGCGTCGGCGGTTGCGGGATCGGCTGCAAATGCGCGTCATAGGCGGCCGCCCTACGGTCCTTCTCGGTAAGCGACGAGCCGAATCTGGTATTATCCATATGCAACGGGGCCAGGATGCGGGAGCGTAGCAAAGTCTCGAAATCCGTCTGCCCCCGGTCCGCGAGCGCAATTCCCAAAAGGTCGTAGCCGGCATCGGAAAATTCGTAAGAAGCCCCCGGATCGCGAGTCAGCTCATAATGTTGCAAAGACTGAAAAAGCTGCGCCTCCGACATATCCGCATTGGGATTATTGAAATCGGTCACCAGCACATTGGCGAGCGTCCTGGGCAGGCCCGACATATGGGTGGCCAGATCGGCAAGGGTTATCCGATGTCCGCCGCGTTCCGGGACCTTGGTTCCGGCAGGCAGATATTTTTCGACCGGGTCGGTCAGCGCCACCTCCCCGCGACGGACCATATCGGCCAGCAATGCAGCCGTGAAAAGCTTGGTCACAGAACCGATTTGAAAGATCGTATCGCCGTTAACCGGATCGTCATTGCCGATCTGGGCGGGCCCGCGCGCGATCAGTCTGCGGCCCGTCGGTTCGATAACGCCGATGATAAGCCCAACGCTGTCATGATAGGTTGCGACCCGATCGTCGGCGATCCGCTGCAATTCGGCATCGGACGTCAGAACCGTATCGACATAATGTCCGCCCGAGCCGGATTGCGGCGCGGACGGTTTCGGGGCGGGCGTATCGGAGACCGGCGGGGCTGCAATACCGACGCCCGCCCAGAGAATCGCCATGAAGGCCAGCAGCGGCAATCGGAACATTCTATGCGACCGTAAGAATAAGAATAATCGACAGTACGACATGCCGCCGATCGAATAAAGCGGCTGCGCTTTACGCATCGGACAATAGGCTTATATAATTGAGGCAGGGGTGCTTGCCGAAACCGGCGGGCTGAGATTACACCCATTGAACCTGACGCGGGTAATGCCGCCGCAGGGAGAGACGATTTATGAATGCGGCGGGATACAGGTCCAGTCAGAAGATTGCCATTATCGGCGGCGGCGTTATCGGCTTGTCCATCGGATGGCGCATAGCCCAGGCGGGCGTTCAGGTCGATATTTTCGAGCGGAATAAAGCAGGCCATGCGGCAAGCTGGGCGGCGGCGGGCATGTTGGCGGCGGCCTCGGAAGTCGAGCCGGGCGAAAGTGCGCTGTTTGCCCTGTCGCATCGTTCACAAAAACTATGGCCGGCTTTCGCAGCGGAAATCGCCGCCTCAAGCGGGATCGACATCCAGCTTCGCACCGAGGGCACTCTGTCGATTGCGCTGACCCAAGACGATCTGGGCAGGCTGCGCCGGGTTTTCGATCTTCAGAAAAGCCTCCGCATCGAATCCCATTGGTTGAATCGGACCGAGGCGCTGGGGCTGGAACCCCATTTGAACCCGCGGCTGGCGGGCGCAATCTTTGCGCCGGGCGACCATCAGGCCGATAACCGGCTTTTGGTGGAGGCGCTAAAACTCTGCTTTCAAGGCGCGGGCGGACGCCTGCATGAAAATACCGGGGATGCCGCCCTGAGAATCCGCGACGGGCGCGCCGTGGGCGTCGAGGCGAACGGCCTTTTCCATCCCGCCGATAGTGTTGTGGCCGCGGCAGGGGCCTGGTCGGCGCTTATTCCCGGATTGCCGCTTGAGGCGCGCCCGCCCGTCAGGCCGGTGAAAGGCCAGATGCTGGCGCTGGCCATGGACCAGGCAGCCCCGATCCTGACCCATGTTTTATGGACGCCGAAGGCCTATCTCGCGCCACGGACGGACGGGCGATTGATCGTGGGCGCGACGACCGAAGAACGCGGCTTCGACCTCAGCATCACGGCGGGGGGAATGTTGTCGCTGCTGGATTCGGCATGGCGCGCCTTGCCGGGCATCGAGGAGTTGCCCATTATCGAGACATGGGCCGGTTCGCGCCCGGGTTCGCGCGACGATGCGCCGATTTTGGGACGGACGGACATAGAGGGTCTTATCCTGGCCTGCGGCCACCACCGCAACGGCATCTTGCTGACGCCGGTGACCGCGCAGACGATCGCAAAGCTGGTCCTGACCGGCGAAACCGATGCCTCTATCGCCGATTTCGGCCTGGGGCGGTTCACCGGCTCCATGGAAAGGACGGAACGATGGAAATTCGCCTGAATGGCGCGCCTTGTTCGCTCGACAGCGTCAGTCTGGCGGACTTGCTGGCACGGAATAAAATCGACCCGACGAAACCGGGCGTTGCGATTGCGATTAACGACGCCATCGTTCCGCGTGCGGAATGGCTGGGGCGGACGCTGAATCCAGCCGATCGGGTCGAAATCGTCAGGCCGCATTCCGGTGGATGACATGCGTCAACCCATGAAACCACCGGTCCTGACGATTGCGGGGGAGGCTTTCGGCTCGGCCCTGATGGCGGGAACGGCGGGTTATCCCAACCGTCAAATCATGCTCGATGCGCTGTCCGCAAGCGGGGCGGAAATCGTCACGCTGTCGATCCGCCGCGCCGATCTGACCGCCCCTAGCGAAAGCCTGGTGGAGTTGCTGGGCGGAAAATACCGGTTTTTGCCCAATACCGCTGGCTGC
>Ga0116226_10005274_pt1 | contig 11520 bp, 6 predicted proteins | sample S1TSphfallax_FD_89692 | JGI IMG/M metagenome (GOLD analysis project Ga0116226, IMG submission 89692) | Host-associated microbial communities from peat moss isolated from Minnesota, USA - S1T2_Fa - Sphagnum fallax MG | ecosystem: Host-associated > Plants > Peat moss > Unclassified | place: USA... | reverse complement strand
CGCATTGGCGATCACCGCGAATTTGCCGCGGAACTCCACCGGCGGCCGGTTGCGCTGCACCATGGCCGAACTGTTGAACCGCAACGACGGCGGCATCGCCAGCCTTCGGATGATGTTCTCCACCATGATCACGGTGGCATCGACCACCAGGCCGAAATCGATCGCGCCGACGGACAGCAGGTTGGCCGACTGGCCGGTCAGCAGCAGCAGGCTGACGGCGCAGGCCAGCGCAAAGGGAATCGTCATCGACACCACGATGGCGCTGCGCAGATCGCCCAGGAACAGGAACTGGATGACGAAGATCAGCACCATGCCTTCCACCATGTTGTGCAGCACGGTATGCGTCGTCAGCTTGATCAGGTCGGACCGGTCATAGATCCGCTCGATATGCACGCCAGGCGGCAGGATGCCGGTGGTGTTGATCTTCTCGATCTCCGCCTGCACCCGCTTGATCGTCGGCATGCTCTCCGCACCCCGGCGCATCAGCACGATGCCCATCACCACGTCGTTGTCATTGTCCTGCCCGGCGATGCCAAGCCGCGGCACGTTGCCAACCGACACAGCGGCGATGTCGCGCACCAGGATGGGCGAGCCGTTGTTCTGCGACACCATCGTATTGCGGATATCGTCCAGCGAGTGGATCAGGCCGATGCCGCGCACCACGGCCGATTGCTGGCCGAAATCCACCGTCTGGCCGCCGACATTGACATTGGCGTTGTTGATCGCCGCCAGCACCTGCGGGATGGTCAGGCCGTAGCCGGCCAGCTTCGGCTGGCTGATCGTGACCTCGAACGTCTTGGTCTTGCCGCCCCAGCCGTTCACGTCGATCACGCCGGGAATCGCCTTGAAGCGGCGTTCCAGCATCCAGTCCTCGATCGTCTTGAGGTCCATCACCGAATAGCCGGGCGGGCCGACCACGCGGTAGCGGAAGATTTCGCCAATAGGGCTTGCAGGCGAAATGCCCGGCAGCGCGCCGTTCGGCAGCGGCGGAAGCTGCGCCAGGCGGTTGATCACCCGCTGCTCCGCTTCCTCATAAGTGAAGGCGTAGCTGAATTGCACCTTTACGTCCGACAGGCCGAACAGGCTGATCGTGCGGATCGCGGTGATGTTCGGAATGCCGGCCATCTGCACTTCGATCGGGATGGTGATGTAGCGTTCCATCTCCTCGGCGCTCTGGCCGGTGCTTTGGGTCACGATATCCACCAGCGGCGGCACCGGATCCGGATAGGCCTCGATGTTCAGGTTGATGAAGCTGACCACGCCTGCGGCAAATACGAAAACCGTCAGCACGGCGACGAGGATGCGTTGCCGCAGGACGAAGGAAAACAGGCCGCTCATTCGTTAACTTTCACCGATAAAGCGATGTTCTTTGTTTCTCGAGCAGGTTCCGAATGCGAGACCATGTCCTGCCGACTGAGAGCTGCGAGAAAATAAAAGTCTTTTGCTTCTTTTCTTCAGAAAAGAAGGCCTTCACTCAGCTATCCGACAGCGTCCGGTCGATGAACACAGCGCCGCTGGTCACCACGCTCTCATCCGGCCGCAATCCTTGCAGCACTTCCACCATGCCGTCGCTCGTTATGCCGGCCTGGATCTGGCGCAGCGCCAACGTCTTGTTGGCCGGATCGGCGACCCAGACATGCGCGTCGGCCCCTTCGTAGACCACGGCGTTGGCCGGAACGGCGAGGATCGGCGCAGCCGCGCCGGTGAAGATGTCGAAGGTGGCGAGCATGTCGGGTTTCAGCGCGCCATCCGGATTGGGCACCTCGGCGCGCACCAGCAGGCGATGGGTATTCGGATCGATCACCGGCGCCACATAAGTGACTGTGGCGCTGAATTTGCGTCCCGGATAGGCCGGCACACTGACCTGCGCGAGGTCGCCGAGATGAAAACGCGCTGCCTCCTCCTCGCGGGCGCTGGCGATCATCCAGAGCTTGGAGAGGTTGCCGATGGTGAACACAGCGCCGGAGGCGCCGGAGCTGGTGACGGCGCCGACGATATTCTGCCCCGGGCTTACCTGCCGCTGGGTGATGGTGCCGGCGATCGGCGCCCGCACCACGGTGTCGGCTGTCTCGCGCTCGGGGTTGGAGGCGTCTTCGATTCCGGCGATTTCGTGCTGGTTCAGGCCGAGGATGTTCAGGCGGGCGCGCACGGCGGCCACCGCGATTTGCGCGCTGTTCAGGCCGCCTTTCGCGGTGGCAAGATCCACCAGGCTCTGCTGCCAGTCGCGCTGGGCTGCGCCATGGCCTAGAAAGAGCAGGTGCTGGCGCTTTTCGTTGGCGGTGGCGAGTTCCAGCTGCGCGTGGGCGGTGCGCAGCGTGGCCAGCGCGCTGACCATGTCGTTCTTGGCTTGGGCCAGCTCGGTGGATTGCACGGCGAACAGCGGCGTACCTGCAGCCACAAGGTCACCGGCGCGGGCAAACACGCGGGTGACGCGGCCGGAAAACGGCGAGATGACCGGCGTACTCAGGTCGTCATCCACCGCGATCCGGCCTTCTGCCTCCACTTGCGGCGCATATTGTTCCTGGGTGATGCGGCGGATCTTCAGCCCGGCCCATTGCTGGTCGGTGGGCTTGAAGGCGCCGCCGGCCGGCGCTTCATCGTCGTGGTTGGCTGGGGCGGCGAAGCCCACGATGGCGGGCAATACGAAAAGCGCGGTTGCCATGATTCCGCCGAACACCAGGAGGACAATTCCTTGCGCGGCGAGAGGGAGGCGGCGCCCGGGCTCGGGTATGGGATGATGGTCACTTTCCGACGGGGATACTGTTTCGCCTTCCGTTTTTACCGGGCTTCCAGGATGGTTCATCGGCCGACTCTGTTGGATGGCATGCGTGCGACATTCCGGGCTATGATCGAAACAGCAAGGCGTGTCGGCAAGTGCGCCCGCCCGGTGCGCCGGGTCTACTGTGATAAATCACAGTGGCCGCCGCTGCGCCCGCCAGCCTCTTGGTTCTATGATTTAGAAAAGAACAGGGAAAGAATGTTCTTTTCTGAAGAAAAGAACCAAAAGACTTTTGCTTCTGCGCGGGTTCGAAGATACGGGACTTGGCCGGAGAGGGGCGTAGCGTTCAGAGTTGCTTGGGAAATTTCGAGTTGGGGACAAAGCCTTGGCGGTTTGGCATCGCGACTTTCGGCAAGGTTTGCGCATTTATCACCGCGTCCTTTGGAACGACGTTGGCGCGGGCGAGGATGAAGGCTGATACGGCATATACCTGGTCGTTGGTCAGCGACCCCGGGGCGTTCATCGGCATGGCGCGCTTGACGTAGTCGAAGAGCGTTGTGGCGTAGGGCCAGTAGCTTTCTACCGTTTTGAGCGGTTTGGCGGTGAGTGTGCCGCGGCCGCCGATCAGGGCGGGGGCGCCGATCGACTTTACCCCCTGCAGGTTTTCGCCGTGGCAGGCCACGCATTTTTCGGCATACACCGCTTCGCCCTGCGACACGGTGCCCTGGCCGGGGGGAAGCCCGGTGCCGTCAGGCGGGATCGATGCCATGCCGGCCAAATCCGCCGGCGCAAGTGGTGTGCCGAGGCCGATCGCAGGCGCGCCCCAGGCAGCAGGCGCCGACAGCATGAACGCGATGGCGAGAAACCTAGGCGGCGACATGCGTCACGCTCCCGTCGGCTGCAATGGTCCAGGGATAGATGGCGTTGTAGTGATAGTAGAAATTCACGCCGCGGGCGCGCAGCAGATCGGCATGCGTCGGCTGCACATAGCCGGTTTCGTCGATGCACCGGCTTTGCAGGTTTACCGGCTTGCCATCCCACCGCCACGGCAGGGTGAAGCGCACCGTGCACATCGGCTGCGGGGTTTCGTTCAGCGCCGCCTCGTGCCAGGCGGCCCCACCATCGATGGAAACCTGCACCGTTTTGACCCGGCCGCGGCCGGACCACGCCAGGCCGCTGATTTCGTAGAAGCCGGGGCCCGGCAGCTTCATCTCGCCGGAGGGGAAGGTGATGATGGATTTGGCCTCCATCGTGAACACGAACTGGCGGGCGATGCCGTCGGCCATCAGATCGGTGTATTTTGAGGTTTCCTCGCGGGTCATGAAAGGTTTGTCGCTGACCTGCAGGCGGCGGAGCCATTTAATGTGGGTGTTGCCCTCGAAGCCTGGCAGCAGCAGACGCAGCGGATAGCCCTGTTCCGGGCGGATGGCTTCGCCGTTCTGGCCGTAGGCGAGGATGGCGTCGCGCATCATCTTTTCCATCGGAATGCTCCGCGTCATCACCGCGGCGTCCGCGCCTTCGGCCAGCACCCAGGCGGCGTTCGGCGCAATGCCCACTTCGCGGGCCAGCACGGCGAAGGGAACGCCGGTCCATTCCGAGGTGCTCAGCAGGCCGTGCGACACCTGCACGGTTTTCATCGGCAGGTTCTGGTAGGCGCCGCCGGTATTGCCGGAGCATTCAATGAAATGGCGTTTGCTGACGCGCGGGAGGCGTTTGAGATCGGCCATGGTGAAGCGCTTCGGCTCGTTTACCAGGCCGTGCACGGTAAGGGAGTGGCGATCCGGGTCGATCGCCGGGATGCCGGCGTGGTGGCGCTCGTAATGCAGGCCCGAGGCGGTGGTGTTGCCGATCTGGTCCGCGAGCGGCGTAAAAGTCCAGGTCGTTTGGCTGTTGGGCACCGGGCCGAGGATGCGATGCGCGGTTTCGAAGGGCGATCTTGCGCCGTAGCCGCCATCGGTGCCGGTGGCCCGGCCCTGCACACGCGTGGGGTCCGGCGGGACGTTCGGCGTGGCCTCGGCGCGCCGGCTGGCCGCCAGGGCTGCTGCCGTGCCTGCGCCAAACAGAAAGCGCCGCCGCTGCGGGAACATGCCCTCCTTGCACGCGCAGTCTGCGTCATTGCCCTGTATCCGGTCCGCCATGTGCCCTCCGTCTCTCGTGCCGCAAATTCCTACTAACATTGTAGGAAACAGATTCCAACGCTGCACCGGAACATGATGGGGGGAGGGATCGGCGCAGGCGCCGAACCCGGGCAGGATCGTAGGCGGGAGAGCAAGAACGTTTCCTTCCGTCTGCCTCGAGGAACAACCTGGCCTCCCCGTCGTTTCACAAGGTTACGTGCTGGAACGAGGCTGAGATGAGCGAAGAAACCATCACCACCGACCACGGCTTCATTCGTGCCTGGGCCGAAGCCCGTGAAGGCCGCCCCGGCCGCCTTGAAGGCCGCACATCGCCCGGCGGCGCACCCCTGCTGCGCTTCGATTTCGGCACTCCCGAGGCTGGCCTTACCGAAATCGCCTGGGATGAGTTCTTCGATATTTTTGAACGCGACCATCTCGCCCTGGAATATCGAGACACGCCCGGGCACCTGGGGCGACTCTACAAATTTGTCGCTCGCGCGCAGCCTAGCGCGCCAGACCTGGTGTGAACCGCCATATAATGGCGTTTCTTGATTAGGCCCTTGAGAATGGTCGCTGGAGTGCGGCGCAAATATCGCGCCGTACAACAGAACGATCTGGCGGCGTTCAGAACAGCACCGCTCTGCCACAGGCTCTGCTAACACCCGTGCCTCTTCATGGGCCGCCGTGCATGCCAGCGCTTTTCCTCTGCCAGTTTCGCTCTAGCCTCTTCCCTGCGGAATTTTCGCTGTTAAAGAACCGGCCCGCTGCAGGTGACCGGGGGGCATGAGTATTCCGTTTGTTGAACGCACGGGCGGCCGGTCAGGTCTTCCGCCCGGCTGGCTTGTGCTGCTCGCCGGTGCGCTCGATGCCTGCGCCGTCGGCCCGAATTTCCACCGCCCGCCGCCGCCCACCGCCTCTCGCTACACCGAAGCACCGCTGGCGCCGACCACGGGCAGCGCTAACGCGCGCGCGGGCGCCGACCAGCATTTCGCACCGGGCGCCGACGTGCCCGGCCAATGGTGGGGCCTTTTCCGCTCGCCGCAGCTGACCACGCTGGTGGCCGAGGCCATTCAGCGCAACCCCTCACTCGCCGCTGCCGCCTACGCCCTGCGTGCCGCGCAGGAAAACACTCTGGCGCAGGAGGGCGGCTGGTTGCCCCAGATCTCCGCCACGTTCAACCGCACCCGCGAGGAGATTGGCCTTGGCGAGGAGGGACTGAGCCGCGCCGTCATCGGCCTGCCCGCCACTTTCTCGGTGTATGATGCCCAGGTGAACGTGAGTTACACGTTCGACGTCTGGGGCCAGACCACCCGCAGCGTGGAGGCCGACCGCGCCGCGGCCGAAGCCCAGGCGTTTACGTTGGAAGGCGCTGTGAACATGCTGGCCGCCAACACCGCTACGGCCGCCATTACCGCAGCCTCGCTGATCGAGCAGATCAAGGCCGAGGAAGCGCTGGTCGCCGCCGAGCAGCAGCTTCTGAAAACCGTGCGCAGCCAGTTCGAGCTTGGGGGTGCCACCGGCACCGACGTTGCCACCCAGGAAGCCCAGCTGGGCCAGACCGAGGCCCTGGTGGTTCCCCTGCAAATCCAGCTCGGCCAGACGCGTGATCAGCTCGCCGCCTATGTCGGCCGCGTGCCGGCCGAAGCGGCCATTCCCACCATCACGCTGGATCAGCTTACTTTGCCGGGGGAGCTGCCTGTTTCGCTGCCATCGCGCCTGGTTGACCAACGCCCGGACATCCGCAACGCGGAAGCGCAGCTGCATGAAGCCACCGCCACGATCGGCGTGGCAGTGGCCAACCGGCTGCCGCAATTCACCCTGCAGGGCTCGATCGGCAGCCAGCCCGCGCAGATCGGCAACCTGTTCGGCCCCGGCAATGGGGAGCTGAACTTGCTGACCCAGGCGCTGACGCCGGTGTTTGAGGGCGGCACGCTGCTGCACAAGCAGCGCCAGGCTGTCGCTTCCGCGCGGCAGGCCGCGGAAACCTACCGGAATACCGTCATTACCGCCTTCCAGAACGTGGCGGACGTGCTGACCGCCCTCAGCGGCGATGCCCGCGCGCTGCAGGCAAACAAGCTGGCCGAACAGGCGGCCGCCCGCAGCCTGAGCCTGGCACAGATGCAGTATGGCGCCGGCGGTGTTGCCTACCTTACGGTGCTGACCGCGCAAACCCAGTATCAGAACGCGGTGATCGGGCTGATCAAGGCTGAAGCTGCGCGCTATACCGATACGGTGGCACTGTTCGCGGCGCTTGGCGGAGGCTGGTGGAACCGCGATGATCTGCCCAAGCCGCCGGACACTCTTTTGAAGTCGCTGTTGCCATGATGGGAAAAGCAAGAATGTTCTTTTCTGAAGAAAAGAACCAAAAGACTTTTAATTCTCCGCAGCTCCAACGTTCGCGGTCACGGCCAATCAGCAGCAACAGGCGCTGGAAACAAAAGTCTTTTGGTTCTTTTCTTCAGAAAAGAACATTCTTTTTCCTTGCCTTCGTATCGTTCGCGCCCCTCTTCGCGCAGGCGCAGGAACCCCCTGCCGTCGTCTCCACCACAGTGGCGCACGCCAGCGACTGGCAGGATACGCTTCAGGCGGTGGGCACCATCCGTGCGGTGCGCGGCGCCGACCTTGCCGCTGAAGTCGCCGGCGTGGTGGACACCGTTGAATTCGATTCCGGCCGCGACGTGGCCGCAGGCACCGTTCTGCTCCGCCTGCGCCCCAACGACGACGAAGCGCGTTTGGCCGACCTGCAGGCCGCCACCCAGCTGGCGGCCGAAAACCTGGCGCGCGACACCAAGCAGTTCCGTGCCCAGGCCGTGAGCCAGGCGAGCATGGATGCGGATGAGAGCCACCTGCTCTCCGCGCGTGCGCAGGTGGCGCAGCAGCAGGCGCTGATGGCGGAAAAGATCGTGCGCGCGCCGTTCGCAGGCCGCCTCGGCCTGCGCCTGGTCGACCAGGGGCAGTATCTTGCAGCCGGCACCACCATTGTTACCTTGCAGGCGCTCGATCCGCTGTTTGTTGATTTCTACCTGCCGCAGCAGGCGCTGGCCGAATTGCGCTCCGGCGATCGCGCGGAACTGCGCGTCGATACCTATCCGGGCCGCGTTTTCCACGCGACGATTTCGGCCATCAGCCCGAAACTCGATCCCGCCAGCCGCATGCTGAGCGTGCGCGCCACCCTGCCGAATCCGGACCACGCGCTGCTGCCGGGGATGTTCGCCAATGTCGAGATGAATGTCGGGCCGGTGCACCGCTATATCACGCTGCCCAACGCGGCGATCGTCTATAACCCTTATGGCAGCCTGGTGTATGTGGTCGGTCATGATAAACCGGCGACCGTGCATCAGGTGCTGGTCAAGACCGGGCCGACGCGGGGCGACCAGATCGCTGTGACGCAGGGGCTTTCGGATGGGGAAACGGTGGTGACCGCAGGACAGATCAAGTTGCGCCAGGGATCAGCCATCGTCGTGAACAACAGCGTGCAGCCGCTTGATGAGTCCGCGCCGCACCCGCCGGAGGAATAGTCAAGTGAAGGAAGCCAGGTCTTCTTTTCTGAAGAAAAGAAGCAAAAGACTTTTATTTTCCGGCCATGGCCTCCCGCGATCCGGGCCGACCCCCACCCTGACCCTTCCCACAAGGGGGAGGGGACCTCGGCAGTTTAGGCACCACCCCTGATGGCGCGCACCGACCTTTTCATCAAAAAACCCGTTCTCGCCGTCGTCGTCAGCGTGTTCATCCTGCTGCTCGGCCTGCGTGCCGAACAGAACCTGCCGGTGCGCGAATACCCGAAAACGGTGAACGCCAATATCGAAGTGGACACCACCTATTACGGCGCCGATGCCTCGGTCGTCGCCGGCTTCATCACCACGCCGATCGAAAGTGCCATCGCGCGGGTCGACGGCATCGATTATCTCACCAGCCAAAGCGCGACCGGCCTCAGTACCGTGATCGCGCATCTGCGTCTCAACCAGGACCCGGACAAAGCGTTGACCGAGGTGCAGACGCAGATTAGCGGCGTGCACGACCAGTTGCCGCCGCAATCGCAGACGCCGGCGATCAAGCTGATCACCGGCGGCCAGGGCGGCGCCCTGGTGCTTACCTTCACCAGCCCGATCATGTCGGAACCGGAGGTGACCGATTACATCACGCGCGTGGTGCAGCCGCAGATCCAGTCGATGCCGGGGGTGCAATTGGCGCAGGTGTGGGGCGGGCGGCATTTTGCCTTGCGTGCGTGGATCGACCCGAACAAGCTGGCGGCGCACGGGCTGACCGCGGCGGATGTATCTGCCGCCTTGCAAAACAACAATTTTACCAGCGGCGCCGGCACAACCGCCGGCCAAATGGTGCAGATACCGCTTGGCATCACCACCGGCGTGCACAGCGCGAAGGCGTTCCGCGACCTGGTGATCCGGCAGACCGATGGCGCAATCATCCGGCTCGGCGACGTGGCGCAGGTGGAACTCGGATCGGATGTGTATAACGAGGAGTTCGAAACCCGCGGCAACCAAGCCGTTGCGATCGACGTGGAAATCGTGCCCAGCGGGAATGTTCTGGACGTGATCAGCGGCGTTCGCGCCAAGTTCGAGCAAATACGGCGGTCTCTGCCGCAGGGGCTGAACGCCGAGATCGCCTACGACGTCACCGACAATGTGCGCGCTTCGATCCGGGAGGTGATGAAAACGCTGCTGTTGAGCCTGGCCATCGTCTCGGCCGTGGTGTTCCTGTTCCTGCGTTCCGCCCGTGCCTCGGTGATCCCGGTGATCACAATCCCGCTGTCTTTGATCGGCACCTTCGCCATTATGTGGCTGCTCGGCTTTTCGGTGAACCTGCTGACGCTGCTTGCCCTGGTGCTGGCCACCGGGTTGGTGGTGGATGACGCGATCATCGTAGTGGAGAATGTCAGCCGCGAAATGGCGCAGGGGGCATCGCCGCTCGAGGCCGCACTTCGCTCTGCCCGCAGCCTCTCCGGCCCGATCGTGGCGATGACCGTGGTGCTGATCGCCGTCTATGTGCCGATTGCGCTGCGTACCGGCCTCACCGGTGCGCTGTTCACCGAATTCGCGATGACGCTGGTGGGCAGTGTCACGGTTTCTGCCCTTCTGGCACTCACGCTTTCGCCGATGATGTGCAGGTTCATGCTCCGGCCGCCCAAACGCGCGGTGCGGCGTAGCATAGCCGCAAGGCCGCTGATGCAGCGCATGTACCTGCCGGTGCTGCGCCTGGCATTGACGCTGCGCCTGTTTCTGGTGGTGTTCGGCGTTGTTGTTCTGGGCGGTAGCTATTTTCTGTATCACGGCGCCACCAGCGAGCTTGCGCCGCAGGACGATCAGGGTTTTCTCAATCTCGGCGGCGCCGCCCCGCCCACCGGCAGCATCGACATGCTGCGGCTCTACGACAAGCAGATTCAGAAGCAACTCGCATCCATCCCCGAGACCGGGATGAACTTCGTATTCGAGGCGCCGGGGCAGGTCGGTGGCGGCACTGAACTGGCGCCGTTCAGCGAGCGCCATCGCAACAGCACGGATATTGCAGCCGATCTGCAGGTAAGGCTTTCACAGGTGGCCGGCGACAACCTGGCCGTTTTCCAGCCTTCGCCGCTGCCCGGCGATTTTGGCTCGCTACCGGTTAGCTACGTGATCAAGGCCGAGCGGCCGTTCAACGAGATCTATGAAGTCTCCCAACGGTTCCTTTCGGAAGCGCAGAAGACCGGCCTGTTCGGCTATATCGACGCCGATCTGAAGATCGACCTGCCGCAGGCAACCGTGGTGATCGACCGTGACAAGGTCGCCTCACTTGGCCTCGACATGACCAGCATCGGCAACACGCTCAACACCCTGCTGAGCGGCGGCTATGTCGGCTATTTTGATCTGTCCGGCCGATCCTACAAGGTAATTCCGGAGGTGATCCGTTCGGCCCGGCTGAACGCTGATCAACTGATGAACTATACCATCGCCAACCTCCGCGGCATCCCGGTGCCGCTCTCCTCGGTGGCACACATCGAAACGACGACGGTGCCAGAGCAGATCAATCATTTTCAGCAGATGAACGCCTCCACCATCAGCGGCATCCCCCTGCCGGGTATCACGCAAGGCGAAGCGAAGGCGGCACTCGACGCCATTGCGGCCAGGGTGTTGCCGCCCGACTACGCCACCGACACTTCGGGTCCGCTGCGCCAGTTCGTGCAGGAATCTTCGGGCTTCGCGGCAACCTTTGGGTTTGCGGTGGTGGTGATCTATCTGTCGCTGGCCGCCTTGTTCAGCAGTTTCCGCGATCCGCTGATCATTCTGGTGTCGGTGCCGATGTCGCTGGCCGGCGCATTGGTGTTCATCTACTTCGGCGTGCACGGCGCCACGCTGAACATCTATTCCGAGGTGGGCCTGGTGACTCTGATGGGCCTGATCAGCAAGCACGGCATCCTGATGGTGGAGGTGGCCAACGAGCTTCAGGCGCAGGGAGAGAGCAAGCGCGAGGCCATTGAGCATGCAGCTCTGCTGCGCCTGCGGCCGATCCTGATGACGACGGCTGCGATGGTGCTGGGCGTGGCCCCCCTGGTGTTCGCCAGAGGCGCTGGCGCCGAGGCACGCTTCGCGATGGGCCTTGTGATTTCCTCGGGCCTTTCGATCGGCACGTTGTTCACGCTGTTCGTCGTGCCCGCGTTCTACCTGGTGCTGGCGCGTCGGCACGTGGCGG
>Ga0116226_10005273_pt1 | contig 11525 bp, 11 predicted proteins | sample S1TSphfallax_FD_89692 | JGI IMG/M metagenome (GOLD analysis project Ga0116226, IMG submission 89692) | Host-associated microbial communities from peat moss isolated from Minnesota, USA - S1T2_Fa - Sphagnum fallax MG | ecosystem: Host-associated > Plants > Peat moss > Unclassified | place: USA... | reverse complement strand
GCCAGATGGCGGAGGAAAAGCGCCTCGGCGGACAGGCTGCCGATCTGCCGGGCCCGGGCCAGCGCCGCGAGCGAAATCGCGATCGTCTTGGGATAGTCGGACACCTGATAGGCCTTGAGCCACGCCGCCTCGTCCCGCACCAGCTCGGCGTCCTCCAGCGGAGTCGGGATGGGCTTGGTCGGCGTCTGGGCTGGGGCGGCGAGCCCAAGCAGCGATCCCAAACCGACGACGGTAAAGAGGGTACGGAACACGCGTCGGGGCCGGAGGGAAGCTCCTCGACCCCGTGGGATCATCCGTACCGCCGGGGGGTGCGAGGTCAAGTCATTGCCCGTAGCGGCTCACCAACGCCGCCGCCGTGCGCGCGATCCGTTCGCGCAGCTCGGGCGGCGCGACCACTTCGGCGGCCGCGCCCCACCCCAGCGCCCATTGCTCGACTTCGGACAGCGCCCCGAGGCGCAGTTCAAGTTCGAGCCCGCCGCCGGGGAGATCCCGCATGGCCTGGGACTCGTGCCACTCGCGTTCGCGCACGCGTTCGGCCACCGCCGCACCGAAGCGGATGACCACCCGGTAGTCGCCGGTGCCGGCCAGGACGCCGAGGGCCCGCGCAAAGAATTGCTCCGGGGAAAAATCGGCGGGCCGGCTGAACGATTCCGCCAGGTTGGTCACCGTCCCGATCCGGGGGAGGGCAAACGTGCGCAGGGCCGACCGGCCCCGATCGAAGCCGATCAGGTACCAGGAGTTCTCGCGGTTGGCCAGATGGTAGGGGCGCACGCGGCGGCGGGACTTGCGGGCGTCGCCGGGCTTGCGGTAGTCGAAGGTGACTTCGGTCTGACGGAGGACGGCGGTGCTCAGCGCGTTGAAGGCGGCCAGGTCGGTGCGGCCGAGTCCGAAATTCTTGAAGGACACCGCGCGCAGCTCATCCGCCGGGGCAAAGGAGATGCGGTCGCGCAGCCCGGCCGTCAGTTTTTCAAACGCCACCTCGAGCTGACCGTGAAACGGCGTGCCGCGGTATTGCTGCAGGGCGTTCTGGGCGACCAGGAGGGCGAGGAGCTCCCCTTCGGTCACATGCACGGTCGGAAACGCGTTGACCGGATGGGTGTAGCGATACGCCTGGATGCGGGCGTCGAACTCGATCGGGAGATTCAGCCGGTCGCGCATGAACGCGAGGTCCCGGACGACGGTCTTGCGCGAGACTTCGAGCTGCCCGGAGAGGCGGGTGCAATTCGTGAGCGCTCCGCGGCGCAATTCGTCGTGAATCCGCAGCATGCGTTCGAGCGGCGGGCGGGACAGGCGGGCGGAGGGGACCATGCAAAAAAGATGCAGGATTTCCTAGGCTGGGACAAGCAATGTCCCACCCTATCCGCTAGACTCCGCCCATGAAATCACTTCTTCGCTCCTCCCCGCGGTGGTCCCGCGCCGCCCGGCCCTCCCCCCTCCCCCTCGCCCTGCGGTGGGCGCATGACGGCCTCCTCCACCGGGTCACGGCGTGGCCGGAAGTCCGGTTCGAACGGCTCTATGGCTCCGAATGGATCGCCTTCGACCCGGAGGAGCTCACGCTCGCGGCCGCCGCCCAGGGCTGCGACGACGCGGCCTGGGGCGCCTACCTCGAATTCGTCAGTCGGGACGCCCGGGAGTTTCTGCTCCGCTTCACCACGACGCGCATGGAAGCGCTCCAGGTCATCGCCCGCAGCCCGGCGCTGCTGGAAGCGCTGGCGGATGCCCCCGCGCTCACCGCCTTCGTGGCCTCGCACGCCGCCCTCCGGGGCACCGCGGCGCCGGCGTGGGGCGAATTGACGGCCGTCCACGAGCGCGGCGGCATCTTCGGCGTGCTCGAGTGGCTTGGCCTGCCCGCCTCCCGGCAGACGCTCGCCATCCTCCGGAACGTCGCGCAACCCGACCTGCCGAAGCGCTGGCTCGGCCCGCTGCGAACCCAATTATGGGAGCCGCAGACGATCTTCGCCCTCCAACGCACCCCGGCGATCACGGAGCCGCAGCTCGCCCGCTACTGTCACCCCCTGGCGGCGTGAGGACGGGACGGCTGCGCCCGCCGGTCCTGGCGGGCTCAGGCCGGGGGCGGCCCGGCCAGGCGTTGGACCGTCGCCAGAATTTCCTGCAACGGCGTGGTTTTGTAGAGATAGGCCGCCACGGTCTTGCTGAGGACCTCGCGCACCACGTGCGGCTCGAAATACACGCCCGTGAGCAGAAGAATGGGCGTCGCCGGCACCATTTTCTTCAACCGCTCGATCACGATCAGACCGTCCGCATCCTCCAGCTGCAGATCGCACATGATCAAGGACGGCGCTTCGCGTGCGACCGCCGCCTCGGCCTCGATCGAAGTGGCCACGACACTGGTGCGATAGCCCTGGAGATTGAGAAACTCCGACAGCAGGTCGCGAATTTCGGGCTCATCGTCCACGATCAGAATGAGTGGTTTCATGCAAAATGCTACGGATCAGGCCGGCCGAAGGATGGCGATGCCCCCCACTACCTTATCGCGGTCCCGCAGCGGAAAAAGGGTCAGCCGGACGGGGATGGCCCGACCCGTGCGGTCCCACATCACGGCCGGGAGATCGCGGAGATCCCGGCCCTCCTTGAGCGCCTGTCCGAGCGGATCGGCCATCCGTTCGTCGCCGCCTTCCGGCCGCACCAGGCGGCTGAGCGGTTCATTGACCAGGCCCGTCGCCTCGAAGCCGGTCAGATGCACCACGGCGGGATTGATCCGCGAGACGTGCATCGCCTTGGTCAGCACGATCACGGCATCGCTGATCGAGTCGATGATGAGCTGGGCATAGCGGAGCTGATGCTCCAACGCCTGGTTGACCCAGCGCCGCTCCAGGACCTCGCCGGTCAGTTTGCTGTTCGCAATCACCAGATTGGCGGCCTGCTCCCGGACCTGGAGCTCGAGCGCCCGATTCGCCTTGAGCACGTCGCGCATGACGATGAACGACTGGCTGAGCCGGCCGATCTCGTCGTCGCGGCGGGGCGGCAGGATGACACAGTCGAGATTGCCGCGGCCAATCTCGTCGGACACGTCGGTCAACTCCCCGAGCGGCCGGAGCCGCTGCCGGGTGGCGAACCAGACAATGAGCGCCAGCAGCCCGAGGGTTGCCGCCATCGTCGCGATGGTGATCCAACGCACATCGCTTACCTGGCGAAGAAATTCCGACTCCGCATATCCGACCACCACCCCCCAGCCGGCGATTTCCGTCGGCTTGTAGTTTTCATGGACCGCGCGGTGGAGCATGGACGAAAAGTAAGAGAGCGCGCCCTGGCGCCGCGCCAGCACCCGCTGATGGATCGTCGCGAGCTGCGGCTGGTCGAATTTCTGCGCCAGCCCCTCCATGGTGTCGTTGATGCCGAAGGCGGGATCGGGATGGGCGATCAGCCGGCCCTCGTTCGAGAAGATGATGACGTATCCGGTATCGAAGAAATCGTACGCCCGGGCGAGCGCCTTCACCCCGTTCAGGTCGAAGCCCGCGGCCACCACGCCCGCCGGCACCCGCTGCCCGCCAACCGTCCGGTAGAACGGCGCCGCCACCCGCACGACCGCCGCATCCGCGCCGCCCTGGTCGAAGAAAGGCTCGCTCCAGCCGAGCGTGCCGCGCCCGATCGTCTCGGCATACCACGGGCGCTTCCAGTATTGGTAGTCCGGATTCGCGAGATCCCTGAACGTCAGGCCGCCGCCCGCCCGGCGAGTGTAGCGTCCGTAATGTTCCACCGTCGGGGCGAACGCGAACGGCTCGAAGTCGATGGTGCAGTCGGACAGGCTCCGATTGGAGACCACGGCGTTGCGCAGGATCCCGTCGACTCCGCCGGGCGTGAGCGCACGATCCTCGAGATCGCGCGCGAGATAACTCACCGTGGTTTCGGCCGACCGCAGGACATCCTTCAGGTTGTCGACGACCGCGATCGTGGCGGTGGCCGCCTGCAGCTCAGCCTGCTGCAGCACGAGCCGCTCGACCGCCCGCCGCTTGAGCTCGGAGACCAGCGGCACCGCCAGAAAGCCCAACAGCAGGATCAAGCCCGCCAGACGGACCGACAGTCGGTTGAAGAAGGGAATCGGCCGGGCCATCAGAATTGGATGTTCAGAATCTCAGCGGAATTGGGAAACTGGGACAAGCCAACTAACTGCCGCGTCGGCGGGTCGTAGATCATGAGGCCCTGGTCGGTCACAATCAGGGCGTAGGCGTCCCGGCCCCCGTCGGCCGGCAGCGCGCCCCACTCGTTCCGTCGCGTGCAGATCACGATGCCGATGGGCATCGCGAGTCCGCTGTCGGGACCGCGGGCCGCCGCCAGGGAAGCGCCGATCTCGAGCAGCCGGGCGGCGACCGTGCCATCGTAGCTCCCGCGCCGCGCCTCGTTCAGCCGGAAGCCGACCGAGCGGCAGGTCGATTCGAGCCACGCCGCGAGCAGCGGCAGCGAATCGTTCTCGATCACGCCATAGTCGTTGTCGAGGAAGTCCACTTCCTCCGTCCGCCGCACCCCGCCGGAGTGGAGCTCCCGCAGGAACGACAGAAACCCAATCCGCCTGGCTTGGCCGAACTCGTCGCGCGCCAGCTTGGGCAGCGGAAAGAAGGGCATGCTGAAGCCGGTCGCGCGCCCGCCCGCCCGGGGCGCCCAGACGGCGAGGAGCAGCACAGCCATGGGCAGCAGACGCCGCATCGGTTAAAAATTCACCTTTTGCAGCTGATCGCGGTTGGGGTACCGCGCCAGCGGGACCATCGCCCCGGTCTGCGGCTCGATGATGTACAGCCCCTCAGTGGTGTCGGCGATCACGAGGGCATGGCCACCGCCCGCCTCGATTCCGCCGAAAGCGGAGTCGTTCAGCACGCTCACCCAGCCGACGCAGATCGAGGCGCGATGCTCTCCCCCCTTCAGCGCCAGCAGATCGGCGAACGCCACGAAACAGCGCGAGAACTTGTCGCAGTCGAACGCCTGATCCTCGTACTGCAGGTGCAGGGGCTTGTTGAGCTTGATGAACCACTTCACATAGGCCTGCAGCCACCGATGGTCCGGCCGCACAAATGATTCGGCCTGATGGATCATCTGGGGATGGGAGTCGCAGTTTTGCCTCAGCTCGAGCGTCAGCTCATCGATCGAGCGCAACGGGGCCGAAGCGGCGGGCACCCAGTCGGGCGGGGGGGGTAATTCGATCGCGCCCTGGCGCGCCAGGGCCGATTCATCAGGCACCAGATGATCGACCGGGGCGGCCTCCGCCAGGGCCGACAGCGCCGCCCACGCCAGGGCCGCCGCCAGCACCCGCCTGCATGATCCGCGAACGGCTTTCATCGAAGGATTATCGTCGGAACGACCAGAAAGTTGATGGGGATCTCCGCGGCGGCTCAACCGGCCTTACGTCGCGAGCTCGGCCTCGCCCCGGGTTCCACCGGTTCCGACGGTCTCGGCCTCGGGCCGCATGGCCGCCTGGAGCAGCGGGAGCACCAATTGCAGCACCACCGGCACAATCTCGGCCGCCGCGCATCGATCCGGACGGACGGACCACTCCTTGACCGCTCCGTAAATCGCCCCGCTCGCACTCGCGGCGATCAGTTCCGCCAGCCCGGCCGGCTCGCTCGGACACCGCCGCATCCCCTCGATCAAGACACGGCGCAGGGTGCGGACGATGGCGGCGTCGACGAGCGATTCGAAAGCCCCCCGATCCTCACCCAGTGGACGGTGTGACTCACATTGGTTGCGGAAGTCGCACGTCGCCAGAATGATCGCCCGGGCCGCGCACGTACCGTCATAAGAGAGCTGGCGGTGGCTCAGCAGCTCATGGAAGCCGGCCGCGACCATCGCTTCCAGCAGCGCATATTTATCCGTGTAGTGATCGTAAAACGTGGCCCGATTCAACGTGGCCTCACCGGTGATATCATGGACGGAAATATCATCGAAACTTTTATCCTGCAGCAGCTTCTGCAACGCTCTTTGGAGCAGTTGCCGGGTGCGACGAATCCTCGGGTCGCGCACGTCGCAGTCAGAGATCGCCACGGTGGAAGCGTAGCGGGGCTAGCCCCAAAGGAAATGAGAAAGAAAAACAACACTTGACGTTTTCATTATCACAACAAACGTCGTTTAAGCATCAAATATTGTCAATCTCATCAACAAAGACATGCGTACCCAAGGACTTGGTCCCACCCTCCTCCGCCCGACCTTGGAACAGGTCCGGGCTGTCGCTGCCTAAAACCCGCGTCCTTCGCTCAACCTGTCCCGCCATGAAAATCGCCTCCGCCATCGCCCGCGTCCTTCTCGGACTCATCTTTGCCGTCTTCGGACTCAACGGATTCCTCCACTTCATCCCCATGCCGCCTCCCGCCGGGCTGGCCGCACAGTTTATGGGCGCGCTGTTCGCGTCGCACTACCTGGTCGCCATCTTCCTGGTCCAGTTGGCCGGCGGCCTGCTCCTGCTGGCCAACCGCTTTGTGCCGCTGGCCCTGGCACTGCTCGCCCCGGTGATCGTGAACATCCTGTTGTTCCATCTCCTCATGGCTCCCCCGGGCGTGCCGCTCGCCCTGCTCAACGTGCTGCTCTGGCTCATCGTCTTCACCCACAGACGGGCGGCGTTCGCCGGCATCTTCGCGGCGCGCGGGTAATCTTCCGCTCCGATCATTCCGGCGCGTTCGACCTTCCGAAGGCGGACGCTGAAGCCCGCGCTGACTCGCGACCGCCTCAGGATTCCTTTCGCCGCGTGCGGCCCGTTAAGATCTTACAAGACCCGTCTCAGTCCCGGCAGTCTTACCAGCACGGCGCTGATCGCCAGGGAAGCGCCGACGGCGATCGTCCCGGTTGAGGCCCACTTGATCGCGGCCGTGGCCGGCCAGTCGCGCAAGATCAGCGCCACCCCGACGAGGACCGGCGCATGGATGCAATAGACCCCGTAGGCGGAGGACGCCAGCCAAGCCCAAATCCTCGAGGGGCGGTTTCCCAGCTCGCGGAACCCGACGACCAAAGTCGCAAGAATGCCCCAGGCCACCAGTGGTTCCCAGAACGCATAGACGATCGCCGGCACGCTGAATCCCGTGTCCACCTCCAGCGGTTTGCCTCCGCGCGTAGCCCACAACGCGGTCAGCACCAACGCCGGCCACAGCACGATCGAAACGATCAACCAGGGCCATGCGGTCGCAAACCTGAGCCGCGATAGCCAGTTTCGGCGCCAAGCCACGGTCCCCAGCCCAAACAAAAACGCATAACTCGCGAAATAACCAAGTTGGAGGCCGAGGAAATTCCGGCCGACCGGAACGAATTGGCGCAAGCTCAGCGCGACCACACCGACCCCGAGTGCACTCGCCCACCAAGCGATTGCAGGCGGGACCGGAGCATCCCCCTGGCGCTCGAACCGCCGCAACCTGCGCCAGGCCGTGTAAGCCAAGGAGAAAAGCAAAAGCGCTTCGGCAAACCATAAGGGCCCATTGCCCCAGGCGCCGCCCAGCACGCCCCGCCGGTAATTGCGCCAGAACGGCAGCCCCCGTGTACCGGCGTCCACTAACGCATCGCACAGCGGACTCAGGAACACGTAAAAGCCGATCCACGGAATGCCCAGTCGCACCGCACGGTCGGCCAGGAAGCGCCGGGCGCCCTTGCGGTCGTAAGACCGAGGCGTGAAGTAGCCGGCGATCAGGAAAAACGCGCCCATAAAGTAGGCTTGATTCACCGAGACAAAGAGGACGAACGGCAAATTACCCAGAGAGATTTTGGCCGGAACCTCGTGATAGTACCATCCCCCCGGCGCCCCGTAGGTGATGGCCGCATGGTGGAAAACGACGAGCGCCGTCAGCACCACCCTGATCCGATCGAGATAGTATTCGCGCGCCAAAAGCTCCCGGAAGATGGTGGCAAGACCCGGAATCGAACCGGGGACACAAGGATTTTCAGTCCTCTGCTCTACCAACTGAGCTATCTTGCCCCAACTGGGAGGGTCTAGGTACGGCTGCCGACGAAGGTCAGGCAAGCAAAAATGCCCGGAAAGCGCGGACCGAACCCACCCTTACACCACCTGTAAGACCTCGAGGCCGAGGAGCTGGCCGAGTTTCTTGAGCTTGGGCGCGATATGCCCGATGCCCACGGCGCAGTGATGAGCCGGACCTTGGGCGTTCCAACGGTTCACAAACTCCCTCGCTCCACACGCGAACCGGTAACGGCTATTCGTGTTGCCGATCTCCAGAATCGGTCCGTCGACCGATTCGGCCTCCGCGCACAGGAACGCGAGTTTGCCGCCCTCGCGCTCGATGACCGAAAGCAGGGTCACAGGGCCGTGCTTCACGCTCATTTCGACCGAAACACCCCGACCGACCTTGCCATGGTAGACCTTGAGGGGACGCACCTTCGTCCTGCCCTCCCCGATCGCCAGATGCGCCGGACCATCGTGGCCCATGAGCACGACATCCGCCGCGAAATCCATCGCGTAGTATTCGGTGAATGAACCGCCCACCCCAAACAGATCCATGATCTTCATGGCCTGGGCATTCTTGACCTCATATTCCCCGGCTACCGGAATGCCCCGGGCCGAAAGGAGGGAGGTGCCGAGAATGATCGAACTCATGGTCGCCTCATTTTCCGGGACTCCCGTTCCCTTGTAATAGTAGGCCAGCGAACCCAGCGCGTGGCGCTGGACCAGTCGATCGAGGGCCACGGAGGTCCGCGCGGCTTCGAGCAGATCTTCCCGGACGCAGTCCGCCTGGACTTCGAGCGTGCGGTACAGTTCGTCGCACCTCGCCGCCGCGGCGGCCTCGCCGACCTCGCGCCGGTCCGCGCTGAGCTCATCGACCTCGATCATCTCGATGTGCGTCCCGAATACCGCGCTCTGCAGCGTCACGTCCGAGTAGATATCGAGCATGCCGCTGTAATAGTGCCCCATCAGGCCGAGACGGTTCTCCGCCATGCGCGCGGCCACCCGCGCCGCCTCGATCCATTCCTCCACTTCCCGCCAGGCCGCGGGGTCGTCCGCCACCACGCCGGTGATCTGATGGAACTGGATGCCGGACCGCCGGAAAACATTGGCGATTTCCGGCACCGGACAGGCCGAACAGAACGCCAACCACTCCCCCGTCATTCGCCTGCGATCAGCGAGGGCGTTGAAGGCCGCGTAGTCGATGGCCGGCTCGGGGGACAAGTTCAGGATGATCACCGGCACCCGCGCCCGCCGCACGACCGGCAGCACGGTCGACGACAACGCGTAGGTGGTCACGTGGAGGAAGATCAGATCCACGTCCTGCTCGCGGAAGAAATGGCCGGCCGCGTAAGCGCGGTCGGGAGTATCGATCAGTCCGGGGGACACGCATTCGACGCCCGGGCGCGCGAGCGCGCTTTCGATGCGGGCCAGATATCCCTCCAGCCGCGTTTTCAGCCCGGGAAACTGCGGCCAATAGGCGTCAAGGCCGATACCGAAGAGGCCGATGCGCAGCGGGCGGGGGTTCATGCAGTCACTCCTTCCCGCGGCGCCAGCGACTCGGCGACTGACCGTAGTGCTGCTTGAAGGCCGCCGAGAGGTGGTACGGGGAGGCAAAGCCGAGCCGGTCGGCGATCACCTGGAGGCTTTCGGTCGAGCTGCCGATCAACCGCCGGGCCTTTTCCAGGCGCAGCCGGCGCACATATTGGTAGGGCGCGAGACCGGTGTGCCGCTTGAATTCGCGGCGAAAATGCGAGTAGGCCACCCCGAGTTTCCGCGCGACATCCGGAATGGCCGGCGGCTGATCGACCGCGTCCTGCAATAATCGCTCCGCCCTGGCCACGAAACCGGTCATGGGCCGTGCGGGCGAATTCAGGCGCTCCGCCTCGACGAGCAGCGCCAGCACATGCAGGCCGAGCGCCGCCCCCTCCGGGGCCGAGCCGGCGGCGGAGTCCTGCAGACGCGCCTCGATCTCCTGCAGCAACGCTCCCAGCTTGACCGCGCGTTCCACGCGAATCACCGCGCGCGCTGCGGTCAGCATACCCCGAGCGAGCAGCGCGTCCAAGACCGGGCCCTGCAGCTCGATCCATTGCTCCGACCAGCCTTTCGCCGGATCCGGAGCGTAACGATGCCAGACGCCGGGGAACACCATCATCGCCATGCCAGCGCCGACCGGTACGAGACCCGTGGCGCGGGATTCGAACACCCCCGCGCCTTCCGCGATGAAGATGACCTGACAGGCGCCGAGCACCCGGCCATTGGCCCAACCGAAATGGTGGTCCGCCGGATGACCGGGCGGCGGATACGCGGAACCGGCGGCGCACGACTGTCGGCCACAGCCCGTCACGGCGAGGCCCCAAACGGCGGCCTCAGGCGACTTGACGAGGTATTGGTGGGAGTGGGATTTCGCCGGCACGGGGGCGGAACGAAGGGAAAGCGGTTGGCAGCATGCGTGCGCAATTTTTATATGTCAAAGGTCAACCCGAGCATTTTCATTTGTCCCCCAGTGGCGTAAATTTTCGGACCACTCCGCCGCAGGCGCCGTCGCACGGTCAGAACGTGCATTGACGTTGCCTCCACCCCTTTTCACCCCGATCCTTTGACTGCGGCCCCCTACGCCCTGGCCCGCGAGCGCTACGCCGAATCCGGCGTCGATGCCGACCTCGCCCTCACCCGTCTGGCGGCGATTCCGCTCTCGCTCCAATGCTGGCAGGGCGACGATGTCGGCGGATTCGAGCGGCCCGGCGCCGTGCTGGGCGGCGGCGGCATCCAGGTGACCGGCCACCATCCGGGCAAGGCGAGGAGCAATGCCGAGTTGCGCGCGGACCTCGAACAGGCGCTCCGACTCATTCCGGGGCGTCATCGCGTGAACCTGCACGCGATCTACGGCGATTTCGGCGGCCGGGCGGTGGCGCGCAACGAAATCGCGCCCGAAGATTTTCTGACGTGGATCCAATGGGCCCAGGCCCGGGGGCTCGGCCTGGATTTCAATCCGACCCTGTTCTCGCATCCGCTCGCCGAGGACGGCTTCACGCTCTCCCACCGCGATCCCGCGATTCGCGGTTTCTGGATCGAACACGCCGCCGCCTGCCGGCGCATCGCCGCCGCCATGGGCCGGGCGCTGGGCCGGCCGGCGGTCACCAATCTTTGGATTCCCGACGGTTGCAAGGAGAGCCCCGTGGATCGCCGCGGTCCCCGGGAACGGCTGGCCGCGTCGCTCCAGGCCGTTTTCAGCGAGCCGCTCGATCCGGCCGAACAACTCGACGCGGTCGAGAGCAAGCTCTTCGGCATCGGCTCCGAAAGCTATGTGGTGGGATCCCACGAGTTCTACCTCGGCTACGCGATCCGGCATGGGCAGCTCGTCTGCCTCGACCTCGGACATTTTCATCCGACGGAGTCGGTGGCGGACAAGATCAGCGCGGTGCTCCAGTTCGCCCCCGGCCTGCTGTTGCATCTGAGCCGCGGGGTGCGGTGGGATAGCGACCACGTCGTGCTGTTCGACGATCCGACGCGGGCCGTGCTGGAGGAAGTCGTCCGCGGCGGCTTCCTCGACCGCACCTATCTGGGCCTCGATTATTTCGACGGCAGCATCAACCGCGTCGCCGCCTGGGTGATCGGCGCCCGCAACGCGCTCAAGGGT
>Ga0116226_10005272_pt1 | contig 11525 bp, 12 predicted proteins | sample S1TSphfallax_FD_89692 | JGI IMG/M metagenome (GOLD analysis project Ga0116226, IMG submission 89692) | Host-associated microbial communities from peat moss isolated from Minnesota, USA - S1T2_Fa - Sphagnum fallax MG | ecosystem: Host-associated > Plants > Peat moss > Unclassified | place: USA... | reverse complement strand
GGGCGGAGAGATCGCGTACTACGCCGACTTGTTCAACGTCCCCTTCGATTCCATCGCGTTGGCGGTCCTCGACGCCCCGCAGTGGCCGAAGGTCGCCGGTGGCGAACCCTTCGGCATGCCCTCCGTAGACGGCACGAGCCCCGCGGTGGTCGTCATGCCGGCGAGCTGGGACAAAGTCACGTGGATGGTGGTGCCTAAGCGCGCGGAGGTCCCGCCACGCATGCTCCGCCAAACCCTGGCGAACGGCAGGAAATGGGCTCAGGTCAAGTTTGAAGGATGCGATGGAATTGGCACCCATGAAGTGGGTCATTTCATCATTCGACAGCTTGGCATCGATCCGCAAACCCACTGGTTCAGCGAATTTCTGGCGAGTTACGTGGGGTATGCCTATCTCAAGGCAAAAGATCCCGGGCAGGCATTGTCGAACGAGATTTTCTGGACCGTCGGGATCAAGAACTCCCCGCACCAATTTACCAAGCTCGATGATTTCGAAAGCAAATACGATGAGCTGCAGGAGAAATATCCTGGAAATTATGGCTGGTATCAACTGGCCCTGGATCAGCGCGTCGTTGAAGTCTTTGCGGAAAGCGGCCTCGACTACCTACGGCGGATCAGGCAGGAATTTCCGACACGCGCCCCGGCGCTCGATAGTGCACAGCTGTTGAATAAACTCGACATGATCGGTCCCGGATGGAGGGCGTGGTCGCTGCGGCTCGAAGCGGGAAACGTACGGCTCAGCGAGTGAATTCGAGGTCCCCTGATTGCGCAACGACGAACCCGGTCGGGACATCCGGTGTCGAGGGGCGACTAGATGTGCGCGACCCAAGTTGTAAAATTCTGCCAACCGTGCCAGGCCGGTAAGGTAAGAAAGCACACCAATACGAGCAACATCACTCCAAGGCCAAACCACGTGGCGCGATGGACCCGTCGCTGGGTCGTCAGGTCATAGGCGATGAGTAACAGCGGCTGAAGAAGATAGAAGGACACCAGCGCGAACGGGGGTTCGCTTTGGATGAAATCAAAGGGCCAACGGGCGAGCGCGGGACCGATGATTGCGGCACTCGCGAGGGTCATCAGCCGTTTATGGTCAGGCGCCTTGCTGCGTTGTGCGAGCCCTGCCACGATCAAAATGGCGAAGGCGGCGGTCTGCGCGAGGTCACCGGCGAACCCGCCGGCGCCAAGACCGCTGGGTACCCTGCGTACGGCCATGACTGCCGTCGCCGGGCCCACCACAACCATGGCGGCGGCCCATACGCCCAGCACGATGCCAAGCTTGCGATGCGTCGCCACATGGCGGGTTTCAACCAATGCAATCTGTGTGGTGAACAGGGCAATCCAGCCGACGTACAGGACGGAGTGAACATGCACGAGCACACTGGGAAGCTTTGCAAAAACCAAGCCTGCGCCCAAGTAGCTGGGCCAGAACCCAAGCAGCACATAGACCACGAGCAGCAGCGCCATCAATGGAAAAAAGAACCGATCGGTACGTCGCTGCACTACGATGCTCGCCATCGGGCTCCCGCGGCCGCCGTGACGGCGACCCTTGTTTCCAAGACAACTTCAACCAGCAGCGTGAGACTACTCTGCAGTCTTAATTGAGGTCAATTGAGTCGGAGGAGTTTGTCACCGCGAACGCCCGCGACTGGCGGGCACGATGGAAGTCACTTGGTAGCTGGTTTGCTGCGCAATTTCGACGATTGTCTCGGTTGGAATGTGTCGCGTGCCTGCTGGATCATCTGCCGCGCAATGCTCTGCGAGCGATTGTCGCGAAAATACAAGCGACGGGTTGCGCGGCTTCCTGCATAAAGACCACAGAAATGCGCGACCTCCTTCGGCCCTCGCGGCCGCACACTCGTTGCGTACTCTAGGGAGGAAGCGGCTATGTCACGGATCGACTTGCAAGTGCCCTTTAGCGAGAAGGATGAAGCACGGCGTCTCGGTGCCCGTTGGGACCCGGGCCAAAGAGTCTGGTACGTTCCGGCAAACGTCGATCCCACACCGCTCGAGAAGTGGCGCCCACGAACTGCGACGCCAAACATCCGAGCGGCGGTGTTCTTTCTTGCCAAGACGAGACGCGACTGTTGGCGATGCTCGGCCGCTACGCGCGTGGTGGCGATCGTGCTGCCGACGGGGCACGAAGCGCTGTATGCCGCGGACGACCCGGCGAATGATTGCTGGCAGGTGTCCCGGGAGCCGGTGGTGCTGAGCTATGTCGGTGCACTGCCTAAGCCGTTGGCGGTGCGTCTGCAGCCTTTGGCGCCTCACTACCGCATCGACTCGAGCCAAACGACGGGAACCTCCTACTGGATGAATCACTGCGAGCGCTGCGCAGCAAAACTCGGAGACTTCGAGACGGTCTGCGAGTATGACGCAGCATTTTCTCCAACGACCGCGGACAAAGCGGCGACGATCGAGCTCGTGGAAATCGCCGAGCCCTTCGCTACGTGCTGCGGCGGTTATACGCGGATCGAGTGGTTCGCTGATGCTCACCAGCAAAAATCGTCCGGGAGAGAGCAACCGGGTCGACAAGGAAAATATTCTTCAATGGTCATTCGTACTTTCATGGGCATGCGCGGTCAGCGTAGCTAGCTCAAGGCAGGGGGCGCGTTCTAGTTCTTCAGCCGGCCGGTACCGTGACCACCAGCGCGTGGGTGGTATGGATGACTTCGGCGAGCGCCATCAGATCCTGCAGCACGGTCAGGGCGTACTTGGAATCGAAATCGGTGTCGTCGCCCCAGAATTTCGTGGCGTGGTACGCAACCGCAGCGTAGGGCGCCGCGATGACCTTCCTCGCGGCGTGGATGATGACGATCGGGCGCGTCTCGGCGCCGACCAGACCAATCGATGCCTTGGTCGCGCCGCTGGCGACGTCCTCTCTGGGTACGGTCAGCCCGCTGAACCGTTGCCCTCCGCGCCGCCGAGCATGGTGGCGTTGTTGAATAAGCCAGCATGCCCGTGACTTGGGCGGCTGCGCAGAAACATGATGGTCCGCCAGTGTTCCATCCTGCACAGTGAGCGGATAGCGATTCTCTCGCAGAAGCGTCGCCGGCGACTTCTGCTGCGCATCCGCAGATTGTGCAAAATAAGGACGAGGAAACACAAGCACTTACAGCGGTAGGACATGTCGCTTGGCCATCTTGGCAGTGTCGCTCGTTGAGCAAGGTCGAGGCAACCCAAGCGCCTTGTGTCCGGCCGTTGACAGAACGTTTGCCGCGCCTGGCTCACTATCACCCTCGAAGACCAACCACCAACACTCGAGGATCAAGCCATGAATACCATCAACAACAACGGCGTCCGAACCATCCTGACCGCTACAGCGCTTTGCGCGGCCCTTGCAGCAGGCGCCCGAGCCGAGGACGCGCGGCAGGTGCATGTGAGCTACGCGGACTTGAACCTGAACACCGCAGCGGGCGCCACCGTTCTATATCAACGGATTCGGGAAGCGGCCAGCAACGTGTGCGCACTGCCGGTCGAGCGCGACTTAGGCCACGTGAGCCGGACCAAAGCCTGTATGGCACGAGTGATCGCCGAAGCCGTCGAGACACTCGACAATCCGGCGGTCTCACGGGTGTACGAGCAGAAGAGCGGCATGACTCCGGCCATCAAGCTCGCCACTCGCTAATGCGCCACCTTGGAAGGTGCGAAAGAAGGTGCCGAGGCAGTCCTCGGCACCTTGACCGGGCACGAATCTCTTCCCTTGGCGCGAACCTCAGCCCGACGGGTCTGCCTAATGGTCGTTGGAATTCTGGCGGGGAGTTGGCGACCCCATACCTGGCTCGCCTAACGTTCGGATGACGCTTCTCACCCTGCTCGCCTTCAGCGTCGTCGGCGTATCTTCCATGGCTTAGTCTGCCCGAGTTGACCGGCAGTCCTAACCCGAGCTAAATCGGTACAGCACGTACCCGGCGCCGAACAGCTGCAAGAAATTGATGAGCACTGAAAGTCCGTGCAATCGCGCGAAGCGGCCGCGTGCCGGGGCGCCCGGTCCGGGGCTCATGTCCCGGGCGGCATTGATCTGAGGCATCAAGATCTGCCGCGAGTACACCGCCGCCACGGCGATCGCCAGCATCAATTCGGCGGAGCGCATACGCAGCGGCAGCAAGGTAACGCCCGCAAGCCCTGCCGCGACGATCACGAACAGGTAGTACCAGGGAAACGCCGTCCGGAGCATGCGGCCGGCGGTCGCCGCGTCCAGCGTGTTGAACACCAGTGGCGCGAACCCAAATGAGTAAAGCACCATGCCGCCGAACAGCGTGGCGACCAGCAGCAAGGCGGCAAAGTCCATCGTCGGTTCTCCGCTAGGCGCCGGGACGGCGTCGCCAAAGTCTGCGCACCACCAGGAATATCCGGTATCCAAGTTCGGCGCAGCGGTCGAACGGCGGAACCGCGACCAGCCGGCCTAACCAGACGAATCCCGGCAACCGCTGCCAGATCGCGGCAAACGCTGCCGCTCCGCTCACCAACGAGCCGTCCGCGAGACGTACATGCATGCGTCGCAGCGCTTGGTCACGCGTGAGATCGGCCCCAAGTCCTGGCGCAGCCGCCTGACTGACGTCGACCCATTGAAACGCCTCCGTGCCAGGCCGCGCCTTGTAGAAGGCGATCTCGCGTGTGCAGATCGGGCAACCGCCGTCATAGTAAATCTGTAGTTTCTGTTCCATGTCAGATGCGCCTGGCCGCAGCGACCGCCGATTTGCTGCCGACGCGAACGAGCAATGTCCAGAGTCGCAACGCAAATCCATCCGCTCCCGCACGCAGTGCGCGAGCCTCATCCCGATGGTGGACTTCGTCCGCCTGACAGGCCAGCAGCACATTGCGCAGCAAGCCGGCGAGCCCTGTCGCGGGCAATTTGCATATCTGATCCTCGTAGTGGTGATCGACGAAGGTCTCGACCGCATCAATCGTCGCGTACACCGCGCCCGCGCCGAACATCGCCGGCAGGAAGCCCGTGAGCCAGCCCGCGACTCGCCATAGGGGCAGCAACAGGCTGCGTTGCCCGGGCAGCAGCATCGCCTCGACGATGGCGAGATGGCGCTGTTCGGTGCGCAGGTGTGCACGGGCGAATTCACACACCGCCGGATCGCGACTGGCCGCGAGGATACCGCGATAAATCATCACGGCACCCATCTCTCCAGCGTGATCCGAGCGGATGTCGCCGGGAAGCTCAGCGTGCACGGCAGCCGCCGCGGTAATCGCTTCAGGGCCCAGGTCGATCGATACGTTCATATTATGTTCCCTGGGTACACGACTTACGGCGTTCACATCCAAAGTCTAGGGTCCTGTCAGGGCAAGTCAAGGTTGCGCGCGGCGCACGCGTGCACCCTGCGGTGGCTGGCAGCTCGGGCAGAAAAATATCGCGCGCCCCGAGACGTCCACTCGCTGAACCGGCGTGCTGCAGACCCAGCAGCCCAAACCCTCACGGGCAAAGACATGATGGCGGTACTGAGCGTAGGTGTAGCCCTGTAACTTGAGGTGCGCGGCACGATCGAGCTCGTTGGTGACGCCGCGGTGGCGGTAGGCCTGATGAGTCAGCTCGAACGCAGTGTCTGCCAGACGGGTGCGCGCCGCCGCTCCGATGGCGCCCAGTGTCGCGCCGTGGGACAACTCCGCGACAAACAAGATCTCACTGCGCAAATAATTACCGAGCCCCGCATAAAATCCCTGGTCGAGCAACAGTGCCGCGAGACTGCGGCGCTGAAAGCGCGGGTCCTCCGCCTGCGCACGCACCTGCGCGAGCGTGGTCTCGGGATCCAGAAGATCCGGCCCCAGCTTGCAGAGGTAGGGGTGGCGACGCAGCTGCGCCGCGCTCAGCACCGCGATGTCCGACGCGCTGAACAGCAGCGCCGAATGCTCGCGCGTGTGAATCGCAAAACGCAGGCTGCGCTGCGTCCGAGCGGTCGCACCGGCACGCACGACATACCATCGGCCGTACAATTGATTGTGCGAGTACACCGAATAGCCGCCGACGAAATGGATCAGCATCGCCTTGGACCGCGGCTGCACTTTGAGGATTCGCCGTCCGCGAAGCCGGGACTCATGGCGCGAAAGTCCCGGTAGCAGCAGCTCCACCTCTTGCGCGATCTGCCCATCCAACACGCGCGACAGCTTGTCGGCGGCTCGGCGAATTTCCGGTCCTTCGGGCATGGTGGGTGATTGAATCGGTTTCGTGCCGGCTATCACCGGCAAATCTGCCGTCATTATTACAGTGAACGTCGCCAACATTTCAGCTTTCGATGTTGCCGCATCTCCGGCAGATGAACATCCCGTCTCCAGTCCCCCGGACGCCTTCTATCTAACGACGGGCGCTGGGATGGGCCAGTCTTGCGCGCTAGTGACGTACCCCGTGCGACTCACGGACGACGGTGCCATCGCCTGTACAAAAAGTGTGCAGGTGGGCTGCGCGATGCACCTTGGTGAAGCCCGCGGGTTGATGTGGACCTCCTCGAAATAGCTCGCGATCGGCTTTAAGGGGTTGAATACATTGATGACGCCTGGCCGCAGCCGCGTTGGCACGGAGATTGCTCCTCTTCAAGAATCTGTCGAGACCAGCAAACGCACTGAACGAGTCAGGAGAACCACATGGACGGACGCGCAACTCGGATCCAGCTGTTCAGCCTGTCCACTATTCCGATGCGTACGTTTCACCTCGCTTGGATGGGGTTTTTCGTGTGTTTTTTTGCGTGGTTCGCGGTGGCGCCGCTGATGCCTGTGATTCGCGGGGACCTGCATCTGACCCCGGATCAGGTCGCCAACATCAACATTGCCGCAGTCGGCGTCACGATCTTCGTGCGACTGCTGATCGGACCGCTGTGCGACCGATTCGGTGCCCGCCTGACCTATACGTGGCTGCTGGCTCTCGGTGCGATACCGGTTTTCGCGATCGGCTTCTCACAAGGCTACGCGTCTTTTCTGTTCTTTCGGCTGTGCATCGGTGCGATCGGCGCGTCGTTCGTGATCACTCAAGTGCAGACGTCGACGATGTTCGCGGCGAATGTCGTCGGTACCGCCAACGCTACGACCGGCGGTTGGGGCAATGCCGGCGGTGGCGTGACGCAAGCGGTGATGCCGCTGATCCTCGCCGCCGTCGTCAGTCTCGGCGTGCAGCAGCACTACGGCTGGCGTCTTGCGATGATCGTGCCCGGCCTATTGATGGTCGCGATGGCGGCGGTGTACTACCGTTTCGGTCAGGATAGTCCCCTCGGCAACCGTCCGGATGGTAAAACCGCGGTGAAAGCCGCTCCGCACTTCACCGCAGGTCAGAGTTTCATGATGGCGGCACGCAACTACAGAGTCTGGATGCTGTTCATCACCTACGGCGCGAGCTTCGGGATCGAATTGACCATTCATAACCTCGCCGCCACCTATTATGTGGACCACTTCTCTCTGGATATGAAAACCGCGGGCCTCTACGCCGGTAGCTTCGGCTTGATCGCCTTGTTCGGCCGCGCGTTGGGCGGCATCTTCTCCGACCGGATCGCGCACCGACGCGGCCTCGACGGGCGCACCGTGCTACTGTTTGCGTTCATTCTTTGTGAGGGCCTGGGTCTGATGCTGTTCTCCCGCATGGACACCGCAACCGGCGCACTGCTGAGCATGCTCGGCTTCGGTTTGTTCACCCACATGGCCTGCGGGGTCACCTACAGCTTGACGCCGTTCATCAACCCAAAGGCCTACGGCGGAGTAGCCGGCATCATCGGGGCGGGCGGCAACGTCGGGGCGGTGGCCGCCGGCTTTCTAATGAAAGCTGCCGGCGGCGCGCAGCACGGCCTGTTCATGCTGGGCGCCTTCGTCACCTGCAGCGCTTTCTGCGCCGCTGCGGTTCGCTTCGGTCGCGAACACAAACTGGCCGAACGCTCGGCCTATTCAGCGGCGCTCGAAGCGCGCGATGCGGACGACGCCATGAGTCCTAGCCCGGCGTGAGCCGATAACCTAGCTCCAGCGAAGGGCAGAGTGGGCGCCATGCGGGTGGCGCGGCTCGCTTAAGGTCGGCGGTCAGTCAATGGACGGGGCCCTGGAGGCGCACCGGCCGCCCAAATAGCCCAAGCAAGCCACCCCAAACTTGATCGGCCTTGGATTTCTCGATGCAAGAAAAGTTTTTCAATCGTCGCGAGGCAATCACCGCGATCGCCACCGCCGCTGTCGCCGCCGTAATTCCGGGCAGAGCGGCCGCCGCCGTTCCGACGCTCAATTTTCTGGTTGTGGGCGATTGGGGCCGTAATGGCTCCGACCATCAACGCGACGTCGCCGTGCAAATGGGGGTGACCGGCGCGAGCGGCGGCAGCCGCTGCGTGTTTTCAGTCGGCGATAATTTCTACGAGGACGGAGTGCAATCCGCAGCCGACCCGCAATGGCGCACCTCCTTCGAAGACATCTATACGGCAAGTTCTTTGCAGGTTCCCTGGTTCGTGGCGCTCGGCAATCACGACTACCGGGGAGTGCCCCAGGCGCAACTCGACTACGCGAAGTTGAGCCCGCGCTGGCGTATGCCGCATCGCTATTACAAAGTGGCCGGGATCGACGTCGGTGCACCGCAGGTGGATTTTTTCGTGATCGACACCTCGCCACTGGTCCACAAATATCGCGAGAAAGTGCACAGCGCAATTGCGCAAAACGTGGCGGGCGAGGACGTCAATGCACAGCTCTCGTGGCTCGACCAGGAATTGGAGAAGTCAACGGCGCCGTGGAAGCTCGTGATCGGGCATCATACGATTTACTCGGGCGGCAGCGGTCACGGCGACACGCCCGAAGCCAAGGAGTTGATCCAGCCGCTGCTCGCGAAACACGGCGTCCAAGCCTATATCCATGGCCACGATCACGACTTGCAGCACATCCGCCGCAGCGGCATCGATTATCTGTGTTGCGGAGCCGGCTCCGAGGTGCGCCCGGTGCGGGCCATCGAAGGCACGTTGTTTTGTCAGGCGCGTTCCGGTTTTGCGGCCTTCCAAAGCGAAGCGTCATCGCTGACGGTCGAGTTTCGGGATTACGAGGGCAAGGTCCTGCACCGGGCCGCGATTCCGCAGGGCAGCGCGGCGCGCAAGGCCGCCTGACTTGCAGCGATTCGGGGCGGCCGCTCGCCAACATTCCGGAAGAACACGCTCAAGTACGGCGTCGGGCTGCTATTGAGCTCATTCGGGGGTGCGATGCTTGCCTAAATTTTTCCGGCAGATCCGCGCCCCGCGGTCTTTGAGGTCCCGCGCAGGACGGCAGCGCTGATCGCCTCGAGGCGCCGCGTCGCAAGACTTCGAATTTCAACTTCCAAACTACGGTAGCTGTCGACGAGATCTTCGCCGAACGGCGTCAACACCACGCCGCCGCCGCCCGATCCGCCGCGCACGGCGTGCGTGACGGGGTCGCGAAAAGCACCTTTAAAGCTGTCGATGAGTTGCCGTGCCCGTCGGTAGCTCATGCCGATGTGACGCGCTCCTTGGGAGAGCGAGCCGGATTCGCGAATGGCCTCGAGCAAATCGATCTTGGCGGGTGCGACCGCGCAGGTCGCGGAGAAATCAATTCGGAACCGGATCTCCGGGCTGCGGGGGGTCGGCTTGGACCTCAACCCGTTCAAAATCCAGCGCCCAAGGCCACGACCCATTGGGCGAGCACCGCATACTCGAATTCGTCCGCCGGCAGTCGACGATTACGCATGGCGGAAGGTTACGACGAGCGTCGTAGATATGCAAACCCGATTCTCCGCTTACGTGCGTTGGACGACTTCCTCATTCACTGCCGGTCTCAGAGGTCGGCGACGAACGACAGCGAGTAGTTGCGCTTCGCCAATACGTTGATGAGATTCGGTCCTTCGATCGAGGGGCCCGAGTTGTCGGTGATCGCAGCGGAATCAAAGAGATTGTTGACTGCCGCCGTGAGCCGCAGGTGCTTCAGCCCGAACAACTCCTCGAAGGTGCGGGTGGCGGTCGCGTTGGTATAGGAGTAGGGGTTCACCCGATAGGTCGGGCCGTCGGCGCTGCCATCCTTGCCTTGATACTCGGTGCCTAAGAATTTGGTGAGCAGACTGCCGCCCCAAGGCCCGCTCTGGTAGGTGACACCGGCGAGTGCAAGGTAGTTCGGTGCATACGGGATGGTGTCGCCGGCCATTTGAATCGGCGAGGTCAGGTCGGATTGCAAGAAAATCGCCCGGATCAGGCTCGCGTTGCCGACTGCGGTGAAGCCCAAACCCAAGTTCAGATGCGCCTCGGCCTCGATGCCCCGATAGCGCACGCTGCCGGAATTTTCATAGACCGTTTCGCCATTGGGCTCCGCAATGCTCGTGACGTAGTTGTCGAAATTGACGTTGTAGACGTCCAAGGCGATGCCGTAGCGGTCCGCCAAGCGCACGACGCCGATTTGTGAGGCGGTGGCGGTCTCCGGATTGGCCTGGTTCCCAGCCGCGGCATTCGCCGTATAAAAATACGACTGGCTCGGCTCGAGCGAACCCTTCGACACCTGGGCGTAGATGTTGAGCCCCTCAGCGATCCGGTAATTGGCATCGAGGCTCGGCAGCGTGCTGTATACCGTCTTCGACACCGTACCTTCCGTCCCCGGCAAGAAATTCTGCACGACCGAGGCATCGAAGTCGCGGGTCACGGCGCGATAGCGCACGCCGAGCCGAACATCGAAATCGGAGGTGGGCTGCCAGGTGTACTCCGCATAGGGCTGCACCGTATTAAGGTGCGCGCCCCAAGCGTAATAGATCGGCGAGTCGCCCTTCTTGTTCGCGTCGTAGAGCAGCCCGGTCGTCAGATCGATGGCGTAGCGGGCTTCATTCTGCCAGTCGTGTTCCGCCCACACGCCAAAGAGCAGCACGCCGAAAGAGTCGCGATTGGACACACGCAAATCGTTGCCGTACGTGCGGTACTGCTCGGAGGTGGTCTTGCCGGCGATGTCGGTGGGGTCGATGCCGGCGAATCCCTTGCCGACGGGTGAGGAGGTCTGATCGCCTTTCAGGCTGAGTCCATCGTTTTCGTAGGAGAACGTGTAGAGACGGTCCTCGAGGATCCACGCGCCGCCGAGCGGCGTGCGGTACTTCAAGTAGCCGAAGTCGGCGTTGCGCTCAGTCGCCGAATAGCCGTAATAGTTTGGCGTCCCGGGATCCTCGTTGTAGCCGAATGACGAACCGTACAGCGCCAGATCGGTGGTGGTGAGGTTGCCCGGGTTGTAGAAATCGTAGCGGTCGAAGGTGTAAAGAAAAGTCAGCCGACCCTCGCCGATCAGCGTCTCGCTCTTCAGGAAAAAGTCTCTCTTGTTGCCGGGTGAGAACTGCAAGGCTCCATCCGAATGGCTGTACTCGATGGTGCCCATCACGCCGGTCTGGCCCGGTGATTGAGGTGCCGCCGTGTTCAACGTCGTGCCGATGAGGTCGGTATTGAACGAGCCGTAGCTGCCGTACACGCGGGCGCGCGCCTCGCCGGGGATCACGGCCGAATAGAGGTTGAGCGATCCGCCGAACGACGCGTAGCCGAGATCCGGCGCACCGCCGGGGCTGCGATCGACGATGAGGTGGTCGATCATCGCCACCGGAAAATACGACG
>Ga0116226_10005271_pt1 | contig 11525 bp, 10 predicted proteins | sample S1TSphfallax_FD_89692 | JGI IMG/M metagenome (GOLD analysis project Ga0116226, IMG submission 89692) | Host-associated microbial communities from peat moss isolated from Minnesota, USA - S1T2_Fa - Sphagnum fallax MG | ecosystem: Host-associated > Plants > Peat moss > Unclassified | place: USA... | reverse complement strand
GACCGGTGGTGGGGCGTCTAATACTCGTTTCATCTTTCGGGGATTTGTTTCGTTTCTGGATTGCTTCGTCGGCCCCGCCTTCGCGGGGCCTCCTCGCAATGACGTGGTGATGGGTTAAGGCCCACGCTAACGGCATGTTATGCCGGGTGCTATGGGTGGGGAGAAGGTTGGGTCAAACTGGACCTTGCATGGTTGCGTGTGAGGACGACGCGGTTTCAGCCCATGTCGCAGGCCACGCACCGGAGCTTACCAAGGTTTTCAGGATGGATAGGCTCAACTGGCTGATCGCGCCGCTCGCGCTGGAAAGGGGGCGCGCTTTCGGATAGCCAAGATGTATGCGGCGCATCAATGCGGGCGCGGCAACGCGCCAAGACAGGAAGACACCCTCGGTGACTTCCTGGTTGATGGCGGTCGCGGGCAGCATGCCGAAGCCGAGGCCGCGCATGGCGAGCTGCTTGATCTGCCGATACGAATCGATTTCGATGGCGGGTTCGAGGGCTGTGCCGATTTTTTTCGCCGCCGTTTCGATGAGCTCACGCAGACCATGCGCGGGCCCCGGAAGGATCAATGGAAGCCGGATCGCCGTTTCCAGGCTTATGGTCCCGCCTGGCGGGACGCCTTGCATGCCGGGACGTCCGAATAGCTTGATCTCCTCGGTCAGAATGTGATGCAGTCTGAGACCTTTTTCATCGATGACATTATAAAGCAGGGCGATGTCCACCGTGCCGTCGCGCAGCCAGTCCAGGACGAAACCGCTCATGGCTTCGGAAATGCGAATGCGGATATTGGGAAACTTCGCCAATCCGGCCTCGATCAAGGGCACCCCGATCTGTTCGTTGATGGTCGCCGGCATGCCGAAGCGGACCTCGCCGGCCAGGATGCTGGCGCCGCGGACATGATCATCGAGAGCGCGGAAAGAAGCGTCGATTTCGCGGGCGCGTTCCAATAGCCGCAGCCCGGCTTCGGTGAGGACGATGCCGCGCGGGTTGCGCTGCAGGAGTGCTGTGCCAAGCCCCGCCTCCATGGCCAGCACATGCTGGCTCAGCGCCGGCTGTGCGACCCGCAGCCTCTCGGCGGCCCCGGAAAATGAACCGGTTTCGGCGATCGCGATGAAGTAGCGAAGCTGCCTGATGTCCATGCTGGATTTTGCTAGATGAAAAAAAGATATTGGGTGCGGTGGTGACCGGTGCTGACCGTCAACATTCGTCGCCGTGGATTTTTTCCAACGGGTTCGAGGCGTCGCAGCCGCGGGCAGTCACGTAATCATCCGTGATCGCCAATCGGCGTATCATGCTGCGTTGTGGTCAACCACGACTTCGTTCACCTGGAGAATAGGCGCTGTATCCGTATAATTCGGGATATCACCCAAAACCTCTCCCGCGACGGGTCCAAAAGCGGTCTGGAACGCCTCCACCGAATGAAACAGCAAATGCCCCACCGCGTGATAGGCCGGCGGCTGACCGGGCGCGCCGCCGGCCAGGCCCTTGTCTATGCCATAGGATAAGAGAGCCTCGCCCAGCTTTGCCTTTACCAGCGGCATATGGCTGTCACGGTAATAGGCATGGTCAAACCGGCTTTCCTGCGAATAGGGGTACAAAACACTTACCTTGATCATTGTCGCTCTCCCTCTGGGATGCGAGGCACCCCAATTCATTTCGAAAAAGTCACCTGCCTGAACGCGCTTGGACGAACTAAGATTCTAGCAAGGCTTTCAGATGGGTGTCTAGCTGCGCCAGCATCGCCGGATCCGTTCCAAAAAGGCCGAGATGACCGTCGCCGCTTTCCAGCACGTGTAGTTCGCTGTTCGGAATCAACCGCTGCTCGGCGGCGCAATCCGCCGGCGGAAAGAGATTGTCATGGCTGATCGGCAGGACGAAGGTTCTGGCTTTGATCCGGCCGAGCGCGGCCGCAAGGTCGCCGTTGGTGTGCCGGCTTACATCGCCGCGCTGCCATTTCCATGCCATGCAAAGCAGGTTATTCGGGTCCATCGGCGCGAAATAGGGCACCATGAAATTCGCAACGAAACCGCCGATCGAGTCGAAACCCATGGCCAGGTGCTTGCCTTGCCGGAAAAACTCATCGCTCCAGCCACTCACCGTCCACAGCCTTGCGTGGCGGGCGAGCCCCGCCGCGACGTCAGACGCCGCCGCGTAGGAACCGCCCGCGAAGCCGGGGTCGCTGGTGATGGCTTCGATGAGCGTTTCGGCAAAGAGGAAATCGAGCTCGGTGTTGCGGGCCGTCCCGGCGATCGCACCCACCCGCGCCACCATCTCCGGGTACCGGACGGCCCATTCGTAGGATTGTTGCGCGCCCATGGAGCCGCCAACCACCAATGCCAACCGCTCGATGCCGAAGTTTTCCGTGATCAGCTTGTGCTGGGCGCGGACATCATCACCGATACGGACATGGGGAAACGCCGCTCCCGCCAGATCCCCGCCCGCATTATGCGGCGACGTGGAAAGCCCGTTGCCGATCTGATTGACGATGATAAGAAAATACCGGGTTGGATCGAGCGCGCGCCCCTCGCCGATCAGCACTTGTTCGATGATTTTATTGGTACCGGAATACCATGTCGGGATCAGCACGGCATTGTCCTTGGCGGCATTCAGCTTACCGAACGTCGCCACCGCCAGCTCGCAGGCTGGAATGACGCCGCCATCCTCCAGCGTCAAATCACCGATGTTATAGAGCGTGTAAGGCCCGTGGCCTTCCTGTCCGTAATACGCGTTCATTGTTTCCATTCCCCGCCGTTGAATTGATATCATGCCGAAACCGGGATATCCCGTTTCCGCCAGTTCATTGCATTTTGCGTTATAAGCCGCCCCGCCGCCGATATAGGAGAGCAGGCGGCGCGGCTTGCCTTCGACGTTTGATCCCATATACCACGAATCCGTCTTCACCACCAAGGTCGCGGCCGCCACGGCATCATGATGCGCAACCCATTCGTCTTCGAAGGTTTTCGACACCTCAACGACATCGCGATCCTGGCTGCGCGCGTGGCTGATGCAGCCGGTAATCCAATCAGCTTGCTGCTGCAGGCAGGTTGTCATGTTACAAAGAGCCGCCGCGGGCGCCAGCGGCGCGCCCGTCATGAACAGGTTCGGGTAGCCATGCACCTGCATGCCGAGTGCCGTACGAATTTCCTGCTGCCATTGCGCCTTCAGCGACCGCCCATCGCGCCCGCGTATGTCGATCCGCGACAGGGCGCCGGAGCCGGCATCGAAGCCGAGGGCCATGATGATGACATCCACCTCGTGAACCTTGCCATCGGCCGTCATGATGCCTTCCGGAACGATCCTCTCAATCGGCGCCGTGCGGCAATTCACGCCCTCGACATTATCCCGCAGGTAGACTTCAAGATATTTTGTTTCGAGCGGCACGCGGTGGGTCCCGAAACCGTAATCCTCAGTCTTGGGCACGAGCAGGTCGCATAGAGCGGGGTCGTTATTGAGCCGGGCGCGCATTTTGCCCCGCACGAATTCCGAGATTTCCTCGTTGATCGACGGATCGAAGAACATCTCCGCAAACGTGCCGAGCCACAGCTCCAAGGAGCCTTTTTCCCAAAACGCTTCAAGCACCGCAAGACGCTCGGCAGGTGTTTTTTCCGCCCATGGGCCGACTTCAAAATCAAAGGGAAACCCCGTAAACGTCTGGCGGACACGCAGTTTCAGCTCGTCGAACTGGGATGACCATTTATCCCACTCAGCCTGGTCATACTTATAGTTTTTCATCGGCAGGATATATTGCGGCGTGCGGACAAAAACTTTCAGGTGCTTGGCAAGCGGCGCCACGGATTGCACGACCTGAATGCCGGTGGCCCCGGTACCGATGACCGCGATGCGTTTGCCCGCCAGATCAACCTCGCCCTTCGGCCACAGCGCCGTGTGCAGGAGTTGGCCTTTGAATGAGGCCTGGCCCGGAAACCGATCGGTCAGCGGTGCGGAGAGCATGCCGCAGCAGGCGACGAGGTACTGCGTATCAATCTGCTGCCCCGCACTGGTGGTGACCAGCCACCGGCCGGAGTCTTCGTTATAATGCGCCGATGCGATCCGCGTGTTGAGCTGAATATCCTTCTTCAGGTCGAGCCGGTCGGCCACGAAGTTCAGCCAGCGCTCCGTTTCAGGCTGTGCGGGATAACGCTCCGACGGTTTCCATGCGGCGTAGAGCTCTTTGGAAATCCAGAACTGATAAGCCTCCACCTGGCTATCGAAGCGCGCGCCCGGATAGCGGTTCCAGTACCATGTTCCGCCGACGCCCGAACCTGTTTCAAAGGCGCGCACATTCAGGCCCAGCTCGCGCAGCCTGTGGAGCTGGTAAATCCCGGCAATTCCGGCACCGATAACCAGGGCGTCGAGATGAATGACGTGATCGGCGCCTTCGGCCGATTCGCGTACGCTAATGTCTATATCCATGGTTTATTGTCCTCTCTAAAAGTGATCGCCGATGATGGCGGCGTGTCAGGGATCGCGCCGGCTACCGGCTGGCTGCAGGAGATCGGCACCAACGGGACACAACTGGCCCAGTCATCACTGTGCGATTCCGCCGCCGCTCCGAATAATTGTTTCCATGTCACCCTCGTTTTATTCTATGCGGCTGCGTCAAATTTCGGCGCGCAGCGTCTTATCTTCATTGATAACCAGAGTGATGGTGCGGGTATTGAACGAATCTGTGAAAATATTGAATGATCACGTGCTGGCCGGCTATGTATCCTTATGAATCATGCGCAAAGATCCCGGCGTGGCCTTTCGCTTCGCACGAAATACGCGGGTCATATGAGCCTGATCGGCGAACCCGCACGCGAAGGCAATTTCTTTCAAAGGCATCACGCCCCGATCCAGGAAACTCTCCGCGCGTTCGACACGGCGTTCGATGATATAGGCATGCGGCGGGCGGCCGAAGGTCTCACGAAACATTTTGCCGAACGTCCATGTGCCCAGGCCAGCTTCGCGCGCAATCTCGTCCAGCGTTAAAGTCTGGTCCAGATGCCTTTCAATATATTCCAGCGTCCGTTTCCGCTGTTCGGGCGAAAGCCGCCGCGCTGGCGCCGGCCGGCGAAACTGAATTTCTGCGTAATTGCGCAGCAGATGAACCGCCAGCTGGGTCCCCAGCGCTTCCGCGTAGATGGCCCCGCCCAACCCTCCGGCCACGGCCTCGCGCTGGAACGCCTCGACCAGCCCGGTTATGACGGGGTCTTCGAGAGACAGAATGTCGCGTAGCGTCACCTCCGTCATCGTCCGCCCGACGACATCGACCGCCACATTTGCGAGCATCTTTTCAGACAAGTAAATATGGCAAACATCGACGGGATCCTGCCAGAACCAGTGGGAAGGCTGAGAGCGCGTCAAAAGCGAAAGCTTGCCCGGGCTGCAATGGGTCCGCGTCCACGCCCCCTCGAAGCGCCGCTGCATTTTTGTGGCGCCGTCGAGATAGGCAACAATCATGTAGTCCTGCAAGCCCGGAACAACGACATCACGGCCGGGGTAACTGTAACTTCGGAGACCTACATTCTTCCAGCCCAAGTGCTTGCTCGACTCAAGCAATTTCCCCGGGACCCAACGCGGAACCTCCTCGATGGTGACCAAGTCAGCCATATCGCCGTTTCCTTCTCGCCTATGTCTGCCGCATTGAGCTGCGGCTAGAATTATCTATTGGACGGCTCTTTTTATAACACGGACAGCTAGATTCAATCTCCAAAAGAAGTTGGTGCATAGTGACAATCGAAAATCCGAACGGTTTCAAGTCTTGGGGCCGCCGGTCTTGAAAAATAGGTCTTGTTTCTTGAATATAACCGGCAAGATTTGACAGTCTCTTTTACCTATTATGCCATGGTTTCGCGTCCTGGTCTGGGCACAGGCCGGCGGCGCGGCCCCGAGCGGATCAAATGGGAATTTCTTTGGCCACCGCGGCTTCGTTGCGGCTCCAGCTATCACTCAAGGTCGCCGCTGGCTTCGGAGATCAACTGCCTGCTACGCGTGCATTCCTGGCCGAACTACAAATACAAGCGCGGCGCCGTCAGCTTGCCGAAATCCAGCGCCTTCGGCCGCTTCGCCTCAAACACCTCAAGCCCCCCGTACTTGTCGTTCCGCTTGTCGTACGTAGCATCCGCGTTGCCGTGATTGCGGCAAATATCCGCCGTCGCTTCCTCTTCGGGTGGAACTCTACGCAAAATTGGAAGAGCTTTCAGGGCCAAGGTTAGTATTTCTGTAACTATTTCACTATACGATTGCATAATGAACAGTTTGAGGAGATCGCTCGTGCGTAAATTGGTTAAGATTTCGGCGTTCGTGATTTTTGCGGCTTCATCGATTGGATCGGTGTCTCCCGCGTTTGCGGGGGGGCCGGCGACGACAACTTTCACCGTAACGGCAACCGTCGCGAACTTATGCACCATTTCCGCAACGAATATGGCATTTGGTACCTATACGCCATCTTCCGCCGCGACCGCAACCTCAACCATCACCTCTACCTGCTCGAGCGGTGACACCGACGCCATTAGCCTTAGCGCGGGCTCCGGAAGTTACAGTCAGCGCACAATGATCAATGGAAGCAACTCACTGAACTACAATCTGTACACGGATAGCGGATATATGAATATTTGGGACTCCTCGACCAATGTCGTCACGCTGACCGGAACGGGTGGGCAGCAGACGACGACTGTCTATGGCCAAGTTCCCGCAGGTCAATACGTGGCGGCAGGGTCCTATAGCGATACGATCACCGCTTCGATCACCTATTAAGGGGTTTTCCTGCTGATGCCGGGGAGACTCGGGTGTGCCATTGCAGGGTCGATTCAGCCGGCAATTATGTACTGACGGGGCGGTCCTTTCTGCTGTCACTCTCCTTATGCCTGCTGCAATGATGCTGAGTGAGGCAGGAGCAGCGGGGTGGCAGCAATAGGCCACTGCTCACCTCTTCTTGATTACTGGCGCAGCCGGAAACACTTGCAACATTGGCGCCCGTCTTTCGGGCGACCGCGCGAACTAAAAAATTACTAAGGGTTTCGATACAACACCTGTCGCTCCGTTTCCGGCAGAGCGCGTTTGGCCGCCTGCCTCTAACAATTCGATCAATGGATGGTGATTGGAGATGATCGTCAAGCGTCGTAACCTTTTGCTCACGGGAGGTGCGCTATGTACCTTCCCGATGGTAGCTAGGGCGAATTACCCCGGTCTACAAGGCCAAGACGTGGAGATATCGCCGACAACGCTAAGCTTAGGCAGTCCAGGCGACACCACGATCTGCATGGTTCTCAATAACGGAACCGAATCGACGAGCTCCCAAATTCGACTCAAGCTTTGGCGGCAAGATCAGGGCCAGGATGTGCTTGAGGACACCGAAGACATTGTGGCAAGCCCACCCTTCATGACGATCGATCCGGGATCGCAGCAAGTGGTTAGAATCGCAAATCTGGGCGCAGTGCCGGGACAATATGAGCTTGCATATCGGCTTTTACTGAACGAACTGCCATCCCAAACGGCGCTGACCGGCACACAGATTCAAGTGCTTCTTGCCTTTAGCGTGCCCTTGTTCATCGCGGGAGAGGCTGCCGCACCTCCGAACCTGACGGCACGGTTTGCTGATTCGGCTGACGGCATCGCGCTTCAAATCGCCAATAGTGGGGATGTTCATGCCAAATTGTCTAACCTTTCCTATAGGAGCCGCAGCGGCTCGCCCGTTTTCGCTATCCCAGGTCTCGCGGGCTACGTATTGGCGCATTCCGTCAAGAATATCAGCACGCGATTGAAGGAAAAGCCGGCAATCGACGGTATACTTGTCTCCCAAACACAACTCACGTCGTCTCCGACGCCGATTGAGTTGCTTTCCGACTAACGAAAGAACATTGCATCGGCACGGTGTCGGTGACTCGCATGCTGGCGCGGCCGAGGGATAGGCTGTCGGATTGGGGGGCGGTCTTTGGTCGGTTCGTGCGATCGTTCGGCTGCGGCTTTGCGCTGCTGGTGACTGGCAGTCCCTATATCGCTCGTGCGGCTGATGCGCAGACCGGTACGGCGCTTTATCTGCAACCTGTCATCGATGGCCGGACAGTCGCCGGAATTCTGCCGGTTGTTGCAGAAGCAGACGGCGTTCGAATTAGGATAACTGATCTTGAGAGAATTGGCATTTCGGGCAATGCCGGACGGCCTGATGGCAATGACTACCGCTTCCTTCCCGTCGCGGGGCGGCTATCGGCTGTTGTTGATGACTCGTCTCAAACAATTGCGCTGAACATTCCGTTCGATTTTCTATTGCCGAATATTGCGTCGATATCGCCAAGCGGACCCATCCCGCGCCCCGCGCCCCCAGCGGTCGGCGCATATCTTAACTACTCGCTTACCGGGTCCTCCGCACTCTCTTTCCGGACGGGCCAGAGGGATGTCAGGCTTTTTGGCAATCTCGATAGCGTCTTCTTCTCCCCTTGGGGAGCGCTCAGTTCGCAGACAGCGGTGCAGGCGCCGCCGGGTAACGCGAGTGATCAGCCTGCGGTCGCACGGCTCGCAACAACTTATGAGATCGACAATCCCTTCATACCGCGTGCGATCAGACTAGGCGATGTTGTGACAGTGCCGCCGGGGTGGGCGAGGAGCAATTTGATGGGCGGGCTTCAGATCGCGACGGATTTCGCGCTCCAGCCGAGCGTCATCACCTTCCCGACGCCACAGATAGGCAGCAATCTCACGGTCCCATCGACGGTGTCCCTGCTCGTCAACAATGCCGCGGCCTATAAGACCAATCTCGATGCCGGGCCGTTTTCCCTGGTCGGTATTCCTGTGCTGACCGGACTTAATCAGCTTACTGTCCAGACACGCAACGCGAGCGGGCAGGTTACATCACAGACTGTTCCTTTTTATGCTAGTCCAACCATGCTCAAAGCAGGCTTGACGACCTATGCGGCGACGGTCGGCTATCTGCGGCGCAATTACGGCACATTGCGGGATGGCTACAGAATCGCTTCGACGGATGACACGATCAGCCACGGGATAACAGACAACCTTACCGGCACCCTTCATCTTGAGGCCTCTCCCCGACTAGGTCTTGTCGGGGGTTCGTTGGAAACGGCCGGACTTCTTGGGGATATTACCGGCTCTGTCGCGGCCAGCGCCTATAGGGGTGCTGCCGGCGTACTCGCCTCGGTGAACTACACCCGGTCGTCGCAGGTCTTGAGCCTCGCGGGTGGCGTCACGGTCGCCAGCCCGACCTACAATGATCTGGCCGCCGAAAATGGCGCGCCGTTTCCGCGCCTGAACTGGTATGTGTCGTCAGGAATTGCTTTACCGCGCGGCCTCGGGACCGTGAACCTCGCCTATAATACGCAGGACGGCGCGGTGGAAACTCCAGGGATCACAAGGATCAACGAGGACAGCCGGTTCCTGTTGGCCTCGTATGATCTCCAATTCCACGAAGACTGGTCGCTCTCGGTTTCCGCTTTCATCGGACGCATAACGGCAAGCCACAAAACCACGAACTCCGATGGGTTTGCCCTGAGCCTCAACTTTCCACTCGGTGGCGCCGTGCGTGGCGGTACATCCTTCAACGCCGGATCGGGGGCGGACCCGCAATACGGACAGCTACTATCTGCTCTCCCCTCCTCGCGCTACGGCTATGGTGGTCAGGTGCAGAACGAGATTGGTAACGAAGGTTCGACGTATGGAAACTTCGTCGCCAACACAAATCTCGTTGATCTTTCCGCCACCGTCAGCCGGTTCCAAGGTCAGCAGGCGGAGCAGGTCCAGGCCAATGGGAGTGTAGCGATGCTGGACGGGGTTCATTTCAGTTCGCCGCTCCAATCCGCTTTCGCCGTGGTGGACGTGGGTTATCCGAACGTGCCGGTTTCTCTGAGCAACCAGATCGTGGGCACAACCGGACCCGCGCGAACCGTGTTCGTCCCTGGACTGTTGCCCAACTATCCGAACCTCGTCTCTGTCGATCCGAATGATCTGCCGATGACCGTAACATTCAGGAACAGTGCTTTTACCGTGGTTCCGCCGCTCTACGGCGGTGTCGTTGTGCATTTCGCAAGCAAGCCGGTATCTGATGTGCTCGTGCGGATCTCTGAGCCCGACGGCAAGCAACCGGCGCCTGGATCTTTGATCTACCTCAGCGGGGCAGCACGGCCAAAAACCGTCGTCGGTTACGATGGAGAAGCCATGATCACGGATCCGCCGCACAGGCTGGAGGGATATGTTCTCTCGGCGAACGGAAAGTGCAAATTATCCGCGATCCTCACGACATCTCTCAGTAATTATCTAAAAGGGGAGCCGATTTCATGCATACCGTTAAATACGCCCTGATCCTGCCATTCTTGCTCGCCGCTGGGGCCGTAAGTGCCGAAGCCGGAACCTGCACGGCCTTGTTCGTGACGTCCTCGGGTCTCAGTTTCGGCGCCTCCTACTTGCCATCTGTCGGAACGCCGCTGACGCTGCCACTCGCGATCACGGTGAGCTGCAGCGGCAGCGGAACCCTGCCATTTTTTGCACTCGGCGTCACCGCGGGCGACTCTGGCACGTACAGCAGCAGGGAGATGCTGGGTACGACCACACCTCTGGACTATCAACTTTATACGGATGCGAGCTATTCGACCGTGCTTGGTGATGGGGAGAGCGGGACAGGTATCATGACCGGCGGGAGCGGCGCGGTATCCACGCAGACCCTGACGGCCTATGGCTATGTGCCGCCGGGTCAATGGGTCCAAGCTGGCAGCTATAGCGACTCAATCCTGGTGGTCGTCTCCTTTTGATCCGCCTGAAAGATCGCTCGCCACATTCGAATACCGCAACACGTCCGGCGGCGCGCAGTGTTAACCGGCCCGACTCTCGATGCCAAGGCTGCGGGCCGATGTCGTTCATCTTGGCGGACACGATCCGCCGCCACGGTTAGTTCGCTTTCGTGACGGACACAGGCGATAATGCCGCCGACTTGGCCGGCTTGACCTTATCGAAGTCGATCCCGGAGCGGATCACAGGGTAGGGCTCGCCGGGCATCAGCCCGGTCCACAGAATGTGGTTGAAGGCCATCGCCGGAATCTCATCTTCCTTCGACCAGTCGTAACCTTGCGTCAGCGCCGCCCAGTAGCTTGCCGGATGGGCATTATGCCAATCCATCACATTGTTTGCGGCGGCTTGCGAGGCGACCGGCAGCGTTGTCGCCGAGAGCGGGACCGGCACGGCGGCCGTGTAGTTCCATGCTTTCTGCTTCTCATCGAAGACGTCGGTCATCGGCACCTGGTCGGCGTCATGGATGCTTAGATTGTAGATGCCAGCAACACCAGCGGCGCAGGCAAATGAAGCCGCCGGTACCGCTATGCCAAGGACGGCAAGAAATTTGCTCACTCTGATTCTCTATCTACATCGTCGGCCTGCCATATCGCGGGTCAGACTCAAGACCACACTAGCGCAGCTTTATTCCATGCTTTGCGTTCAATTAGCCTGCTTCTGGCTATGCATGACCAAAAGCGGATGGACCGGAAGCCCCCTGTCCAGGAATCGTAGGCCCGGACCGAATGTCTGCTTCAGAGCATTGACGTTGGT
>Ga0116226_10005270_pt1:0-10000 | contig 11526 bp, 10 predicted proteins | sample S1TSphfallax_FD_89692 | JGI IMG/M metagenome (GOLD analysis project Ga0116226, IMG submission 89692) | Host-associated microbial communities from peat moss isolated from Minnesota, USA - S1T2_Fa - Sphagnum fallax MG | ecosystem: Host-associated > Plants > Peat moss > Unclassified... | reverse complement strand
ACATTATTTTATGATACTTGAATTGATTCAAAAAAAAAATGAAATATATATTTTTATGATCATTCCATTATTTAAAACATCTTTTTTTTCTTTTTTTTTCCCCTTGTGATATTCTATTGGTACTTGACATCTATCATGGGAAACAAATTACAAATAAGGTTTTACGTAAAGTAATGCCCTTGATGTTTACCTACCACAATCCAGTTAATTTATTTTTATATCCTATTTAAGAACTTTTGAAGCTTAATATGTTATTTCCAAGTAATCATCTCATATTTTCATTTTCGATTTTGAAAGTTTAACATGTATTGTGAATCAATGAAAAGGACACCAATTACACTCCCTTTGAAAATCTCCAACATAAATGATATATCACTTTGCAATGGTAATATAATGCCATTGAAAAAAAATGGTAATTTTTACAAACCCCAATAGTCATTAGTATTTTGAAAATAGATTAATGATACCAATAAATTTCAAGCCAAACTTCACAAAATTGGTGTAGTGGAATACCAAGTTCAACAAAAGGCTTCGTAAATATAATGAAACAATAATGATTATTTGTCTTGCATATTTCATTTGTGTTTATCACAATCTTTCATATAAATCACCAAACTTCATGCTACAATTGCATGGAAAGGAGCAAGTGAAGGATTTTTTATGGTAGAGGAGGAGACTTAGCTTAATAGGCCGGTGCTTCATATGTCACAAGATTCAAACACATGAAATGTGTAAAATAATCAATTTTTTAAAGAGAAAATTGTTCCACAACAATAGGCCTATTTGTTTTGGAGAAGGCTCGATTTGAAATTTGAAAACCAAATGGGGATCAATCAAACATGATGTGTTAAAATTTTACAACAACTATCAAGTAGGGAATCTTTTCCACTAAAATGATGTTTCCAATGAAAATATGATTTAAAAACATTTAATCTTTCAAAGTGAAGCACTATGTGAAAGGTTTTTTTCCTTTCATGCATTGATTATTTAAAATGGTCTTAAATGGGTAGAATTTATAAAGGATAATAAGATTTGAGGGACTCCACGAAAAGAAATTGCTAATTAACAAATGAATTTAACTGAAAATGTGGAAAGAATTATAAAAATTATAGAAATAGATGTGGAATCTTCAAGTGGGTCAAAGTGCTGAAATAAGCATAAGCTTCATGAATAGCTATGGAGGAACAAAAAAACCAAAAGAAAAATGAATATGTTTTTAAAACACACAAACCAAAGCCACAAGTAACATGGCAATGGCTACATTCAAGGTGGTAGTCATAATGGAAGATTATATTGCACTTGTACTTTTCCAAATGCAACCAAAAGAAATTTTAAATGTCAAAGCCCAAAAATATTTGTAGTAGTGATGATGTGAAGATTTTTTAAAATGTAGCAATGGCTTTAACTTGACCCACCACCTTTGACATATTTAATGCCATTAACAATCGATGCAATTACAAAAAAAATCCTGATTTTAAAAAAGAACAAAAAAATGGGTGAAATTAGAGCTATGGATTTAAGTGTGACAAATTCAATTAAAAGACATGATTAAACAATGCACACTTAACTTGACCATATGTAACTAGAGAGAAATGAAGGTAAAAACAACAATAATTTTGATAAGATTTTAAGTTTTGATTGAGGTTTTTATTTCAATCAAGTTGGTTAAAACCTTTCATGGCCTACAAGTGTTTTGCAAGGCTTGATTTTAAATTGAAGTGGGTTTGTGAGTTCTCCAACTTTTCAATTCCTTGCATGTACACTTCAAAACATTTAATAGTCATTTGACAACATATTATCCAAGTTTTTTTTATGAAATCTAGTTGTTGCACCAAAAAAACCATATGCTCATAATTGTAATGCATTATTACCAAAGGTAGACACAAGGATTATTTTCAAAAACAAATCCAGTGCATTACTTTCAAAAGTAAATGTTGCCTTCACACCATCGTAGCCATTTTGTAAAGCTTTGTGTGCCAAATTAGGATGGGTCATAGGTGTACAAGTTTGTGTGAAAAAATGATAAAATAAAAGAAATTCAAATCCATTGCATCAAATCCTAATCTATTTTTTCCATGTGTAATAATGATGCACTACTGGGATTGAAAATTAGTCTTATATTATTCAAGGTTTATTCAAATTTGGAGTTATTGGTGTGGTTAAATCATCAATTGCATGTCACTATTCACATTTGCTTTACAAAACTGGGAGATAGACGATGAGTACATTAGATGTGGCATGCCATCAATTAAGTTATCACCATGAGATAGAGTAGTGATAGGAAAAAAGAAAAATGTTAAATCTTTTGCAATTTTTATTTTTTTACAAGTTACAATGTGTATTGACATAGTTGAAATAACAAATTCAAATCTAGTATGGCAAACTACCATCGTGTTATAAAGGATTGTAGTAGATAGTTGTGCGTCATGGGAGCAAAAAGGAGGCCTTTGAAGCTTGTCAAATTCCATTATGAAAGAACATCCAAAACAAGCTTTGAAGCAAATTAGCATGGCATCAAATTCAAACATGAATTTGCAAGGAGGTGCAAATGCAAAGTCATAAGCAAATTTTCAGGCAAGTAGGTTGACAACAAGTAATCAAAGATGAGGTTGTGGCAATGGTAGATTGGTAGGGCATGAAGGAGGAGAAACTTTAATCCCTTAACAGTGACATGGCAATTGGGAACATTGTAAGGTCTTGGGGTTAATTGCTTGTAAACATGCAAAACATATCACACATAAACAAATATTGGATCCAAGAGCGCGTATGGTTTTTGTTTATAATGTTGGGAAAAGATTGTAGAAGAATTGCAAAAGAAAGTCAAGGTTAGAAATCCAAGAAATGACATCATGTGCAAAGATAAATGGAATTCCCTGAATTCTAATTTCAAAAAACTTACAGACTATCGTAAGGGCACAAATAATCATATGTGTTTTTGGGATTTGAAGTAAAGAGAAGGAATGTTACCATCTACCTCCACACTAGAAAATACTATGAATTAATTGAATTCTTTCAAGGGGAGAAAAATGTCAATGTTCGTCTACATATCAGGGATGTCAATGCAGAAGGAAACGACATCTACAAACCACCAGCACTGCATGAGACATAAGATGAAAATGATGAGATGTATTCACAAGAGCACATTGTACTTGATTCATAAGAAACACTTATAGATAATCAAGGAAACAAATGTGTCGATAATCAAGGGACAATAATTGTTAGCATCAAAGGTAATATTAGTTTAAGGACAAGAGTTACAAGTGTAAGAGGTCTTAACAATCTAGGAAATATAAAAGCTACAAATTTTGCGAATTTATCTAATCAAGAGACTGAATTCCTCCTTCATAACTTCAAAACTTTGGTAATCAATCTCGATTTTCTTACATCACCTACATTTAGAAGTGCATGAGTGAAAAGAAGCAACAATGTATCCTCTCTTGACATTGCTTTTGCAACAAAAAAATGGTAAAGTGTTGTGGATGTAATGGATAAAATCAATTGTACACAATTAAAAATTAAGCAATGATACTTAAGTTATCATGAACTCATCTTTAAATCACATATTTTCTACTTCAAAACACGTGATAAAAAGTTTCATAAGATGAATAAGAACATGGTAAATGTCCTTTCCAATTTAGGCACTATTATTTGACACATATTCATCAAGGATTTGAAATTCATGTCTCTAACAGTGGACACTCTTCAAACGATCAATTAAGATCAAATGATGAACTGTTGGTTCATGTTCAATGTGTAGACAAACAAAACAACATCCAAAATGCAGATATGGATACTTGATATAAATTCCAAAAATTGATTAAAGTTTAGTTGTTTGAATTCAAAATTCATATCATAGATAATTTTTTATTGCATTTTAATTTTGTAGTGCACTGCATATTACATACCATCTCCTATAGATTACATTGACGAATTCCACATTTCAATATTGATTTCAATACATGCACCATATGAAAAGTTTTTAATAATTAAAAAATTGAACATGATGTCAACAATCTATAAATTGGTAATGAAAATGCAAATCCATGTGAATTCGACATCCATGCATGTGTGATCTATGATTATCTAAATATTGTTGTATCGCCTTTCGTTAATGGATCTTGAAATCTTTTCTCCTTGCAAGTTAGGTTTAGTGTCAATTTCAATTACCTAGTCCTAATTATCACCATGTGTAGCTACAAACATAGTTCACCCATCTTTTATAACATTTTTAGCTTCCAATTTTTACATCACTTCATCAATGTCCATGTCCTTTCCATTCATAATCATATTGTGTAGCATGCAACAATAAATCATGACGTTTGGAAGGAAAAGCTCGTGTAAATTTGGTTTGATAATCAAGTTTCAAAATGTTTTATTTAAAATGCCAAAGCAATTTTCAACAACAATTGTAGCACAAAAGAATTACTTGTTGAACAATGCTTCAAGAATGGTATGTCAAATCCCAATCTACTTGTGAAGCACCATCAACCATGGCATCAATGGGTAGCCCTTATTTCCAATGTGTAAGGCTTGATGCTTTCATGTGCATTGTGTTCATTGAACAAATTCCCTTAGGTCACCTTTTGGTAGATTAAGGACAAACTCAAAACTCGTGTGTGGTTCATTGATCCTGGTATCCCCACAAAAACATCCAAAAAATGTTTGTGGTGATTAATAATAATTTGCAATTGCATGTTACAGGCCTTTGATTTGAAATAATAGTAATCTATTGCAAACCCCACCACCTTCAACTTTTCAATGTGGATTTGAGCCACATCAATGACCCCTTGAATCCTTGGCAAGTTCAAGAGTTGCTTGAAGCCTCCATGACACGTAACATGTGATCTCCTTCTACTCACCAAATCTAGTTCTTGAAAACATGATTCACAACATGTATAAACTGCCATAAAATAAGATGAATAATGTATTTCTAGATTGTGAAAAGCTCACTGTAATGTATATATTTAAAGGTGTGCATTAACTTGTACAAGGAACATGCAACTCTAATATCGACATGCAATGCACACCTGAATTTGGTGTTTTTCTTTGCGATTTTATGCTTCAATCTTTTCATCAATTATTTCAAAAATGATTTGCTCACTTGAAATATCCATTTCTTATCATTGTATTAAGTCATAAGAAATTGAGAATACCATGTGCCAGTGGTTGACCTTGCCTTCACCCAATCTTCAAGATCTAATTCAAAAGAAGGTCATACATGCAAGAAATTTTATAATGATGTAGAATCAAAATATTCATTTTCTCAAACAAATGATTTATGTTGCTTGTGTTTTCAAAAAATGAAAATAATGGTTTAATGCTTACAAAATTAGTAGACATAAATGTAGAATTTACTTGAAGACCAAGGACTAACACATCTTGTGCTTCTATGAGTAGTTGAAAAAACAATGCAACAAAATAATTTTTTTTACCATGATCATGATGAATTTGAATTTTTTTGCAAGAAGGTCATGTAAACAACAAAGAACACTAAGAAACTGTGAAACTATAATCACCAACAATTTAAATGGTAGGACAAAAAATTGAAAAAATATGCACAACAAATAATGAACACAAAGCACCAAAAGACATTGATGAAGCTCCACGATGCATATGGTGTTCACAAAGAAAATGTAAGTTGTAAAAATGAAATAATGTTGATCAAAAAAGGAAAAAAATCGAAAAATAAAGTTGATTGTAAAAAATGAAGATGCTAATACAAATGCGCAAGAGATCAAGAAATTGTGAAAACAAACAAACTACAAGAAATGAAAAAAAAAGGGACGTTGCAAATTGCTAGAAGCATGTAGCTTTGGCGATTGCTACAAGTTTCACCACTTTCAAATGCTAATAACAAAAGACATTCATGAACAATGCTAGTTCAACGATTAGTAATTTTACTCAAATTAGCTCTTTTAGCCCCATGTGTGAACATTTGCAAATTAGAGCTAATGATCGTAGAATGGATAATGTGAACAATGATCAAGTTATGGGCCACTTTTTTTGTTAAGCCCTATCAACACGATAATCCTAGCCCTAAGTGTGAATCGACCATCATAATACAAAAATAGCTAAGAGTCACTACTCTAACATTATAGTGCCTCTTTGGCATTTCATTGTTTGAGATGTTCTTGAGCAAAACCCATTACCACTTAGCACCTAATGGCATCATGGGGTGACTAACATTATATGCCTCTTTGGCATTTCATTGTTTGAGATGTTCTTGAGCAAAACCCATTACCACTTAGCACCTAATGAAATGGGGGGAGTTAGCTTATAAGGCTTGTCACATTCCTAAGTGGAATGACCCCTACCCAAGGATTTTTTTTTTTTTTTTCAAATTCCTTAAGTAGGTTGGTGAGAATCCCCAACCATTAATTAGCATTAAATGGCAATTGTCCTTGGTGGGTTGTAATTTTTTTTTTTTTCAAAATCCTGCTTTGTTGTATACTGGCGAGCTCCATGAGTGCATGGAGTATCTGAATGTGGCGACTTCTGATAAATTTCCCTCAAAATATGGCAAAATTCGCAAAAAGAAATTCCCAAAAGAGTTTTTGTCGCTTTAGCACGTGACTTTGATTTTTTGTCTCCACTCGCCAAAAAAAAACCCTATTAGGGTTTGTCACTTATTAGGGTTTTTTGTCTACTTATTAGGGTTTGGCATTTGGAACACAAACAGCGAAGCAAGAAAGAGAGAGAGAGAGAGAGAGAGAGAGAGGCTGGGGAACGACAAACTCGACGACCAATTTTGTTATTGTCTGGAAGCTGCTTCCCGGACTTCGTTTCTATCTCGATCCTGCGAGAAAGCTTTGTACAATTCCGAATCTGCAAAGAAGATTTTTGGTAGGTGTTTTGGTTTTTTTTTTTGGTTTTTTTGTTTTTGTACCAGAGTGGAAGCTTAGGGGAAGCATTGAGAGAGGGAGGGCGGGAGGAGGAGATGGCAGGCGGTGAACTGGACAATGGAGTTACGAGTGCACTGTCATGTTGATGATGATTTGAGATCCAGGAACTGATCATTCCAGTCTCATTGTCGCAGTTGCGACCGATTGACTGGCTTGATCCCGATCGTCTAGGGTTCAGAAGCGTTCAGAGTTCTTTCACGTCTGTTCGGTTAGCGTTCTTTCCTGTGGATCTAAGTCGCACTTGTGTAGTAGCATGTCGTTCCCACCGAGCTATGATTCCTTTTATGCTAGTGGAATTATCTACAGAAACTTGAAGATTAATGCTGCATAGGCCTTCATTATCCTGTTTATGGGTTTAGGGTTTGTAAGGAATTGGTAACAGCTACAATTGCATACCACTTTGTCATGGGCTTTGATTCCCAGCATCTTAACAGTGTCATCAGGTGTCTTGGTCGTGATGCATTGGGAACATGGATGTGAAGCACTCAAACATGACACTCATAAATGTGAGAGAGATTCCTTAATGAAGAATCTGTTTGGCTAGCGTTCTTTCCTGTGGATCTAAGCCGCTCAGAGAAGAGGCATGATGCATTGGCTGATTCTGATGTTTCAAGATTGTGATATTTTCCATGCCCAACTATTCCTGGATCTGCTAATTGCTTGTTTTTCAAAATTTACTGATACCAGTTGTGAGTGAGTACCATGTGCACAAGCAGCAAGCAGTCTGGTAGCTATGGACATGCGTCACCAATGCATTGATCAACACTCCCGTGGATACTAGCAAGACCTATTTACATTTAATGGATTGTTGTAGTATCTATCTATCCTGCACATCAGGAAGTCATGGCAGATCGTTTTGAAGTCTTGTGCGCGTACTGCAACTTGAGTGGGGAATGTCTTCAAATGCTGTTAGTTGGAGCATTTTTCTTTTCTTCTGTAGGGCAGGGCAAGGCAGGCTGGAGAGAATCCTGGCTTCTCATGGGAGCTTTGGTATCAATTCAAAACATTTAGGTTACACTTATGTTTGTTGGCCGGAAATGAACATAGCTGCATTGAGGTTCATTATATTTTCCTCCCATAAACAGTTGAGCTATTGATGTGAAGTCTGACCTACATTCTGCAATCTATGGGTCTGACAGTTATATGTGTTGCTCTCTTAACAGAGGTCTTTTGCAGATTGAATTGGACTGAACTCACAAACATCCATTATTCTTTATCTGGGAACCTTGTTGAGGTAGTCCAGACAAACTAGGTGGGGACTCCATTGACACAGAGCCCCCACTCAGTCCCAAGCTTGAAAGATCTGAATTGAATTATGATAGCATGTGCTTGTTGCTTAAAATCCATCTGGTTACACTCTCTCACATTTAACCTGGGACTGACATCATGAGGGAAAAATCTGACAACAAATTTGTGTCAGCCAGTCTTTTTTTTATCTTCAACAAAATCGGGATTTGGAGTGTAAGAGGGGCTTGCCCTGGACTCCTGATTGTTATCCAGTCTACTGAAAGGCCATGGTGTCTGAATCTCCAAAGTGTGGTAGATGACTTACTTACCCTAGACTTGGCACTGCCAAATAATTGGGAGCAAAGTAAATGATGGAAATGGGTGTTTCTTTACTATGGATTTTGTCCACTACAGACTTAGTGATTTATTGCCCTGTACCTTATTTGTTACTTACTTGGAGAGGAGTGAAAGAACGATTTGCTCATTTGCAAACTTATTGTGTCCATTCCTCAATCAACAGCTTTGCTATGCCTGCACTATAGCCTATTTTCAGTGAACCTTTTTTGAGGCTTAACCTAAATATTTCAAGATTTTGGTGAACAGGGTGATCCCCTGTCCTTATGTGTAAGATGTGATTTTCTGAGCTCACGTTTGTGCAGTTGGCTTAGTTGTTTACTGCATGGTTTGGTTTTCTTGGGCACACAGAACTCAACTAAGGATCTTTGTAAGTTGTGATTTTCAAGCTCAACTTTTTCAAGTTTGCTTTATGCTTGTTCACTGCATGGTATGGTTGGTTTTGTTGTGCAGAGTTCAACTAAGACCATTGTAAGCTGCAAGTTTTCAAGCTCAACTTTGCACAGTTGGCTTTGTGGTGTTTCACCTCATGGTTTGGTTCTTTTGCACAGAAATGAATGAAATATTTTTGGACCACCATCTGAACTCTATCAAAGGAAAAGGAAGAAAGAAGGCACATGTGGGGACTGGATTCTGAAAAATGTGCAATGCACTTCAAAGGGATGCCAGGCACATGTGGGAATGGATTTCAAAGGGTGGCAAATGCACTTCAAAGGATACCTGTGAATGATTCAGAGATTGATTAGAAAAAGCAAAGTGGTATTTGTTTAGTGACAAAAACTAGGTGTATATAATCAGATGCTGGTGACCCCTAAACAGATTAGCACAAACAATTCCACTTGTGATTTGTTACAAGCACTGGTTTTGGATATAAATAGTGCCACTCATAATTAATCGGACATGAGCAAGTAGCAATTCTAGTGACAAAAATTAGCCACCCATCCATGGTAATTAAGACATGGGTGGATGATCCATGATTAGATTAGCAAGTACAATTTCACAAGTGGGTTTGTCATGAGAAGTGATTTCTTGTATAATTAATTCCTAATCATGATTGATTAGACACGAGAAAGTAGTGCTTATAGTGACAAACTTTAGCCTGTACATGACATGCTGATTTAGACATGGATGATCTGCAACTAGATTAGCACATACAATTCTGCTTGTGATTTGTCATGAATGGAATTAGTGGAAATCGCAAAACAAATTCCTGGTGTAATTTATCATGGAGACTTCTAATCACGATGGATTAGAGATGGAGCCAGTGGCAATTAGTGGGTGAAAGGTGTTTTAGTGACAAAATTAGCGAAGACTTAATCATACAAATTGTGATGGATAAACAAGGGTATCTTGTTGTTCTGTAGATTCCTCATCTTCTCTTTCTTCTTCTTCTTCTTCGTCTTCTTCCTCTGTATAAGTCTCCTTCTGTCAGAGACCAAAAGGAAGGGTTTGTGGGGGCAGGGGGGTAGTGAAAGAAAAGGGAGGAAGGGGGAAAGGAGTAAGCCCTAAAAAAAAGT
>Ga0116226_10005269_pt1 | contig 11526 bp, 6 predicted proteins | sample S1TSphfallax_FD_89692 | JGI IMG/M metagenome (GOLD analysis project Ga0116226, IMG submission 89692) | Host-associated microbial communities from peat moss isolated from Minnesota, USA - S1T2_Fa - Sphagnum fallax MG | ecosystem: Host-associated > Plants > Peat moss > Unclassified | place: USA... | reverse complement strand
TCGAAAGCGCCATTGCCTGTCACCAGATACAGATTGCCGGCCGAATCGGCGGCGGGTGCCCCACCACTCATCCATATTCCCGCCTGCTGCGCGTCGGGCGCGGCATTGAACACGTCGACCTGCGTGAATCCACTCGCCCCATAGGAATAACCCATCACCCAGCCATACCACGGCGCCACATCCTCATGCGCAGACCATGCGATGTACACCACCCCGTTCACCAGCGCGAGCGCCGGCCGCTGATTTTCCGGACCGGGGTTGAAGGTCACCGTCGTGCCGCCGTCGCCGGTACCCGGATAGGTTGCCGCGATGACCACCGGAGCGGCGGATCTTTCGTTGCCGGTCGCAAGGTCGAGCGCATGCAAGCGTTGATAGAACGTCGTGTGACTCGCATCGACTGATTTCGCGACGACGTACAGGTTGCCGCTAATCGGGTCGATGACCGGCGTGCCCGACACCCCCACCTCGGGCGCCATATCACCCTCTCCGTGACCCACCAAGTAGTCCGTGGGCGCATCCGGAACCGGCGTCTCTCCGCTCGACGCTCCATGGGCAGTGTCGATGAGGCTCGCGGTCCACAGGGGCGTGCAGGGCGACGTGTCGGCATCGAAGGCATACACGCTGTCGTGCGCGGTGGCGACGAATACGACGTTATGATGCGCGCCGTTCACGACGAGATTCGCCACCCACAGCGGCTGCGCATAAATCGCGCCGTCGACGGGGCAGGCAAACAGCTTGCCGAAACTCGTCGCGCTGACCGTGCTCGGTGAGAGTGCAAATTCCTGCGAGTTGGCGCCATCGCGCGCGAGGTCATCGTGGTAGGTATAGACCCCGCCGAGCGCCGTCACCGCCGCCACCGCCGTACCCGATAACGCTGGGTAGGCAACGCTGGTCGCCGCGACGGTGTGACTGCCAGCCGTCGTCCCCGGCTTATACCGGCCCGACGTGCTGATCGTGCCCACAGTGCCATTGCCGCCGGCGATTCCATCCACCGTCCACGTCGCCGCGCCGCCGCCGGGCACGGTCGCGGTAAATAATTGAGTTTGCGCGGCCGTGAGCGCGGCCAGCGCCGGCGTGATCGACACACGGCCACTGAGGATGGTCACCGATGAGGTGTTGCTGTTGCCACCGGCGCCGCTACAGGTCAGCGAGTAAGTGGCCGGGGCGGACAGCGCACCGGTGCTCTGACTACCACTCGGCGCCTTGGCACCGCTCCATGCGCCCGATGCCGTACAGGCCGTCGCATTCGACGAACTCCAGTTCAACGTTGCCGTGCCGCCGGCCGCCACCGTCGTCGGCGTCGCCGTCAACACCGCCGTCGGCACCACCGCGACGGTCACGCTGGCGGGAACGCTAGGCCCACCGGCACCGCTACAGGCCAACGAGTAGGTGGTGGTGATCGCGAGCACCGCGGTCTGCGCCGAGCCGCTGGGCGACTTGGCGCCACTCCAGCCGCCCGATGCCGTGCAGCCCGTGGCGTTGGCCGCACTCCAGGTGAGCGTGCTCGTGCTCCCCGCCGCGACCACCAACGGTGAGGCCGACAACACCGTGGTCGGCACCACGTTCACCGTGGCGCTCGATGGGGCGCCCGTGCCGCCGGGGCCGGTGCACGTGAGCACGTAGGTTGCATTACTCAACAACACGCCGGTCGACTGACTACCACTGGCGGCGAGAGCACCGCTCCAGCCACCCGAGGCGGCGCACGACGTCGTGTTCGTGGAGGTCCACGTCAAGGTTGCACTCGATCCGCTCGCCACCGTGGCCGGCGACGCCGTCAGTGTCGCGCTGGGTGCCGATACGGAACTCGAACCACCGCCGCCGCACGACGCAGACGAGACCACGCTCAGGGTCAGCGCGCCTCGGGCCAGCCACCCACAATAAGACCTCATACTCTAAATCCTTGCAAACAGCGTGCGAACCTAGCCGTGAATTACTACAAAGGCATGACACGCCCGATCGCACAGGTCTCTCGCGCCCGCCATGCGCCGCCACGCGCCGCCACGCGCCGCGACCGTGGGTCGCACGGCGCGACGTTGGTGCCCCCGGTGGGTTAAGGTTTGCGTATGTCGGTATGGAACGTAGAACTCAACCAGGCCCGCGCCCTTCACCAGCAGGGCCGCCTGCCGGAAGCTCGCGCGATCTTTGAGAAAGTCCTCCGTGCCCAGCCGGGCAATCTGCCGGTGATCCAAGCGTTGGCGGTCATTGCCGGTCAATCGAGGCAGTTCGAGCGCGCGGTGGCTTTGTTTGATCAGGCGCTGGAAGTCGACGCTCGCAACGCCGCCACGCACTGCAATCGCGGTCTCGCGCTACACGAGCTCAAACGATGGGCGGAGGCGCTCGCCAGTTATGACCGGGCCATTGCGCTGAAAGCCGACTATGCGGTGGCCTATTTCAACCGCGGCAACACGCTCGAACAGCTCGGGCAGCCCCAAGCGGCACTCGCGAGCTATGACCGCGCGATCGCGCATCATCCCGGCTTTGCGCAGGCCCATTACAATCGGGGGGTGCTGCTGCAAGCCTTGGGGGAGTGGGATGCCGCGCTGGCGAGCTATGATCACGCCATCGCGCTGCAGGCCGGCTTCGCGCAGGCCCACTACAATCGCGGCCTGGTGTTATATGCCCTTGGCCGGTGGACCGCCGCTTTGGCGAGTTACGATCGCGCCATCGCCTTGGAGCCGCGCCATGCCGCCGCCTACTCCAACCGGGGCGTGGTGCTCGGCCTGCTCCATCAGTCCGAAGCCGCCCTCGACAGCTTGAACCGCGCCATCGCGATCGAACCGGACCTCGCCGGCGCCTATTTCAACTGCGGCCATGCGTTGGCGAATCTCAAGCAGTACACCGCCAGTCTCGCGAGTTTCGATCGGGCGATGGCGCTCGGTAGCGATGGGGCTGGGCTGCATGGCAGCCGCCGCCACGTGAAAATGCAGCTCTGCGACTGGCGGGACTACCCGCTCGAGCGGCGCGAACTCGAGGCTCGATTGAGCCGCCACGAACCCGCCTCCCCGCCGTTCCATACCCTCGTCATGTCCGACTCGGCCGCCTTGCAACGGCTGGCCGCCGAATCCTGGGTCACCCATCAGCACCCCACGCCCGCCAGCGTCCCGGCTCGCGTCAAGCATCCGCGCCGCGACCGGCTGCGGATCGGCTATTTTTCCGCCGATTTCCACGCTCACGCGACTCTGTATCTGATGGTCCGCTTGTTCGAATTGCACGACCTCGCATCATTCGAGATCGCGTTATTTTCCTTTGGACCCGATCGACGAGACGCGCTGCGCACCCGGGTCAAGGCGGCCTGCAGCCGCTTCTACGACGTGAGCCAACAGTCCGATGCCGAGATCGCCCGCCTCGCGCGCGATTTGCAAATCGATATCGCGGTGGACTTGAAGGGCCTGACGCAATTCAGTCGACCCGGAATCTTCGCGCACCGAGCCGCGCCCATCCAGGTCAGCTACTTGGGCTATCCGGGCACGGTGGGCGCCGATTTCATGGACTATCTGATCGCGGATCGCACGCTGATCCCACCGGGGCATGAACGTTTCTACCGCGAGAAAGTCCTGTTCATGCCGGATAGTTACCAGGTGAACGACTCTGAGCGCGTCATCGCGGACACCGTGTTCTCGCGTGCGGAGCTGGGCCTGCCGCCCACCGGGTTCGTGTTCTGCTGCTTCAACAACAACTTCAAGATCACCCCCGACACCTTCGACGTGTGGATGCGGATTCTGCGTCGGGTCGACGGCAGCACGCTCTGGCTGTTCCAGGACAATGCCCTCGCGGCGGACAACCTGCGCCGGGAGGCCGCAAGCCGCGGCGCGGACCCCGACCGACTCGCCTTCGCACCGCTGATGCCGCTGCCGCTGCATCTCGCCAGACACCGGGCCGCCGACCTGTTCTTGGATACCTTGCCCTACAACGCGCACACCACGGCGAGCGATGCGCTGTGGGCGGGGCTACCGGTGTTGACCCATGCCGGTGAGTCCTTTGCCGGTCGGGTGGCGGCGAGTCTATTGCAAGCCATCGGTCTGCCCGAACTCATCACCTCGAGTGACGGCGATTACGAGGAGAGGGCCGTTCACCTCGCGACTCACCCCGCGCGCTTGGCGATGTTGAAAGACAAGTTGCGGCAGCAGCGGCTGGCGAGCCCATTGTTCGATACGCAGCGGTTCACGAAACACTTGGAAACTGGGTATCGCATCGTCTACGACCGTTACCAGGCGGATCTACCCCTGGAGCACATCACCATCCCGCCCCTGAATACGCCATGAACACCAAGGTCCGCATCGTGTGTGCCACGCGCGAGACCAGCGCGCGATTCGGTGTCGCCACGGCCCTCGGCCGCTCTCTGAGACTGTACCCGACCTTGTTTGAGTTACGGCTATTTCCGCAGAACGCCCGCGGGCTGCCGTGTGTCTACAACACGGCCATCCGCGAGGCCGCCGCCGATCCCGCCATCCTGGTGTTCATCCACGATGACGTTCACCTGCTCGATTTCTACTGGCCGACCCGGATCGTGCATGGTCTCGCCAAGTTCGACATCATCGGCCTCGCCGGCAATCGCCGGCGGGTGGCCGGCCAGCCGGCGTGGCGGTTCACCGACGAGAATTTCACGCGCGACGATCGCGAGCACTTGAGCGGTGTCGTCGCGCACGGCAAGAACTGGCCCGCCGACTACATCAGCGCGTACGGATCACCGGGCTACGAGGTGAAACTGTTGGACGGCGTACTGCTCGCCGCCCACGCCCAAACCCTGCTCGCCAAGAACGTTCTCTTCGACGAGCGGTTCGATTTTCATTTCTACGATCTCGATTTCTGTCGCACGGCCGAGGCGCGCGGCCTCTCGATGGGCACCTGGGGCATCAGCGCCATGCACGAGAGCGATGGTGCGTTCGGCACCCCCGCCTGGCGGCAAGGATATGTTCGCTACCTCGAGAAATGGCAATCGTAGCCGAAAGAGGCCCCTGGGCTACAACCTAATTGGTAGAAATGTAGCCTTTGGGATACATTATTCTTATGTTGAGGATAGTATGATGCCCAGGGGATACACATGTCCACTCTCGCTGATGTCGCCGAACAGTTGAAAGCCGTACGACTCGCCGCCGGCTTGACCCAGACCGAACTCGCGCGGCGCGCGCGGGTCTCCCGTACCACCGTCGCACGCATGGAGACGGTCGCGAAAGGTGACATGAGCGTCTCGGTGCTCGTGCGCTTGCTGGAAGCAGCGGGCTACGAACTCAAAGTGGTGAAGCTGGGGCATGGCCGAACCCTCGAGGATATTCTGGCTGAGCAGCGATCCGGCAAAGCAGCGACATGATCCTCGACGTTCACGTCGGAACGGAGACGGTGGCGACGCTGTATCGCGAGCGCGATGAGTACGTCCTGCGTTACCTGCCAGAGGCGGCCGCCGCGGACTTCGTGAGCCTGACGATGCCCGTTCGCGAGCAACCCTGGAAGTGGCCCCGGGACCTGCACCCGTTCTTTCGCCAGAACCTCCCGGAAGGCTACCTCTTAGGCGTCATTCGCGAGGAGTTCGGTCCGCTTCTCGATGGCACGGATCTGTCGCTCCTCGCCGTGATCGGCAGCGCCGGCATCGGCCGGGTCACTGTGACCCCCCGGGGTGTCGCACCCGGACACTCCTTGAGCCCGCTCGATATCGAAGGCTTGCTCACGACCGAGACATCCGTGGAAGGCTTCGCCTCCCTGGTGCGCGACTATGCGCGGGCCGCCATTTCCGGTGCCGTGCCGAAGTTCCTGGGACCCGATCAAACCGACAACGTGACCGCCCTCGCCAAATCGACGCTACGCACCAGCCGGTTCATCGTCAAAGGCTCGGACGACAAAACGCCGTTTTTAGGTTTCAACGAATTCTATTCGTTGCGTGTGCTCGGACGGCTGAACGTCGCTCCCGTCGCGAAAGCCCGCATGTCGATCGACGGGCGGCTGCTCATCGTCGATCGGTTCGATGTTGGGCCGGATGGTGTACCGCATGCGGGCCTCGAGGACGCATGCAGTCTTCTCGGGCTGCCCCCGCACGAGAAATATCTCCCCTCGATGGAGGAAGTGCTGAGGGCCACCCGGACCTACATTGACGCCGGATCGATGCGCACTCAACTGGAGCGACTCGGCTGGCAAATCCTCACCAACTACGTGGTGCGCAACGCCGACTGTCACTCGAAGAACATTGCGCTCTATTACACCGAGCGCGCCGATGTCCGGTTCACCCCTGCCTACGACATCGTTACGACCCAGGCATACCCCCGCTATGCCACCAACGCGCCAGGGCTTTCCATTGAGGGCCGCAAGACCTGGGTGCCGGGCAAGTCGCTCGAACAATTCTTCAAGACGAGGCTCGGGATCGCGCCCCTCGACTACACCCGAATGGTTGAGCGGGTGTGCGAATCAGCGGTCGACGTCGGAGGAGAGATCATCCAGGCAGCCAAGAACGACGCGCGCTGGCGAGGGATTGCGAAGCAGATGCTGCACGTCTGGAACGATGGCATGACCTCGCTGCGCTACGTGAAGGGCGAACCGAAACGGGCCACGCTGACCGAAGACATCAACGCGGCCGATTTTTCGGACCCGCTACCGCCCGAGGCAGCACCCGTGACCGGCCCTTCGGAGCTGCTCTCACCCCGTTCGCGTAAAACCAAGGCTCGGGGCAAACGCCCAAGCTTTCGGGCTTAGGTGCGTATCGATCCCGCGCAGCCGAATCGGCCTACCTCTCGAGGCGGCACTCCTCAAACATCGAAGGTGGATGGCTGTTCGCCGCGTTGTGCCCGACTCCACATCGTTTGGTAAGCCGCCTCGAGATGAGCGCAGAGGCGGGTCACGCCATACCGCACGCGATCATGCAGCCGTTCCGCGAGCCGCGAGCGCAGCGCCGCCAACGTATCCGGATTCCGCGCGAGTTCGAGCGCCCGCGCCGCGTAGTCGTCCAGAGAATGTGCGACGAGTTCGGGAAGTTCCAGGCTCGTGAGCAAGCTGCCGGCCACTCGTGACGCAAACGACTCCCCCAGGCAGGTGAGGACCGGTAGTCCGGCCCACAATGCGTCGCGAGCGGTGGCGTGGGCACCGTAGGGAAAGGTATCGAGGAATAAATCCGCGCAGGCCTGGCGTGCGACATGGTCCTTCTTGGCCACTACTCTGCCGGCAAACACGAGACGCTCCGGCTCCACCCCTCGGGCGATCGCCTCGCGCTCGAGGTGACCGCGCACCACGGGTCCCGCATCCCGCAGCCACAGCACGCTATCGGGAATCTCCTCGAGTAGTCTCATCCAGATAGCGAACGTGGTCGGATTGAACTTGTACGTGCTGCTGAAGGCACAGAACACGAAGCCGCGGTCGGGTAATCCTAAGTCCCGGCGCGACGGCCTCGGTCCATCGAACGCGTGGCGATCGTCGGGGGTCCGATGATCGGTGGGCAGGAAGCAACCCGGCAGCCGCACGATGTGCTCGCTGTAGCCAGGCTCGTGGGCGGGTGGAACCGTCACGGCGTCGGCGATCAGGTAATCGAAGTACGGCGCGCCGGACGTACCGGCGTAGCCCAGATAGCTCACCTGCACGGGCGCCGGCCGGCGTGCGAAGATCGGCGCGCGGCAGCCGGCGGTGTAGCCAGTGAGGTCGACGACGATATCGGCCTCCGCGTCGCGAACCGCTTGCGCGGCGGCGGCGTCGCTCAACATTGATGCGTCGATGAATTGGTCGAGGGCACGCTTGGCGCGGTTCAGAATCTCACTATGGTCATCGGCGATCAGCGCGACCCCGATCAGATGAAAACGCTGCCGGTCATGCGCCTCGAAGATCGGCGCCATCAGATCCATGACCACGTGCGCCCTGAAATCCGCCGAGACGTACGCCACACGAATCTTGGGGTGCAGGTAACGCTCGCCGCGCCACAGCGGGGGTAATTCCCGCGGGCACAGATACGCCACATGGGATGTCGCGCATTGTCGTTGGAGCTTCGCTGAATCGGTTACGGACAGGAACGAAAACGGCCGATCGACGTTCCGACCGGCCTTCACGCTGTTAAGAATCGCGGTCGTCGTTTGTTGGTAATTTCGCCAGTTGCAGGCATAACGGCGCGCTTCGGCCATGCTGCCCAACGCGAAATCGAACTCCGGGGCCAACTCCCAGCAGCGTTGGAAGGAATCCGCCGCCTCGTCCTGGCGATCCAAACGCTGCAGGATGGTGCCGCGATTGCGCCAACCGCCCGCCAATCGGGGATCGAGCTCGAGCGTCCGATCGTACGCACTCAAAGCCTCTTCCAGGCGATTCGCGACCAGATACGCGGTGCCTAAGTTGGCATTGGCGTGAACATGCCGCGGATCGAGCGCAACCGCCTCGCGCAGCATGCGGATGGCAAGGTCGGGCCTCGCGGTCTGCAAGGCCAGGATACCGAGCTGATGGGCTGCCTCGAAGTTCGACGGATCCGCATCGAGCAGCTGTCGGTAGCCGTGTTCCGCTTCCGCGAAACGACCTGCGGAATGACTCGCCTTGGCGTGAGTGAGCATTTCAGCCAACCCGATTGCATTGCGGCTCGCATCGGGCTCGGTGCCGGTGCGCCGGATCGCGACCGGCGCGGTCGCCTCCGGCATCAACCGCCGCAGCGGCCCCAAGAACTCTTCATAATGGCGCCATCGCGCCACCGATTGCGTGTGGATCGACTGGCGCGCCTGCCACTTGCTGAAGGTGCTCACCGTCCGGCTGCGCCGCTCAACGTCGAGGCCATTCGGATCCCAGGAAAGCCCCAGGAATTCCACCATGAGCCGGCTCACGGCCTGTGGATCCGCCACCAACTCCTCGTAGTCCACCTCGAGCAGCACACCGGGCGGCAACGTGCGTCGCCAATGCGCCATGACCTTGAGGTACTCGGCGTAATACTGTGCGAGGTCGTCGAGATCGTTCGCATAGGTATGGAAGGCGCCGAAGTTCTGAAAGTAAATCGACAGGCAGGTATCGACGGGATCGCGTTTCAAGTGGAGGAACTTGGCCTGCGGTAACGCCGCGTGAATCAATCCGAGATACACGAAATTGCCGGGCATTTTATCGATGACCCGGCTCGCGTCGGGGGCGAGATCGGTGACCATCGCGACATACTCGCCGGCTAACGCCTGGAGCCGATTCGGCTCGAGTTCGCTGCCACCAGCGGCCGTATACGGCGCGAGCACCGTATTCCAGAACGGCAACTCACCGGCACCGAACACGGCGCCATGCGCGGCCAATATCTGCTCGGCGAGCGTGGTCCCGGAGCGCGGCATGCCGACGATGAACACCGGTCGCTCGGATGGGTTCGCGCCGGTTCGAGGCCGTCTGATCCAATCCGCATCATAGGTCTTCATGAGTCGCTCGATACCGACAGCAACCTGCGTTCGGTCATGAGCGGGCCGGCTTTGCTTCGCGAGGGTATTCGCGCGCCGATAGTTCTCGAAAGCACGAGCGTAGTCGCCCACGTCATCGAAGTACTTCCCGAGCGCATAGCGCAGCGGCATTTCACGCCGCTGTGCCAGGCCCGAATCCACGATGCGCTGCGCTTCGGTCAGCCAGTCCGCATCGGCGCGCGTCATGCGGCGCAATCCCGCGATACCCGCCCATGCCTCCGACGAACCGGGTTCGACAGCGCTCGCGCGCCGCAATAGCTGCTCCGCTTCTTCGAACTCCCCATGGTCTGAATACAATTCGGCGAGCAAGATCAGGGCGCCCGTATTGTTCGGCTCGAGCTCGAGCGCGCGGCGGCAGGCCGCTTGGGCATCGGTCGTCAGGCTCTGCAACCTCAGCGTGATGCCGAGATTGGTATGAGCTTCCGCATTCCCCGGATCGAGTTCGACCGCACGACGATAACTCGCGGCGGCCTCATCGAGATGCCCAAGATCCTGCAAGACATTACCCAGCCCGTTGTGTGCCTTGGACATTTCAGGTTTCAATTCGAGCGCGCGACGATACGCGGCCCTGGCGTCATCGAGTTGCCCCAAGTCCCGTTGCGCGTTGCCCAAGTTGTTCCACACTTCGGCAACGTCCGGCCTCACTTCGAGCGCGCGGCGATAACACGCGACGGCTTCGTCGAGCCGGCCCAGTCGACGCCAAGCCGCGCCGAGATTGCTCTGGACCTCGGGATCATCCGGCAATAATTCCGCGGCCTTCTGCAAGGCGTTGAAAGCATCCTTGTTTTGCAACTGGCGGGCGACGCTCAGCGCCTTCCAGAGGAATCCTGCCAGCGGGTAGGTGAGGAGCAAGCCATCCGCCATGATCTCCATGTCGGCATAATGCCGCGCACCTGCCAGGGCCTTGAGCGCATTGACGGCCGCAGCAGGCAGCGGCGGTGCCTTGCCAGCGCAGCAATGCTTGAATTTCTTGCCGCTGCCGCAGGAGCAGCGCTCGTTTCTAGCGGGCTTCACGCCGCTGATCCGCCAATGAGTCGTCGTGCTTTGGCGCTCGTAATAAAGCGTATTGAACTGTTCGATGCCAACGTTGGCACCCCGTTCCACAAAGTAGCCGTCATCATAATTCAGCCACCGTTCCAGCTCCCGACTAAATCGAAAGCCACAATGGAGTCGAAAATGACCCCACCGGTTGCCACACCCCATCCCGCAAGCGCAGCAACGTGCGCGTCTCGCTGTCGATCAAGCAGTCCTTCGGGAAAACGTAGGGCACCGTCGGGTGCCGTAGCTTCTGCACGTCGATACGCGGTCGACCATTCAATTCATGCAGCGGAACGAAGCCCTGGCCCGAGGACGGCCACTCCGGGTGATCGATCACGGGGCGCTCGTAGATCCACCAGGCGTAGCGCGCATAGCGCTTCTCCAGCCAGGCGCTTTTCAAGGGCGGCGCCCCGGGTCCTCGATTATTGAATGCCAGGTCCAGACACTTGTCGTCGGCGCTGCCCGGTGCGCGTTGCTGCACGTCCTGCCAGGCATCGAGCAACGCGCGCGTACCCTGCGTGTCCTGGTACCACTGCACGGCACCGCTGCATAGCAGTTGGGTGTCGCTGTGGCTGTCGATGCTGTGGGAGAAGCGATAGAAACGCCCCTGCGGCTCGACGTTGGCGCGCACGTACGCCTCCGTATGCTCCTCGGCCAGCCAGTTGAAGATCGCGAAATCGACGTTGTCGGCGAGCAACTGATCGATACGCACCGGGTGCTGGTTGATGACGCAGTCCACGTCCACGTACAGCACCGAGCGCCCGTGGCGTTCGAACAAGAACCTGATGAAGTTGGCCTTCGTGTACCGCAGATCGTCCGATCCCCGTCGGCTGATGGAGCAGTGGACGGTCGGAACCTCGTACAGAGCGAGCGGCAGCCCGTGCGCGCGGCACGAGGCGGCCAGGCGCTCGCCGACGTGCGCGTGATTTGGGGTCATCATCGCGCCTAACAGGTAGCCGGTGCGATGCGGGCCCGGTCCGGGATCACAGACCGCCCGCAAGACCGGAAACGTCAACGCCCCCCCGCAACACTCGACTCGCCCGTCGAGTCCGGATTCAGATGTGCGCATAATGGCCCCAAGAAGCGCTCATAGTGCCGCCACCGGGCCACCGACGCC
>Ga0116226_10005268_pt1 | contig 11530 bp, 8 predicted proteins | sample S1TSphfallax_FD_89692 | JGI IMG/M metagenome (GOLD analysis project Ga0116226, IMG submission 89692) | Host-associated microbial communities from peat moss isolated from Minnesota, USA - S1T2_Fa - Sphagnum fallax MG | ecosystem: Host-associated > Plants > Peat moss > Unclassified | place: USA... | reverse complement strand
GGCGAGTCGATCCAGCGCGATCGGGTCAGGGGGGCTGCATCGGCGACATTGGCGTCCACGCGTTCCATCTAGCGGAATTCATCACCGGCCTGACTGTCACCAAAATCCTGGCGGACCTCGCCGCGGTCGTACCAGGGCGTCTGCTTGATGATGACTGCACAGTGCTCCTGCGCTTCTCGAACGGCGCGCGCGGCGTGCTTCTGGCCAGCCAGATCGAGGTCGGGGAGTCAAACGGCCTCAGGATCCGACTCTATGGCGACAAAGGCGGTTTGATATGGCGCCAGGAGCGTCCCAACACGCTGACCTTGCATACGCTCGATGGGCGGACCGAAATAATCCGTGCCGGCGGGTCACAGCTGGGGCCGGGCGTCGAGGCGGGACTGCGCAGCATGGGCTTCATCGCCACCGCCGTCGCCGCCAGCCGAGAGGGGGCCGGCTGGGTACGACTTGCCGGCGAAGAGAGTGGGGGCGCATGAGGACGATTAAGGGACCGGGGATTTTCCTGGCACAGTTCGCTGGCGACAAGGCGCCTTTCAACTCGTTGGGGACGATCGCCGGCTGGGCGGCCGAGCTGGGTTACAAGGGACTCCAGCTTCCAACTTGGACCGATCAGCTTTTCGATCTCTCCAAGGCCGCGGAAAGCCGGACCTATTGCGATGAGATCAGTGGGATGCTGGCCGAGAAGGGCCTCGCCGTGACCGAATTGTCCACGCATCTCCAGGGTCAACTCGTGGCCGTGCATCCGGCCTATGACGCGCAATATGACGGATTCACCATCCCGCAGATGCGGGGTAATCCGGCGGCCAGACAGGCATGGGCTGTTGAACAGATGAAGCTCGCCGCCAAGGCCAGCCGCAATCTCGGCCTCCGCTCCCATGCAAGTTTTTCGGGGTCTTTCGCCTGGCCTTACCTCTATCCCTGGCCACAACGCCCACCGGGTCTGGTCGAGGATGCGTTTGACGAGCTGGCGCGACGCTATCGCCTACGAGATCCATCCCGGCGAGGATGTCCACGATGGCGTAAGCTTCGAGATGTTTCTAGAGCGGGTCGGCAACCATCCGCGCGCCAACCTCCTCTACGATCCCCGCCATTTGGTGCTGCAATGCATCGATTACCTCGCCTTCATCGACATCTATCGCGAACGAATCAAATGCTTCCACGTCAAGGATGCCAAGTTGGATATCTTGCGTCCAGACCGATCCCGAAAGCCCGTAGACGCTGTCTCGTACGTTTCGTATCAATGATGGCTCGTCTTTGAACCGGAGCACGCTGAGCACCGGGCCGAAAATCTCCTCACGCACGATACGCATGCCGGGATGGCAGCCTGTGAAAATCGTCGGCGCAACAAAATGGCCATGGGCGGGAACTTCTTCGCGGCCAAGCACCATTTTGGCACCTTCCGCCTGGCCGGTATCGATATATTCCAGCACACGGTGCTTCTGCCGGGCGGATATCAGCGGACCGAGATCCGTATCCGGCAGCATGCCATCTCCGAGCTTTAGCGAGCGCACGTAGGCGACAAGGCGTTCAACCACTTCATCGTGAATGTCATCATGCAGAAACAGCCTTGTACCGGCCATGCAAGCCTGCCCGCTATTGACAAGACATGCCATGGCCGCGCCCGGCACTACATTATCCAGATCGGCATCTGGGAACACCACCACCGGTGATTTTCCACCCAGTTCGAGCGACACTTTTTTCAGGTTGCCGGTTGCGGCCTCGACCATCTTGCGGCCCAAGGCTGTTGAGCCGGTGAAAGCGATTTTGTCTATTCCCGGATGCGCGGCCAAATCCACCTGGTCGATCGCACCCGCGAGATTGGCGGCTTTTTCGAGGATTTGCCGACGGTCGGCACATACGGCGCGATGACCTAACAGAACCGTGATCCGGGGCGGGATTACCCTGGCATCCGCCCCGACTCGAACCCACCTGCACGTGGCATTGATAGGAAGATACTATGCTCGTTTGTCACGGTTTCGCCACCCAGTCAGCAAGCGGTCCGTTAGGGCCGTTTTCATTCCAGCGCCGCGAACCCGGTGAAACCGATGTGCAGATCGAGATATTGTTTTGCGGCGTCTGCCACTCCGACATTCACATGGCGCGCGGCGAGTGGGGCAATTCAGTTTGGCCGGTTGTTCCCGGCCACGAGATCGTCGGCCGCGTGACGGCCGTGGGCGCCGGCGTCAGTGGCTTCAAGGTAGGAGAACTCGCCGGTGTCGGCTGCATGGTTGATTCCTGCGGACACTGTGCGAGCTGCAAGGAGGGCCTGGAGCAATATTGCGAGACCGGCTTCACCGGCACCTATAACGACCCGGACAAGAAAACGCCTGGCCAGCACACATTCGGCGGCTATTCCGGATTTATCGTCGTCGACCAGTCTTTTGTGCTGCGCATTCCGCAAAACCTCGAACTTGCTGCCGTGGCGCCGCTGCTCTGCGCCGGCATCACCACCTATTCACCGCTGCGTCATTGGAGGGTTGGCCCAGGGAAGAAGGTGGGTGTGGTTGGTCTGGGCGGACTCGGCCACATGGCACTGAAGCTTGCCCATGCGATGGGCGCGCAGGTGACCTTGTTCACCACCAGCCCGAACAAGGCGGAGGATGCAAGACGCCTCGGCGCCGATCGCGTGGTCATCTCCAAGGATGAAGACGCCATGTCAGCGGAGCGCGGTTCCTACGATTTCGTGCTGGATTGCGTGGCGGCAAAGCACGACATCAACGCCTACCTTGCCTTGCTCAAGCGCGATGCCACGCTGGTGCAAGTCGGTGCACCGGCCGACCCTTTGCCGTTGCAGGTATTCTCGCTCATTTTCCCGCGCCGTCAAATGGCCGGCTCGCTCATCGGCGGCGTCGCAGAGACCCAGGAGATGCTGGATTTCTGTGCCGAGCACGGCATCGTTTGTGATATTGAAATGATCCGCATGGACCAGATCAACGAGGCCTATGATCGGGTTGTAGCCGGCGACGTAAAGTATCGTTTTGTAATCGATATGCAGACCCTCCCGGAAGCGGCGTAGGTCATACAACCGCCACACCTTTGCACTTCTGAGCGTGGCGCTATGAGGTCGCGCCCGCGGCAAGCTGCCTCAGCAGCGCGGCCGCGGGCGCCGAGGACGCAGGGTTCTGACCAGTGATCAGAAGGCCATCGCTGACCACGTAGGGTGACCAATCTTCGCCTCTGGAATAGAGGGCACCCTTGGCCTTGAGTTCGTCCTCTACAAGGAATGGCACAATCGCGGTCAGGCCGACGGCTTCTTCCTCAGTGTTGCTGAACCCCGTGACTTTCCGTCCCTCGACGAGCGGCTTTCCATCCGGCGACTTGACATGCCGAAGAACACCTGGCGCGTGGCAGACAAGCGCCGCGGGCTTGCCTGCCGCGAGAAAGGACTGGATGAGTTCGATCGAATTTCTGTCCTCGGCGAGATCCCATAGCGGGCCGTGGCCGCCCGGATAAAAGACCGCGTCGAAATCCGCCTGCGAGACGCTGTCCAGGCGCAGCGTGGCCGCAAGCGCGCCCGTAGCAACAGAAAGGCCAAGGAATCAAAAGTCTTTTGCTTCTTTTCTTCAGAAAAGAAGTGCTTCCTTCTACCGATCAAGCGCATTCACCTCGCGCAGCGCCGGAAAAAGCCGCATCCAAAGCAACGCCACGCCAAGTGTCGCCACGCCCCCCACAACCACCGCCGGAACCGCCCCCAGCAGCGCCGCCGTGATACCGGATTCGAATTCGCCCAACTGATTCGACGTGCCGATAAAAAGCATGTTCACCGCACTGACGCGCCCGCGCATCGAATCCGGCGTACGAATTTGAACCAGCGAAAATCGGATCACCACACTGACAACATCGGCGGCGCCCAACAGCACAAGTGCCGCAACGGATATCGGCAGGCTGCGCGACACCCCGAACAGGATGGTTGCCAGGCCGAAAACGCCGACAGCCGCAAACATCTTGTGCCCCGCCCCGCCGCGGATCGGATACCAGGCCAGCAAGATCGACATCGAGAGTGCGCCGACGGCCGGGGATGCCCGCAGCACGCCAAGGCCCCACGGGCCGGTGTGCAAAATAGACGCCGCATAGATAGGCAGCAGGGCCGTGGCGCCGCCAAGCAGAACCGCCACGAGATCGAGCGATATGGCGCCAAGGATTTCGGGATTTCCCCGGATATACGCGATGCCGGAAAATACCGAGCGAAGTGTCGCAGGTTCCCGCGCCGCCTGCGCGCGTTCGCCCGGCGATACGAGCGAGATGAGGCAACTCGCCGAAAGGAACAGGGTGCCGGCCAGCAGGAAGGGGACGGGTGCGCCGAGCGCATACACAATGCCGCCGACGGCCGGCCCCACGATGCTGGCAGTCTGGTTGGCCGAGGTAGACCAGGCGCTGGCGCGCGAGAGCATGTTCGGCGGCACCAGGCTCGGCATCAGCGCGGACATGGTGGGAGACTCGAAAGCCCGCGCCGCGCCCAGCAGCACAACGACGGCGAATATGCCGTGCACGCCGAGCCACCCCTGGAATGTGCCCAGTGCCAGAATGCCGCCGCCGAGCGCCTCGGCGCATTGGCAGATCGCCGCGATTCGCCGGCGATCGTAGCGGTCAGCCGCGTGACCGGCCGCGAGCGTGAGCACCAGGATAGGCAGGAACTGCGCAAGCCCCACCAGGCCGAGATCGAGGGAGCTGCCGGTGAGTGCATAGACGCGCCAGCCGATGGCCACCGACTGCGCCTGATAGCCGAAACTGCTGCAGATCCGCGCGCACCAGAACAGAATGAATCGAGGATGGCGCAGGAACGACATGCCTTCTCATGCGGGTGGCCCGCCGCCTTGTCGAGTGCCGCCTGTTATGGTGAGAAGCCCATGACGATCGCTGGAGCAGCGCCCGTGGCCGGGCGCGAGCCCCAAGGTTCGCATGCCGATAGCGCTCTATAATCCCAAATCGCTCAGCCCCGGATGGTCATCGGGACGACGGCCCAGAGGCCAGTGAAATTTTCGCTCCGACGGCCCGATCGGGTGCTCATTGATGCTCGCGATGCGCCGCTCCATCAGCCCGGCTTCGTCGAACTGCCAGTTCTCGTTGCCATAGGCGCGGAACCAGGTGCCGCTGTCGTCATGGTATTCATAGGCAAACCGCACCGCGATCCGGTTGCCGGCATGCGCCCACACCTCCTTGATCAGGCGATAATCCAGCTCGCGTCCCCATTTGCGCCTCAGAAACGCCTCGATTTCGGCGCGGCCGCTGATGAACTCCGCGCGGTTCCGCCACTGGCTGTCGGGCGTATAGGCCAGCGCCACCCGCGCCGGATCGCGGCTGTTCCAGGCATCTTCCGCCATGCGCGCCTTCTGGGCGGCCGTGGCATCGTCGAACGGGGGCAAAGGAGGGCGGCTCATGCTGCGGTTCTTCCGGTTCCGATCTGTCGATGACGTTAGGCCGCTCGTTCCTTCGACAACCCCACGGTATCACCCGTAGGGTGGGCTTCAGCCCATCAGCTTCAATACCACACCCACCCCCAGCGCCGCCCCTCGGAGAAAACCTCGCGTGTTCCAAAATGCCATCGTCCGCCGGGCCGCCGTGCTGGGGCTGCTCGTCGCGGTCGGCGCGTTCGCGATCGACATGTACATCCCCGGCTTCGCCGCCATCGCCCGCGACCTCCACACCGATCCCGGCACCGTGCAACTCAGCATGACCAGCTTTTTCATGGCCCTCTCGCTCGGCCAACTGGTCTACGGCCCGATTGCCGATGCTCTCGGCCGCAAGCCGCCCATCTATGCCGGGCTTGCGGTCTACCTCGCCGGCTCCGCCGCCGCCTCCGCCGCCCCCACCATCCATCTGCTGATCGCCGCCCGCTTCTTCCAGGGGCTCGGGGCCGCCGCCACGGCCGTCGTGCCCCTGGCGATCATCCGCGACGAATATACCGGGCCCGAAGCGGCCCGGCTGCTCTCGCTGGCCACCCTCGCACTCAGCGTCTCCCCGATCCTCGCCCCCGTGTTCGGCGGCATGCTCGTGCAATACGTCTCGTGGCGCGTGATCTTCGGCGTGCTGATCGCCATCGGCATCCTGGCCACGCTGATGGTGATGAAATTCCTGCCGGAAACCTTGCCCCGAGATCAGCGGGTCAGCGCCGATCCGCGGCGCATCCTGCTCACCTATGGGCGCCTGATCGCAACGCGCGCCTTCATGCTCCCCATCCTGATCGGCGGCTGCGCGCAGATAGTGCTGTTCGTATTCATTTCAGGCGCCCCGTTCGTCTGCGTCACCCTGCACGGCGTCAAACCCGCATGGTTCGGAGTCATTTTCGCGGCCCACGCCATAGTACTCATCGGCATCAGCCAGCTCAACGCAAAGCTCATACGGCGCTTCGGCACCGTAAAACTGATCGGCGCCGCCTGCGCCGTGCTGGCACTCGCCGCCGCCGCAATGATCGGCGCCGTGTTTGGCGGCGTCACCGCCCTATGGCCGCTGATGGCGTTCACAATAACCATGTTTTTCAGCCTCGGCCTGATCGGTGGGCCCGCCTTCCTGCTGGCGCTGGAACCGTTCGGCGCCATCGCGGGCTCCGCCGCCGCCATCGGCGCCGCCGTGGAATTCGCCTTCAGCACCGCGGCCACTTTGCTGCTGGGCCTCACCGCAGATGGAACCGCACGGCCAATGACATTGTGCATCGCATTAGGGGCCTTTGGGGCGGCCGCGTCTTGGATTGCGTTAAAAAGGCAAAGGAAAGACGTTCTTTTCTGAAGAAAAGAACCAAAAGACTTTTACTTCCTATGCGCCGGTTCAACTATACGGGACCTGGCCGGCATCGTTATTTGCGTACGTCCTGTGGCCTCGGGTCGGGGCCGGGGTTGCCCAGCGCTGCGCCGCTCAGGCCCTGCAGCGCCAGGCCGTGGCCTACCTCGCGCACCACCATTTCCTTCAAGCGCTGCGCCGTCGCCACCCGCATGTAGCGCAGCGTCAACGTCGGGAGCGCCGCCAGTTGCGCCGCCAGCGCCCGCGCCCGCGGCATCAGGGCCGCCAGCGGCATCACCTCGTTCACCACCCCCAATTGCAAAGCTTCCGCGGCCCCGATCTTCTGCTGGGTCGCCAGAAAATAGCGGCCGCGCACCGGCCCCAACACATGCGGCCACAACACATGCACCCCATCCCCCGGCACCAATCCGAAAGCCAGATGCGGCAAATCCTGGAACACTGCCGTATCGGCCGCCAGAACCGCGTCGCAGGTCAGAATATATTCGCTGTGCACCAGCGCCGGACCGTTCACCGCCGCAATCACCGGCACGTCGATATCCAGAAGGTTCTGCAAGACCTTCTTGCCCTCCCAATACACCCGATCCCAGTTCCGGGGGATCGTGAAATCATCTTTCTCCGTTGCCTGGCTTTCGTCGAATGCCGCAATCCAGCTATCGCCGGTGCCGGTCAAAATCATTACCCGCGTATCCGGATCGCGACTGATATCGTAGAACGCATCCACCATATGCTCATGCGTGCGAGGCCCGAACAGGCAAGGGCCGCCCCGCGTATGCAGCCGCACTTCCAGAATACCCAGATCGTCGCGCTGCATGTGAACTTGCTCGTATCTCGTGAAATAGGCCGGGTCCACGCGGCATGCTCCAGGTAAAGTAAGCAAAAACTTTTGATTCTCTTCCGTACAGTCGCCAGGGCACGGCTCAATCGGCTGCCGGCACCTGTCCACGAGTCGGACAAAGTGGGGAGCCATCTGGCCACGCGGCAAACCTGCCAACCAAATTATTGCGTGATATGCCCCGCTCCGTCCGCAAATAACAACCCTCAGTAAAATAAAAGTTTTTTGCTTCTTTTTTTCAAAAAAGAAGGCCTTCCTTCCTCACCACTCCGGAAACCCGAGGCCCATCACGGATGCACAGCATAGAACGCCGCTTCCTCGACGTGTGCGGCAGGCGCGTTCATTACCGGCGCACCGGTCAGGGCCCACCGGTGGTCATGCTGCATGGCGCGCCCGCCTCATCCCTTACGCTCACCCCGCTCATGCAGGCCGCCGCCGAGCATTTCACCTGCTTCGCCCCGGACATGCCGGGCTTCGGAGAATCCGATGCCCTGCCTCAGGAAAACTTCACCCTCACCGATTTTGCCACCGCAACGGAAGCCGCCATGCAGGCACTCGCGCTGCCGCCATGTCCCGTCTTCGGGATCGAGGCCGGTGCGGCCGGCGCCCTCGCCCTCGCGGCGCATGCGCCGAACAGCGTCACCGGTCTCGTCCTGGAAGCCGTTCCGCTGTTCACCGCCTTCGAAATGGAAACCCTGTTCAACGATGCCTTCGAACCTGTAATGCCGGATCCCCTCGGCGCCCATTTCACCCGCATCTGGATCCGCGCCCGCGACCAGTTCACCTGGTCTCCCTGGCAGTCGCGCCACCCGGGCAATCTCACGCCCACCGATCGCCCGCCCACCGAAACCATTCAGCAATGGACGATGATGGTTCACGGCAGTCTCCGATCCTGCATGCCCGCCAGCCGCGCAATCCTCGCATCCGGCCCGCAAATACTTTCCGCGATAGAAGCACTGAAAATGCCCGCAACATTCCTCGCCGGCCCATTGGATGTGCCCTATGCCCGTCCGCACCGTCTGCCGCCCCTAAAACCCCAGCAGCAGATCATCCCCGCGCCCCATGAAACGCAGGCGAGATATCGCAGCATCGTGCAAGCCCTGCTGGCCATGCCGCCATCCCCGCCCGCGCTCATGCCGGTGCCGAACCGGTTGGCCGGCCACGAGCCCGCACTGCAATTCCTCGATAGCGAGGATGGCCAATTGCTGATCCGCTGTTACGGCAACAGCGAACATCCCGCCATCATCCTTCTCCACGATGCCCCCGGCACCGGCGTCGCGCTCCACGCGATGGCCCGCGCCCTCGCAGATTGCGCATACGTGATCCTGCCCGACCTGCCGGGCAACGGCGCGTCGGATGCGCCCGACGAAACCCGCGATATCCTCGAAGCCGCCGCCGATGCGCTCGGCGCCATCGCCGATACGCTGGCGCTCGATAGTTTCGCCCTCGCCGGCATCGGCTGCGGCGCCGTCGTCGCAGCGCGCTTCGCCCTGCGCGAAGATCCACGCCTCACCTGCATCCTCGTGCAGGATATGCCGGCGCCGGATAAAGCTTCCGCACAAGCCATCGCACCGGACATCCCGCTGTCGCCGGAGGGCGCCCATTGGCTACAGCTGTGGCTCATGCTGCGCGATGGCCAAATCTACCGGCCCTGGTTCGATGGGAGCGTGGCGGCACAACGCCCCGACCAGGGCAATTTCGGAGCCGAATTTCTGCACGATCACACGATATCTCTCATGGCGTCCCGAGAGACCTATCACCGCCTGCCGCGTGCGGCTTACCGGACAGACACCGCCGATCTGCTCAAGCGGATCGGCTTGCCGGTCCAAACCGCGCCCGAAGGCGCCTTGCCAGAGCTGATCAGAACCGTCCTGTCTCGTCCCCGGGAATAACGGCCAGCCGCCGCCGCTCGTTCGCCCCATCGTGCCGGCGGGCGTTGAACGCCGTGTTGATCCGATCGGCCAGGCGATGAAGCTCCGGCACATAATCCGATTGCAACTGCCCGATGCGCATCGCGGATTTCACATAGCGCATCACCATCCCACCGATCGGCACCCCGTTGATCAGCAACGGCACACCGAGGCCCCCTTCGCGATACGCCGCGTATTCGCGCGTGCAATAGCCTTCTTCCCTGACGCGATCGAGCAGGACCTGCAGCCTTTGCGGATTGCGCGCCAGCCGCTGGCGAGGATCGGAAGATAGCTTGGCCAGCGAGATCACCTTCTCCCGCTCATCCTCGTCGCAATAGGCCAGGTAGCAATAGCCCGCCGGCGCATGCAGGATCGGCACATTGAACCCGACCATGTAACGATCGATCGCTCGCGGATTTTCGTAATCGGTGGTGATCCGCACCGTCATGTCGCTCGCCACCGGCGTCGCAAGCGCAATCGGCCAGCCCACGCTCTGCCCAAGCTCGCGGATCAGCGGCTTGGCCAATTCCACCGCCAAATCACGGTCACTGAAGCCGGCCGCCAGGTTCCGCACATGGCTCGTGAGCCGATAGATCGTGCTGTGATCCTGCTTTTCCACATAGCCTTCCGCCGCCAATGTCTCCAGCAGCCGATAGGCGGTGGGCCGGGGCACGCGCACCAGGGTGGCAATGTCGGTAACGGTCGCCTCTCCGCGCTGATTGAGCACCACGAGAGCGCGAAGGGCCTTCTTGAGCGACTTGACTTCCTGCCGGCTGTCCATGGCACCGCCTCGTTCGTTCAAGTCATGAATATTACTAATTTCCGTGGTAAATGCCACTAAAATGTCGCCAAACTGTCTCAAGGATGACAGTAAAAGATCACGCTGTCGTGAATTTGTCACTCCTGGGGATCGTTGGGAGGAAGCAAGAGTTCTTTTTTGAAAAAAAGAACCAAAAAACTTTTACTTCCCCGCCCACGGCACGGCCGAGGCGAGCCTCGACCGTGAAACCCGCGGGAGAATTAAAAGTTTTTTGCTTCTTTTTTTCAAAAAAGAAGGCCTTCTAAAAATGCACCCCGAACGTAAACGCAAACGTCCGCCCAGGCGGCAAGTTGATCACCGGTATGCCCTGGAAGTTCGAAAGCTGCACTTCGTACTGGAAGTTCACAGGCACGCGATTATCCGTGATGTTCTTCACATAAGCGCCAAAACTGTAATGGCCACGCGTGATGCCGGTATAAAAATCGAGGTTGCTCGAAGGCCCGATGCTGTTCAGCCCCGCCGGATCAGCAGATTCCGATGCGTGATAGCTGTAATTCGCCCGCACATAGCCATGGTAAACATCCATGAACTCGTAATCGTATTCGCCCGTCAGCACCAGCGTGATCTTCGGCGAATACGGCACCGCCCGGCCGGAGATCGGAATTTCCAGATCGCCATTGGATTTGATCTTCACGAGCGTCGGCGCGCAACTCGGGATCTGCACGCAGTAGGTCGAGTCGGCAAGATCGAAGGCGCCGGCGTTGAAGGTCGGATTGTTATAGTCGAAGCCGAGCGTCACCGTCGTGTCGTCGGTCGGCTTGGCACTCGCATCCACCTCCGTGCCGGTATTGGAGGAGGCTCCGAAATTCTTGATCACCGTCGCCGCATTCTTCGGATCCGATGATGGCCCGTAGGCCTGCGTGTTCTGCGTGTCGATATGATACGCGGCCACGTTCACCCGCAGGCGGTTATCCAGCCAGGTCGTCTTTGCACCACCCTCGAAGCTCACATCGGTCTCCGGCCCGAACGCCTCGTCGGCCACCACCGTGGAAGCGCCGTTGAAGCCGCCCGGCTTGGTGCCGTTGCCGAACGCGAAATACAGCGTCGCATTCGGCATCGGCAGCCAGCGGATCGAATCGTTGTTGTTGAAATACTGGTTCGTCTGGCTGATATGCGAACCGAGCGGATCGATGGTCGCCCCATCATACTGGTTCCGCACCGCCACGAATTGCTGCAGCATGTCGGTGTAGCGATACTCGCCCGCAACCGTCAGATTCGGCAGAATATCGAATT
>Ga0116226_10005267_pt1 | contig 11532 bp, 11 predicted proteins | sample S1TSphfallax_FD_89692 | JGI IMG/M metagenome (GOLD analysis project Ga0116226, IMG submission 89692) | Host-associated microbial communities from peat moss isolated from Minnesota, USA - S1T2_Fa - Sphagnum fallax MG | ecosystem: Host-associated > Plants > Peat moss > Unclassified | place: USA... | reverse complement strand
CGTCGAGGAAGGCTCGATCGGCGGCTTCTCAAGCCAGGTGCTGCATTTCATGGCGAAGGACGGCTTGCTTGAGCATGGCCTCAAGATCCGCCCCCTGGTCCTGCCCGACCGTTTCCAGGATCACCACACCCCCTCGGTGCAATATGACGAGGCCGGCCTCAATGCCGCCCAGATCGTCGCCGAGGTGCTGATGGCCATGGGGATTGAGGCGCGGAAGCCGGTAGCGCGTCAAATATCGTAAGTGAGGATCTGTCTTTTCACCGATGGTCCCAGCATCTGGGCGAGCGTGGTATTGTCGAGGATCATCGCCGTGGCGTCGCGCACCTCGCCCATGATCCGGCGAATCTGGCAGGCCCCCTCGTCGGGACAGTCATTGCAGGCGCGGTAGGCGCTCTGGCTCGCGCAGGCGATCGACGCCAGCGGCCCATCGAGAATACGGACGATTTCTCCAACCGAAATGCGCGCCGCCGGACGCGCAAGACCGTAGCCGCCGCCTTTGCCCTTCTTGCTGGTCACCAGCCCGTTATGTTTGAGTTCCAGCAAGATGGTATCGAGGAATTTTTTCGGGATCTGCTGCGCCTCGGCAATGACCGCGCCCTGGATCCCTGCCGCTCCCTGTCCCGCGGCCAGATAAATCATCGCCTTCAGCCCATATTTGCCCCGCGCCGAGAGCATCAGACCACCGCTGTCCGAAACGCGCGGTAATTGTCGGCAGCGCGTTTCGGCGCCTCTAGCTGCGGAACATGGCCGATATTGGGTAACAGCACGGAACGGGCATGGGGCAAAAGCCGCGCGAAAGTCTGCATTACCGAAAGGGGCACGATGCGGTCCTGATCGCCCCACATCAAAAGGACCGGCTGGGTGATCGCGGGCAGCACCGGTTCGAGCTGATAGTCATAGCCACGATCGAGCAGCTGATCGAAGATCTTGGCATGCAGCGGGAAATAGGACGCCGCGCGGCGGCTGCCGACCCACCGCACGCAGAAGGGCAAAGGCGGAGGACGCACGAAGATACGCCCGAGCACGGCCGCGAACTCCTTGTCATTGCTGGCAAGCAGCAGATAGCTCCCATGAGCGCGACGCGCAATGACCGCCTCGGTGGCCAGCATGTCTTCGGTGCCGGCCGCCGCCAGCAGCCAGAGACTTTTTACCCGGCCGGGATAACGCGCGGTGTAGGAAGCGGCGATCCAGCCCCCCATGGAATTGCCGCCGAGATGAAAGTCGCTTAGACCGAGCGCGACGACAAACGCCTCCAGCCGCTCGACCTGAGCGGTTATGCCATAGTCGCCATCCGGCGCTTGTCCACTCTCACCGAAACCCGGCAGGTCGGGAATGATCAGATGACTGTCGCGGCGCAAAAAAGCCGCGACCGCGGCAAAAGTCGACCGATCGGCGCCGAGGCCATGCAACAGGATCAGTGTTTCGCCGCGGCCGCCCTCGGAATAGACCATGGGAATTTCAGCCGCGACGACGGTTTTATCCTGCAGCCCCGACAGTAGCCGGCTGAGCGCCAGCAGTAGGCGGGTGGACAAAGCCGGCGCAAGACGGTTCATCATCCCGGCGACGGCCAGCAGCAGCAGGGCGGTGAGGGCCAACGGCCACATCAGTGGAACAGACCGGCATGGGCGTGGCGCAGGTCGGCTTTCACCACCTTACCCATCGCGTTACGCGGGAGATCCTCGACGAAGACCAGCCTTTTCGGGACTTTGAAGCTGGCCAATTGTTGTTTCAAGAGCGCAATGATTTCACCTTCCGGCAGCATCGCCTGCCCCGGCCTGGCGCGGATCACCGCGACCACCCCCTCGCCGAAATCGGGATGAGGCAGGCCTATCACCGCCGATTCGGCCACGCCCGGCATCGCGTCCAGCACCGACTCGATTTCCTTGGGATAGACGTTGTAGCCGCCACTGATGATCATATCGCTGGCGCGTCCGACAATCACCACATAGCCATCAGGATCTTGATAGGCGACGTCGCCGGTGATGAAGAATCCGTCCGCACGAAAGGCGGCGGCGGTCTTTTGCGGATTATTCCAATAACCCTGCAGCACATTATCGCCACGCACCTCGATGACGCCGACCTCCCCCTGCGGCAAGGCGTGCCCCCGATCATCGGCGATCCGCAGCTCGACCCCCGGCAAGGGGAAGCCGACCGTTCCGACCCGTCGTTCGCCCTCCAGCGGATTGGAGCAATTCATGCCGGTTTCGGTCATGCCATAGCGTTCCAGAATGGTCTTGCCGGTGCGCGCCCGAAAATTATTGAAGGTCTCGGGCAGCAAAGGCGCCGAGCCGGAGACAAACAGTCGCATGTGGGCGACTCGTTCCGGCGTCAGAGAGTCGCTGGCGAGCAGCCGTGTATAATAGGTCGGCACCCCCATGAAAACGGTAGCCTCCGCCAGGGCCGCCACCGCGCGCTCGGCGTCGAAGCCGGCATGAAAAATCATTTTGGCGCCGGACAGCAGGGCGCAGCCCACCGCGACGAACAGCCCATGCACATGGAAGATGGGCAGACAATGCAGCAGCACATCCCTCTCGCTGAAGCCCCAGGCATCGCGCAGCGTCTCGGCATTGGCGATCAGAGCACGATGGGTCAGCAGCGCCCCTTTGGACCGGCCGGTGGTCCCCGAGGTATAGAGCATGGCGGCGATATGATCGGGCCCGGTCGCGGTGATGGCAGGATTTGGTTCACTGTCGGCGGCCCGCTCGCGCAAGCTCCCTTCACCCCGAGCATCGAGGGTAAGCACCAAGTCGCACCCGGCCTTGGCGGCCAGACGGGTCATTTCCGCCTCGGCGGCGGGCGTCGACACCACCAGTTTCGGCTGCGCATCGCCGAGGAAATAGTCGATCTCGGCGGCGGTATAGCCGCTATTCAGCGGCATATAGATGGCGCCGGTGCGCAGACAGGCGAAATAGAGCCACAGGGCTTCGGGCGACTTGTCCACCTGCACCGTCACGCGGTCGCCACTCGCAACGCCAAGCTGCCGCAACAGGCCGGCCAGCCGGGCGCTACCCTCGTCGAGCTCCCGATAGGTCACTTCGCGACCCTGGTCTGTCAGGAGAGCGATTTTTTCGCGGTCGTCGGGAAAAGCCGCCTGAAAACAGCTGTAAAGGTTGGTTGTCATAGTTCTGAGATTGCCCCCCCAAAAAATCAATCGAGTGGCTCGGCGGCCCTTGCTGTGCGGGCGCTGGCGACAATGACAAGCGGATCACTTTTTTGCATAGACGCCCTTTCTTTCCGTCGGACGATCGGGTTTGCCTTTCCAGCCGCCCGCCTTGCCGGGACCGGACCGGACCGGCACTTCGCCGCGATCCCCGCCATCGGCGAGACGCTCGATGCGGAATTCCGGCTTCTCGATGGTGGCGAGGGCGGCTGTGAACTTTTCGGCAAGTTTCGCGTCGATCTCGAATTTCGTCTCGCGCTCGAAGATGCGGATGGCGCCGATATCCTGTTTGGTAATCTTGCCGAGGCGACAGATCATCGGCAAGAGCCAGCGTGGATCGGCGTTTTTCTGACGACCGACCGGCAAACGGAACCAGACGGTCGGTCCGCTCACGCCATCCTTGCGCGGCGCGCGATCCGGCCTCGCTTCGCGCGAATCCCGTGACTCATAGGTTGCGCTCGGGGCCATGCCCGACCCGGGATCGAAGACCTCTTCGGCGGCCGGCAATTGCGCGCGATAGAGCCGCACCAGGGCCGCCGCGATATCCTCGGGCGAGCGCTGCGCCAACAGGGCCTTCGCCATTTCCATCTCATCCTCGCTGAGATCGGGGGTCAATACCGGGCTCTGCAGCAATCTTTCCTGATCGAGCTTGCGGATATCGTCGGCCGAGGGCGCCGCACCCCATTGGGCGCTGACGCCGGCGGTCTGCAGCAGCAATTCGGCGCGGCGGCGGCGCGACAAGGGGACGATCAGGGCGCTGATGCCCTTGCGGCCGGCGCGGCCGGTACGGCCGCTGCGATGCTGCAGGGTCTGTGCGCTTTGCGGCAATTCGGCATGGATCACCAGCCCGAGATTGGGCAGATCGATGCCCCGCGCGGCGACATCGGTCGCCACGCATACCCTCGCCCGGCCATCGCGAAGGGCTTGCAGCGCCATATTGCGCTCGTTCTGACTGAGCTCGCCCGAGAGGGCAACCGCCGAGAAACCGCGTTCGAGCAGGATCGCCTGGAGATGACGCACCGAGTCGCGTGTGTTGCAGAAGATCATCGAGGTCGGCGATTCGATGAAGCGGAGCATATTGACGACCGCATGCTCCACTTCATTCGGCGCAACGCGCAGCGCGCGATATTCGATGTCGGCATGGCCCTGCTCGCCGGCGGACACGGCGATCCGCATGGCGTCGCGCTGGTAGCGTTTCGCCATGGTAACGATCGGCTTCGGCAGGGTCGCCGAGAACAGCAAGGTCCGCCGCGCCTCGGGCGTCGCTTCCAGAATGAATTCCAAATCCTCGCGAAAGCCGAGGTCGAGCATCTCGTCGGCTTCGTCGAGCACCAGCACCCGCAATGCGCCGACCTTCAGCGCGCCACGTTCGAGATGATCGCGGAGTCGCCCTGGCGTGCCGACCACGATATGAGCGCCGCGGCCCAGCACGCGCTGTTCGGCGCGCGGATCCATGCCACCGACGCACGCCACCACCTGCGCGCCCGCCTGGTGATACAGCCAGACCAATTCGGTATGCACCTGCAAAGCCAGTTCACGGGTCGGCGCGACGATCAGGGCCAAGGGTTCGGCGGCGGGCGGCAGGCGCGCCGCATCGGCAAGCAGCGTATCGGCCATGGCCAGGCCATAAGCGACGGTTTTGCCCGAACCGGTCTGGGCCGAAACCAGCAGATCCCGCCCCCGCGCCGCGGGATCCAGCACGGCTTCCTGAACCGGCGTGAGCAACGTGTAGTTGCGAGCGGCCAGCGCCAGGCTGAGGGGGTGGTCGGGAGGAAAAAAATCCATCTGGGCAGGGTGCTTTCGAACAAGGGAGCCCGGAATAGCTTATTTTGCCGCCGTTTGACCATAGAATTGATTATTTTGCGACCATTTCGATCACAGCGGCAGCGGGAATGCGATCCGGCTGCCGCTATGATCCGGGATCATCACCCAGGAATCTCGGTCTCGCCGGTGATGGCGTAGCCGAAGGACGCAATGAGCCAGCCGCCTTTACCCTTCTCCGCGCTGAACACCCATTGCGCGGTCTGGCTGGTGCGCTTGCCGCCGGCGGTGAATTGCAGAGTCGAGGGGATCACGAAATAGGCCTTGTCGCCGGTGACATTGGCGAAATGCGGGGCCTCGACAGTCATTACCAGATGCATCGCCTTGTAAGCCGCCTGGGTCTCGGGCGTGGTGCCGAGCAAGCCGCCATACCAGGTCATCGCCGCTCCCTTGCCGGTCCAGCGAAAAGGCGCGAAATCATCGAGGACCACTGCGTCCTTGGTGAAGACATGGGCCGGCAGGGTGGTGTCACCCTGATTGAGCGCCGCGACCAATTTGGCGACCGGCGCCGCCAGAGCCTTGAGATCCGGCTCTTCGGCGCGCGCGGCGCCGCCCAGCGAGATCAGGCCGAGGGCAATGATAAGCGTTTTACGAAACATCATGTGAGTTCTCCTGAAGGCAATGTTTCAAACTCTGTCAGTCGACGCGGGCGAGACTCCACGCGTCGGCTGCCGGGGCATCGCCACGGTCATGGCTGCGGCGCAGCGCCATATAGAGAAATCCGCTGCCAAACACGGCGGCGATGGTCACCGGCATGGCGAAATTGACAAACCAGGGCTGATCGGGGGTGCGCGGCCAGGCCATATTGACGATCGCGCCGACCCCATAAATTAAAGCCGCTATATTGACCGGCCAACCCCAGGCGCCCAATGAAAAGACACCGCCCGGGCGCCAGCCATGGAAGCGCGCATAGAGCGCCGCGACCACCACCATCTGAAAGGCCAGATAGATTCCTGCGGTCGCGAAACTGATCACAGTGGCGATGGCGTCCTGCAGAAAGATGCTGAGAAAAATGATCAATGACGGGATCATCCCCGCCAGCAGCAGGGAGACCCAGGGCACGTGCGTGCGCGCCGAAATCCGCGTCAGGAGCGAGCTGCCGATAATCATCCCGTCCCGGCCATAGGCATAGAGAACACGACTGGCGGCGGCCTGCAGACTGAGCACACAAGACAGGAAAGAGACCATCACCACCAGGATTACCAGCTTGGCGCCGAGAGGTCCAAAAGCGGCTTTCAGGATGTCGCCGACCGGATTGGTCGATGTTCCGGAAATCACCGCGCCCATATCGGGCACCGCCAGCAGCAAGGCGAAACAGACGAACAGCGAGGCGGCCACACCAATATAGATCGTCATCCGCATGGCCAACGGAACCCGGCGGCCGGGATCGGGGGTTTCCTCGGCGACATCGGCGCAGGCCTCGAAACCATAGCAGCAAAAAAGCCCAGCGGTCGCTCCGGCCAGGAAGGCCGGCCAATAGGCACCATCGAGCCGGATCGCGAAACTGTCAAAAATGATCGACGGGTCTTGAAAGCGGTGGAAAGCGAGGAGATAGCCACCGACCGCGATCGCGCCCACCAGTTCGCAGGCGAAGCCGAAGAAGGCAACCTGCGCAAGCAGACGAGTCCCCGCCAGATTGAGCAGGGTGGCCGCGACCACCAGCATCAGGGCGACCCCGGCGGTCACCTCCGGACTGGCGCCCAAATCAAGGAAATCGGCCAGAAACGGACCGGCGCCCAGGGAGACTCCCGCAACCGAGGTGAACAGCGCCCAACCATAGACCCAGCCCGCCATCCAGGCCCACTTCTTGCCAATCAGACGACGGGTCCATGGATAGATGCCGCCCGAGATGGGGAATTGGGCCACCACCTCGCTGAAAATCAGACAAACCAGCATTTGCCCGCAGCCGGCCAGTAAATAGGACCAGATCATCGGTGGCCCGGCGGCGGCAACACAGGTGGCGAAGAGCGAATAGACCCCGACCACCGGCGACAAATAGGTGAAACCGAGGGCGAAATTTTCCCACAACGACATGGTGCGGTCGAATTTGGCGGTATAGCCCAAGGCCTTCAATTGCGCCGCATCGTCCCGAGCCTGTGTCTGCGCGATCAATGTTTCCGACTGGTCCATCGCCCCCTGCCCTCCCCGCTTACCCCCCGTTACTACAGGACAATTTCGCATGATTCGCTACCCCAAAAATGCGAAAGTTGGTTGCTAATCTTTGAACGGGTAAATCGTCGCAGCGGCCTCACAGCCTGTGACCGCCCTTGGGGAGGGGAACCATGAATAAGGCCATGCTGATCGGCGGCGGCTTCCAGACCGGCCAGGCTATCGCCGAACCCATCCTCAACCCGCGCACCGGCGCCCTCATCGCCGAGGTGCCGGCGGCTTCCGCTCCGCAGGTCGATGCCGCGATCGCCGCCGCGGCCGCCGCCTTCGACTCCTGGTCGCGCACCACGCCCGCCGAACGCTCGGCGCTGCTGTTAAAACTGGCCGACCGCATCGAGAGCAAAGCCGAAGCCTATGCGCGGCTGGAAGCGCTCAATTGCGGCAAGCCCTTTCCCTTCGTGCTACGCGATGAAATCCCTGCGATCGTCGATTGCTTCCGCTTCTTCGCCGGCGCCATCCGCACCCTGCAGGGACCGGTCGCGGGAGAATATCTGGCTGGCCACACCTCGATGATCAGGCGCGACGCGGTCGGCGTCTGCGGTCTCATTGCACCTTGGAATTATCCGCTGATGATGGGGGCCTGGAAACTGGCGCCATCGCTCGCGGCCGGCAATACCGTCGTGCTGAAGCCCTCGGAACAGACCCCGCTGACCACCCTGCTGCTGGCTGAGGATCTGGCCGAAATCTTCCCGCCCGGCGTGGTCAATATCATTTGCGGCCGCGGCGACCAGGTCGGCAATCACCTGATCAACGATCCCCGGATCGCGATGATTTCCGTGACCGGCGATATTTCCACTGGCCGCAAAGTGCTGATGGCGGCGACCCAATCCATCAAACGCACCCATCTTGAGCTGGGCGGCAAGGCGCCGGTGCTGATCTTCGACGACGCGGATCTGGAGGCGGTGGTCGAGGGCATTCGCATTTTCGGCTTCTATAATGCGGGCCAGGATTGCACGGCGGCCTGCCGCCTCTATGCCGGCGCCAAGATTTACGAGAAACTGGCCGCCGACCTTGCCTTGGCGGTGGGAAGACTTCACTACAATGACGATGACGACAGCAAGAATGATCTCGGTCCCCTCATCTCGGAGCGGCAGCGGGCCCGGGTCGGCGCCTTCGTCGACCGCGCCAAGGAACAAAGCCATGTGGAGATCCTGACCGGCGGCAAGCCGGTAGCGGGCGCCGGCTTCTATTACGAACCGACCATCGTCGCCGGCTCGACGCAGGCAGACGAAATCGTCCAGCGCGAAGTCTTCGGCCCGGTCGTCTCGATCACGCCCTTCACCGACCCGGACCAGGCGGTCGCCTGGGCCAATGACTCCGACTATGGCCTGGCCTCGTCAGTGTGGTCGCGCGACATCTCGCGCGCCCTGTCGACCGCGGCAAGGCTGCGCTATGGCTGCACCTGGATCAACACCCATTTCATGCTGGCCAATGAGATGCCCCATGGCGGGCTGAAGCAATCGGGCTATGGCAAGGACCTCAGTACCTATGCGCTGGAGGACTACACCGTGCCGCGTCACATCATGGTGAAGTTGGGTTGATCCGATCGGGACACCAGTGGATTTTGTTGCTGATCATCGAGTGATCTTCGATCTATCGGGGAATAAGTACCGTTTGGTCGTGCGTGTGTCCTACGCCTTCAAGCGCGTGTTGGTGAAATTCGTAGGGACCCATGCTGAGTACGACAAGATCGATGCGGCGACTACCAGACCATGAAATACAGTCTGACCCCAACAGCCTCAATTTCGGGGCCTGCGTGCAAAGTATAGTACTGGGTGTCATAGATACCCGGCTCCAATTGGGGCCTGCGAAGATGGCTTGTGCGGATTTTCAAGAACAGACCGTTTGAGCGGTTTGCCCGCAAGGCAAGTCTTGCAGACGAAATCTTGCGCAAGGTTGTCGCGGACGCCGAACGCGGGCTTGTTGATACTGATCTTGGCGGCGGTTCCAAACCGCTTTTCATCATCTCCTGGCGGAACCTCCTTGCGGCTCTTCTTGCCCTCGCGTTGTTCTCGGGCTAATTTTATGTCAAAGTTTGACATATATAGGAGGCTCCGAGTGGCCACAAATGTGCATCTCACTCCCGAACTGGAACGCTTCGCCCATGAATGTGTCGAGGGCGGACGCTACAACAATGTGAGCGAAGTCGTGCGCTCGGGGTTGCGTCTTCTGCAGGAGGCGGAAGATCGTCGCCGCCAATTCCAGGGCATATTACAGGCAGCCGAGGCGGAGGCCGACCGCGAGGGCGCCCTTGCTCTCGACAGCGTTTTTGCCGAGGTCGATGATATTATCGGTACGACTGAGGGATGAGTGTGGCGGTGCTGTCGCCCGCCGCGAGGCGCGACCTGATAGCTGCCGTACGATGGATCGCCCAGGACAATCCCGCTGCCGCGCGAGCCTTGCGCGACGCGGTGGCCAACGCGGCACAACGCATTGGCGAACATATCCATATCGGCAACCAGCGCCCCGAATTGGCCGATGAACGATACCGGTTCGTCTCGCTCACAGGCTTTCCCTATCTTATCGTGTACAATGCCGATCGCCTGCCGCCGCTGATCGTTCGTGTGAGTAGCTCAGCGTCCGGATCATCGCACATTCAATCGCTGGACTCCCTCTGTTAGCGTCCACAGCACTGCTTGAATTTCTTGCCGCTGCCGCAGGGACAGGGGTCATTGCGCCCGACCTTCGGTCCGCTGCGCACGACGGGCGTGCGGATGACGTCGCCGTCGACATAGAGCCAATTGCCCTCATGACGACGAAAGCGGCTATTTTCATGATGGGTCAGTTCGGTGCCATCCTGGCGAAAGCGGGCGGCGAACTCGACGCGGCCATATTCGTCCGACTCTGCGGCGCCGCTGGTCGCCAAAATGGTCAGCCCGAGCCAGTCGACCGACTTGGCCCATTTCTCTGTCGACGCCAGATCAAAATCGTGACGCGACTCCGGGGCCAGACTGCGCTCGAGATGGTCGCAATCGCAGAGTACATAGGCGCTGTAGCGCGAGCGCATCATCGCCTCCGGGCTCGGCGCGATGCCGCTCTCGAGAACCAGGCCGCAGCAATCGGTCAGAGCGCGGTCACTGCCGCAGGGACATTGGGTCATTGACTTGCCTTCATCGCCAAAAATGACCTGGGTGTTAGCGCATTTGTGGAACCAGGTCCAGCCGCCAGAGCTCACTCGAAAGGCCCTTGACCGACCATGCCCCCTACGGCATAGTCTTGTTACGAATTAGAGTGATTCTAAGTTAGAGCCTTAGCCAAACCATCCTCTTGTCCGCGCTTTGTCCAGTTTATACATATTTCGGTGAGGGTGGAGCGGCCTTTAAGGGGATGGGCCGAAACAGCCAACGTTAGGAGACATCATGGACGGTGATAGCAAATGCCCATTTTCGGGTGGGGCACCCAAACCCACCTCGGTCGGCGCCATGTCGAACCAGCACTGGTGGCCGAACCAGTTGAATCTCAAGATTCTCCATCAGCATTCGCCCCTGGCGGATCCGATGGGAGCGACGTTCAATTATGCGGAAGAATTTAAAAGCCTCGATCTCGATGCGCTGAAAAGCGACATCTTCGCCCTGATGACCGAGTCGCAGGATTGGTGGCCGGCTGATTATGGGCATTACGGTCCGCTGTTCATCCGCATGGCCTGGCACAGCGCCGGCACCTATCGCATCGGCGATGGCCGCGGCGGCGCAGGCTCGGGCGCGCAGCGCTTCGCGCCGCTCAACAGCTGGCCCGACAATGTCAATCTGGATAAGGCGCGTCTGTTGCTGTGGCCGATCAAGCAGAAATATGGCCGGAAAATCTCCTGGGCCGATCTGATGATCCTGGCCGGCAATTGCGCGCTCGACTCGATGGGATTGAAGACTTTCGGCTTCGCCGGCGGGCGCGAAGATATCTGGGAACCCGAGGAGGACATCTATTGGGGTCCGGAAAATAAATGGCTGGATGATCAGCGCTATAGCGGCGACCGCGCGCTCGAAAATCCGCTCGGCGCCGTTCAGATGGGACTGATTTATGTCAATCCGGAGGGACCGAACGGTCACCCTGACCCGCTCGCCTCGGCGCGCGATATCCGCGAGACCTTTGCGCGGATGGCGATGAATGACGAAGAGACGGTGGCCTTGATCGCCGGCGGCCACACTTTCGGCAAGGCGCATGGCGCCGCCGATCCCGGTCACTATGTCGGCCCCGAGCCCGAGGGCGCCGGTATCGAGGAGCAAGGCCTCGGCTGGCGGAACAGCTACGGAAGCGGAAATGGCAGTCATACAATCACCAGCGGATTGGAGGGCGCTTGGACGACCAACCCGATCCAATGGGATAATAATTATTTCGACACTCTGTTCGGATATGACTGGGAGCAGGTCAAGAGTCCGGCCGGCGCG
>Ga0116226_10005266_pt1 | contig 11532 bp, 10 predicted proteins | sample S1TSphfallax_FD_89692 | JGI IMG/M metagenome (GOLD analysis project Ga0116226, IMG submission 89692) | Host-associated microbial communities from peat moss isolated from Minnesota, USA - S1T2_Fa - Sphagnum fallax MG | ecosystem: Host-associated > Plants > Peat moss > Unclassified | place: USA... | reverse complement strand
GCCGGCTCTGACCCCGTTCCCGGCTTGCATTGCCGCGCCGCCGTTACGCCATCTTCATCGTTTGCGTGTAACAATGCTTCCGTTGTGGCAAAAAATTTGTCAAAATGCGGTTCCATGCAGTTCCACGCCTCTTGTGCTGCCCGTTCAGGCCCGGATGGCGACGATGCCATTCTCCTTGTAGGCCCTTCGGGCGCCGGAAAGTCCGACCTGTTGCTGCGGCTGGTCGATGCTGGATGGTCGCTGGTGGCCGACGACCAGGTGATCGTGAACCATAATATTGCTTCAGCGCCGGCAGCCCTTGCCGGCATGATCGAGGTCCGGGGGCTGGGGCTGTTTACCCTGCCGTTTCTGGCATCCGCACCGTTGCGGCTGGTGGTCCGGCTGGGGGTCCAGCCTGCGCGCCTGCCGCACCCCGAACGCGACGCGGCGCTGGACCTGCCGGCGGTGACGATCGACCCCGCAAGCCCTTCGGCGGTGGCCCGGGTGACGATCGCGCTCAATGCCGCCTGCGGCCATATCGCTCAGATCGCCGGTGCGTTCGGTGAATGACCTGCCCTGCATGAACGAGCCGGAACAGCATTTGCGAATTGTGTTGGTAACCGGGCTCTCCGGAGCCGGTAAAAACTCGATTTTGCGGGCGCTGGAGGATCTCGGTTTCGAGACCATGGATAACCCGCCGTTAAGCACCCTTGAGGATCTGGTAACCCGCGGGGAACGCAACCTCGCCATTGGAGTCGACGCGCGGTCACGCGGTTTCGACGCGGAGACGGTGCTGCAGACCATCGAAAGGTTGAAGCTGAACCCACGGCTGCAACCGGAGCTTGTCTACGCCACTGCCGAGGACGAATTTCTCCTGCGCCGCTACACCGAAACCAGACGGCGGCACCCGCTGGCGCAGACCGGGCAGGTCGCGGATGGCATTGCGCTGGAACGCCTGTTGACCGAACAGTTGCGGCGCGCCGCCGATTTATTGATCGACACTTCCACCTTGCCGCTATCGGCCTTGCGCCAATCGATCGAGCAACGCTTCGGCGCCGAGTCGCCCGGCATCGCCATCTCACTGGTGTCTTTCGGCTTCCCTTACGGCCTGCCGCGCGAGGCGGATATCGTGCTGGACGCCCGGTTTCTGCGCAATCCGCATTACGAGCCCATGCTGAAACCGCTGACCGGCCTTGACCCCAAAGTGGGCGCGTTCATCGAGGCAGACCCTAACTATGCCCCGTTTTTTGCCCATATTAGGGGCATGGTCGATTTCCTCTTGCCCCGCTTCGTGCAAGAAGGCAAGAAATATGCAACAATTGCGATTGGGTGTACCGGCGGCCAACATCGATCGGTTTTTTTGATCGAAAGGCTGGCAGCACATCTGAAATTCTCCGGCTGGCCGGCGGGCATAACCCACCGCGAGCAGGAAAATTCAAGCGCGGCGGCAGGTGACGGAGTTCGGACCAAAACAATGAGCAGCGCGACGAAATGAGTCTTCCTTTATGATCGGAATGGTTCTGGTTACCCACGGCACCCTGGCCTTGGCTTTGCGGGACGCCATGGAACATGTGGTCGGTAAGCAAACCGCTTTGGCCACGGTATGTATCGAATCGGATGCGGAAATCGAAAGCCAGCGGGCGGAAGTCGCCAAATGCGTGGCGCAGGTCGATAGCGGTGACGGCGTCATCCTGTTGACCGACATGTTCGGCGGCACCCCCAGCAACGTTGCCATGTCGATGCTGACCGGCAAGGATGTGGAAGTGATCGGCGGCGTCAATCTGCCGATGCTGGTCAAGCTCGGCAAAATCCGCGGCAGTTTCGGCTTGGCGGAAGCGGTGCAATGCGCTGAGGCGGCGGGCCGGAAATATATCTGCTCCGGGCACGACGTTCAGCACAGCACGAACCCGCCCACACGCTGCGCCGGTTGAACCTAGAAAATGAGTGAGGGTGCGGCCATCAGCCGCGATGTCGGCATCGTCAACCGCCGTGGCCTGCACGCCCGCGCCGCCGCCAAACTGGTTACGCTGGCGGAAAAATTCAGCGCCTCGGTCGAAGTCTCGAAAGACGGACAATCGGTCTCCGCCCGCTCGATCATGGGCCTGATGATGCTGGGCGCCGCCCCCGGCAGCACGGTGCTGCTGACCGCCGAGGGGTTTGATTCCAAGGAAGCGCTGGACGCCATCGCCGAGCTGATCGAAGCCGGGTTTTACGAAACCGATTGATGCGCAACGTTGACGCTGCGCCCCGCAATGCCCCAGAAGCGAATCGTCTAAACAACAAAAGCTGACAGGGATGCCGAGATGATTCAAAAATCGCCGCGCTCACGGCGTGAACTGCGATTCCAGGGTCACCCGATCTCGCCGGGCATCGGCATCGGCCCGGTCTATGAGGCGGCCGAACCGGTCCTGACCGTCCCGCATAAGAAAATTTCCGCCTCCGATATCGCGGCCGAGAATGCGCGGCTGGAAGACGCGGTTACGCAATCGCGCAAACAGCTCGGCAAATTGAAAATCAGGCTGACCAGCCTGCCGGAACAAAGCCAGTCCGAAATCGCCCCGCTGATCGATGCCTATCTGCATATGCTGGGGGCTTCCCGGCTGATGCGCGGCGCCAAAATCCGGATCAGCGACCAGCTCGTCACCGCGGAGACTGCGATGATGGAGCAGGCCGAGATCCTGGCCGGGGAAATCCTGGCAATGTCCGGCGCCGACCGCGCCGGCCGCGACCGCCGGGCCGAGGAGGTGCGCGAAATTGCCAGGCGCGTTGTGCGCAACCTCACCCGGCTGCCATTCCGCAATTTCACCGAGCACGCGCCGGGCAGCATTCTGGCCGCCGAATCGCTGCGCCCGGCAGATGCCGCGCTGATCCAGCCGGCTCATTTCGCCGGCGTCATCACCGCCGAAGGCGGCGCCGACGGCCATACGGCGGTGATGCTGCGCGCGCTGGGCCTGCCGGCCATCCTGGGAGCCACCGGCGTGCTGGAGGCCATCAAGCCCGGCACCATCGCCATCATCGACGGCGAGACCGGCGAGATTGTGTTGAACCCCTCGGCCCGCAGCCTGCACGCCGCCCGCGCCCGGCTGGCCGGCCGCGCCCGCACCCAGCGCGCGCTTGCCCGGCTGCAGCTGCTGCCGAGCGAGACCACCGACAAGGTGCCGGTCAACCTGCAGGCCAATCTGGAATTGCCGTTCGAACTGCCGATGATCGCGCAATCCGGCGCCCATGGCATCGGCCTGATGCGCAGCGAATTCATTTTCATGAACCGCGAAACCCTGCCGGACGAAGACGCGCAAAGCGAGATCTACCGCACCATCGTCGAGGCGATGGATGGCGACCCCGTCACCATCCGCGTGCTCGACTGGGGCTCCGACAAGGATGTCGAGGCGCTGAACGCCTATATGCCCGATACCGGCGAGGCCAATCCGGCGCTCGGCCTGCGCGGCATCCGCCTGCTGCTGCGCAACCCGGAACTGCTGGAGACCCAGCTCGCGGCGATTCTGCGCGCCGCCGCCGCCGGCCCGGTCCGGATCATGCTGCCGATGGTCGGCTTTCAGTCGGAACTCATCGCCGCCTGGGAAATTTACGACCGCACCTGGCGCCGGCTGAAACGCCGCAATATCCGGCTGCCGGAAACCCGGCCGCCGCTCGGCATCATGATCGAAACCCCGGCGGCCGCGCTCGCCGCCCGGCATCTTGCCAAGCATGCCGATTTTTTCTCGATCGGCACTAACGACCTGACCATGTACACGCTGGCGGCCGATCGCGGCCTGCCGATGGGCAGCAAATTATACGACCCGCTGGAACCGACCATCTTGCGCCTGATCCTGGAAACCGCGGTCGCCGCCGCGGCCGCCAACATCCCGGTATCCCTCTGCGGCGAATTGGCCAGCCGCCCGGAAGCCGTGCCGCTGCTGATTGGCCTCGGCATCCGCGAATTATCGATGCACGGCAACGCCATCCCCCGGGTCAAACGCGCTATTCGCAATGTCAGCCTGAAACAATGCACCGATATTGCATCCGCCGCCCTCAACGCCGTCACCGCCGACGAAGTGCGGAAAATCATTCGCGGTTAAGCAGTTCTTTTTCTGTAGAAAAAGAACCAAAAAGACTTTTTGGAGTCTGGGCCATGGGGGTTACCGGCAGCGGTGGCCAGGTGGCGTGAAAACGGTGGACAAATAATGAACTAGAGGCAAAGTAACGTTTTAGATTTAACCGCCATCTATGATGCACGGGAACCTATGGATCGAAGAGGGTGAAGACGATGAGCGACGTTCCCAGCTTGGCCCCGGCCCTGCCAGCGGCATTATGCACACCCGAAGCTCTGCAGGCGGCCATCCTCGGGAAGTTGAACTCCCATGTCGGCCGCCGGCGGTCGATGGCCAGCAAACGCGACTGGCTGCTGGCAACCGCCATCGTCGTGCGCGATTTCGCGGTCGGCCGCTGGCTCGACAGTCTTGAGGCAGCGCAGCGCTCGGGCGCCAAGCGCGTCTACTACCTGTCGCTGGAATTCCTCATCGGCCGTCTGCTGTTCGATAATTTGAACAATTTGAACATCACGCCGCAGGTCCGCGAGGCGCTGGCCGGGCTCGACGTCGATCTGGACGATCTGCGAGCGCTGGAGCCTGACGCCGCCCTCGGCAATGGCGGCCTCGGCCGTCTTGCCGCCTGTTTCATGGAAAGCCTCGCCAGTGTCGACATCCCGGCCTACGGCTACGGCATCCGCTACGAGCACGGCCTGTTCCGCCAGATCATCAAGGACGGGGTTCAGCATGAGGAGCCGGAGGACTGGCTCAGCTTCGGCAATCCCTGGGAATTCGAGCGCCCCGAGATGCGCTACCAGATCGGCTTCGGCGGCACCGTGGTCACCGCCCCGGATGGCCATCATATCTGGCATCCGGAACAGAAAATCATCGCTGTCGCCTACGACATGCCGGTCGTCGGCTGGCGCGCCGCCCGCGTCAACACGCTGCGCCTGTGGTCGGCCTTGCCGTTCGACAAGCTGCGGCTGGATCTGTTCAACGAGGGCGATCACACTGGCGCCCAGACCCAGCGGATGCAGGCCGAGGCGATTTCGAAAGTCCTCTACCCGTCGGACTCCACCCCTGCCGGTGAGGAATTGCGCCTGCGCCAGCAATATTTCTTCGTCTCCGCCTCGCTGCAGAACCTGATCAGCCGGCATATCCGCTCCTTCGGCTCGATCGCCGGGCTGGCCGAGAAAACCGCCATCCAGCTGAACGACACCCATCCCGCCATCGCGATCGCCGAGATGCTGCGCATTCTGGTCGATCTGCACGAGGTTCCCTGGGATGAGGCCTGGGCCGCAACCCAGGCCATCTTCAGCTACACCAACCACACCTTGCTGCCCGAGGCGTTGGAGACCTGGCCGGTGCCGCTGATGGAAAGGCTGCTCCCCCGCCATATGCAGATCATCTACCGGATCAACAACGCCCATCTGGAGGGTCTGCGCGCAACCAACCCCGGCGATGACGCGCTGGCCGCCCGGCTCTCGATCATCAAGGAGGAACATGGCCGCCGCGTGCGCATGGGCCATCTCGCCTTCCTGGGCTCGCATCGGGTCAACGGCGTCTCCGCCTTGCATACCGAGCTGATGCGCGAAACGGTCTTCAAGGATTTGAACGCCGTGCGGCCCGGCCAGATTGTCAACGTCACCAACGGCATCGCCTTTCGCCGCTGGCTGCACGAGGCCAACCCCATGCTGACGGAACTGCTGGTCGAGACCATCGGCCCGGAAGTGCTCGATTACCCCGAAGCCCTCACCAAGCTGAGACCCTTCGCGACCGATAAGAGCTTCCAGGCGCGTTTCGCCGCCACCCGCCGCGCCAACAAAGTCGCGCTGGCCAAAATCATCCAGCACGACACCAACATCACCGTCAGCCCGGATGCGATCTTCGACGTCCAGGTCAAGCGCATCCACGAATATAAGCGCCAGCTGCTGAACATTCTGGAAACCGTCGCGTTGTACCAGGCGATGCGGGTGCAGCCTGAGGTGGATTGGACGCCGCGGGTGAAAATCTTCGCCGGCAAGGCGGCCGCCAGCTATTATCGCGCGAAGCTGATCATCCGCCTGGCCAATGACGTCGCCAAGGTCATCAATGCCGATCCGCTAACTTCCGACCGGCTGAAACTGGTTTTCCTGCCCAACTACTCGGTCAGCCTGGCGGAATCGATCATTCCCGCGGCCGACATCTCCGAACAGATCTCCACCGCCGGGCTCGAGGCTTCCGGGACCGGCAATATGAAACTCGCCCTCAACGGCGCGCTGACCATCGGCACGCTGGACGGCGCCAATGTCGAAATCCGTGACCATGTCGGTCCCGAAAATATCTATATCTTCGGCATGACGACCGAACAGGTGGCCGCCCGCAGCGCCCGCGGCTTCAACGCGGAAGCGGAAATCGCCGCCTCTCCGGCTTTGTCCGACGCCATCAATGCCATCGCCAAGGGCGAATTCTCCCCCGGCGATCCCAACCGCTATGAGTCGCTGGTCCAGATGCTGCGCTATGACGACCGCTATCTGCTCTGCGCCGATTTCGACTCCTATTACGCAGCCCAGCGCAGAACCGCCGCCGATTATCGCCGCCGGCCTGAACTCTGGTGGAAATCCAGCATCCTCAACACCGCCAGCATGGCCTGGTTCTCCTCGGACCGGTCGATCGAGGAGTACGCCCAACACGTCTGGGGTCTGCGTTAGACAAGGAAGACCTTATTGATCTGGACCAATGCTGCTCGAAGCTCCCGGCTCCAGTATAAAAAAAGTTTTTGCGCCGCTTTTTTCAAAAAGCGGCCGCTTTCTTTAACGAGATAAGGGGTGGATTCGTGGAATCATCGGCGGCACCTTTGGCACGGAAAACCATGGCCTATGTGCTCGCCGGCGGCCGGGGTTCGCGGCTGCTGGAGCTTACCGATAAGCGCGCCAAGCCGGCGGTGTATTTTGGCGGCAAGAGCCGCATCATCGATTTCGCCTTGTCGAACGCGGTCAATTCCGGCATTCGCCGGATCGGCGTCGCCACGCAGTACAAGGCGCATAGTCTGATCCGCCATTTGAACAATGGCTGGAATTTCTTCCGGCAGGAACGCAATGAGGGGTTCGACATTCTGCCCGCCTCGCAGCGTTCCGGTGACGACTGGTACAAGGGCACCGCCGATGCGGTCTACCAGAACATCGACATTATCGAGGGCTACGGGCCCGAGCTGATCATCATTCTGGCGGGCGATCACATCTATAAAATGGATTACGGCCCGATGCTGGTGCAGCATGTGGACCAAGCTGCCGATGTCACCGTGGGATGTATCGAGGTGCCGCGCGAAGATGCCTCCGGCTTTGGCGTGATGGCCGCCGACGGCAACGACGTGATCACCTCCTTTCTCGAAAAGCCTTCGGATCCGCCTGGGATGATCGGCAAGCCGGAGAAATCCTTGGCGTCGATGGGGATCTATGTGTTCTCCAGCAAATTTTTGATCGAGCAACTCAAGCGCGATGCGGCGGATGCGGAGTCCAGCCATGATTTCGGCAAGGACATCATTCCCTATCTGGTCAAGAACGGCAAAGCCGTCGCCCATCCCTTCGCCCGTTCCTGCCGCCGCTCCGGCTATGAGACGGAGGATTACTGGCGCGATGTCGGCACCGTGGACGCCTATTACGAAGCCAATATCGACTTGACCCTGCCGCAGCCGGCGCTCGATCTCTATGAACATGACTGGCCGATCTGGACCTATGCCGAGATCACCCCGCCGGCGAAATTCGTGCATGAGCGGGAAGGCCGGCGGGGCCAGGCATTCGCCTCGCTGGTCTCCGGCGGCTGCATCATCTCCGGCGCCACCGTGCGCGATTCGTTACTGTTCAGTAATGCCAGGGTGCACTCCTACAGCGTGGTCGAAAGCGCGGTGATTCTCCCGAACGCCGATATCGGCCGCGGCGCGCGCCTGCGTCGCGTGATCGTCGAAAAGGGGGTGCATATTCCGCCCGGTCTGGTCGTCGGCATGGACCCGGCAGAGGATGCGAAACGCTTCCGCTTGACTGAGAAAGGCATCGTGCTGATTACCCAGCCCATGATCGATCGTCTGGGCCTTTAGTCATCCGCGTCCTCGCCGTCACTTCGGAAATCTTCCCGCTGGTGAAAACCGGCGGCCTGGCCGACGTTGCCGGCGCGCTGCCGCTTGCCCTTGCCGCCGAGGGCATCGAGACGACCACGCTGATCCCCGGCTATCCCGCCGTGCTGGCCAGGCTCGAAGCCGCCGAAGCGGTGCATACCGACGCTAATTTCTTCGGTGGCCCTGCCCTTCTATTGCGCGGCCACGCCGGGGGGCTGGACCTGGCCGTGCTGGACGCGCCGCATCTGTTCAACCGTCCAGGCAATCCCTACGCCGCGCCGGACGGCGCCGACTGGCCGGACAACGCCATTCGCTTCGCCGCCCTTTCCTGCATGGCGGCCATCATCGCGACCGATGATCGCCTCGGCCTACGCCCCGAGATCCTGCATGCGCATGACTGGCAAGCCGGCCTCGCCATGGCGTATCTCGACGGTGCCGGCCGCCGCCCGGGCACCGTCCTCACCGTTCACAACCTGGCCTTGCAGGGCAATTTTGACGCCGGCCTCCTGCCCGCGCTCGGCCTGCCGGCCAACGCCTTCCGCATGGAAGCGGCTGAATTTCACGGCATGGTCGGCTATCTCAAAGCCGGTCTCGCTTTGGCCGATGCCATCACCACCGTCTCGCCCACCTATGCCAGCGAAATCCAGACGCCGGAATTCGGCATGGGCTTTGACGGCCTGCTGCGCCACCGGAGCGCCGTCCTGCACGGCATCCTGAACGGCATCGACGATACCATCTGGAATCCCGCCACCGATAATCTGATCGCCAGCAAATTCGACGCTGACCATCTGGCCGGCCGGCCGATCAACAAGCTGGCCCTGCAATCGCATTTCGGCCTCGAGAGGAACGCCGACGCCCTGCTGCTCGGCGTCATCAGCCGCCTGTCCTGGCAGAAAGGCCTCGACATGCTGCTGCCGGCGCTGGACACCCTGCTGGCGCTCGGCGCCCAGCTGGTCATCCTTGGATCCGGGGAGCCCGGCCTCGAGCATCAGTTCCGCGCCGCAGCCGCCGCCCATCCTGGCCGCATCGGCTGCTTCATCGGCTATGACGAGGCCCTCGCCCACCAGACCCAGGCCGGCATCGACGCGATCCTGATCCCGTCCCGCTTCGAGCCCTGCGGCCTGACCCAGCTTTGCGCCCTGCGCTACGGCGCCTTGCCGATCGTCGCCCGCACCGGCGGCCTGGCCGACACCGTGATCGACGCCAATGCCGCCGCCCTTGCCGCCAATACCGGCACCGGCCTGCAATTCTCATCCGGCCAACTCATCCCGGCCTTGCATCGGGCCGCCAGCCTCTGGTCCGACCGGCAAACCTGGTCGCATCTGCAGCGCAACGCCATGCAAACCGAAATCTCCTGGCGCGGCCCGGCCGCGCAGTATGCGGCACTTTACAAAAGCCTGGTTTAAGGAAGGCAATATGGGTTTTGCCGCATCAACCTTCATGCGTCATGCCGGCAGCAGCGCCAGCCAACACGCGATGCGGCTTACGGCATATACACCCCGCCGCTGACCGAAATCAGCTGGCCGGTGATATAGCCCGAGACATCGGAGGCGAGGAACATCGCCAGATTCGCAATGTCTTCCGGCCGCCCTACTCCTCCTTGGACGTTGAAACATTGAAAGAAAGGCGATGCGGGGCAGCAAGCAAGCACTTCTTTTTCTGAAGAAAAAGAAGCAAAAAGACTTTTTTCATCTGGGCCACAGGTGTTTGCACATCCCGGCTCCAGCACAGCAAAAGTTTTTGCGCCGCTTTTTTCAAAAAGCGGCTGCTTACCTGGCGATTTCGATTTCCACCGCCGGACCATAGGCGGCGATCGCATTACGGATTTCCTCGCGATCCTCCAATGCGCGGACCCGGCGAACCGGCTCGGCCAATTCGCGTTCGATCTCCATGGATGCTCCCAATCTATACGGCTACGCGGCCAAAAAACCTGTCCAGATCCGCCGGCGCCGCGGTCGCCAGGGCCTCCTGGTCAAGCGGTTCGATTTGCGCGACGGTCGCAAATCCCCGCTGCACAGCCGGCCGCGCGCCGACGCGCGCGCGCCATCCCGCAAGCGCCGGAAAATCGGCGCCGTCAAAGCCGTGTTTTTCAAGATAGAGCGACCAAGGATAGGTGGCGATATCGGCAATGGAATAGGCATCGCCGCCCAGATTGGCGCTGCTCTGCAAGCGCTGGTTCAGCAGCGTGTACAGCCGTTTGGCCTCACGCTGATAGCGGCCATAGGCGTAATCATTGCCTTCGCGCGCCCGGAACATGAAATGATTCAACTGCCCCAGCATCGGCCCGATATTGCAGCTCTGGATCATCAACCATTGCAAAACCGCACTCCGCTGCGGCGCGCCGGCGGGCAGCAATGCCGCATATTTCTCCGCGAGGTAAATCAAGATCGCGCCGGACTCGAAAACCGTCACCGGCGCGCCGGCTTGCCCATGATCCACGATCACCGGCACCTTGCTGTTCGGATTGAGCCGCGTGAATTCCGGGGTGAATTGCTCGGACTGAAACACATCGACGCGCCTGAACACGTAAGGCGCGCCGATTTCTTCAAGCATGATCGCGATTTTGCGAACATTCGGACTGCCCATGCCGTATAATTCAATCATTATACCGGCTCCGGCAGCCCAGGCAGCGCTACCGCAGGCGCTTCATTCCGCCGCCTGCAGCTCCGGCCGGCGTTCCTTGCCGAAGGTGACCACCTTGCCGCTGACCCGATCCTGAAAACTCTTGGCTTGCGCACGCGGGTTGTAGAATTGCTTGTACCAGATGCGGACCTTGCCATAGGGACCGTCGGCCGGGATTTGCATCGGGTTCATGCAGGCTTCCTTGTTCGCCCAGATCTCGATGTCCTGCCCCAACGCGTCGCGGCTGGCCCGCTGGAAGGCATGCGCCATTTCCAGCTGCTCCGGCGTGTAATCGGCATTCGGCAGCTTCACCATCAGGCCATGCCAGACGCGAACCGAGCCGTCATCCACCGGCGTATGCGCGATCACCATATGCGACGGGAACGCGCCATGCATGCTCGACTGCAGGATCGACGGTCCTTCATACCAGGTGTCGAGCGAGAGCAGGGAATGCGCGTCGCTGGTCAGCGTGCGATGCCCGGCGTCGAAGCGCTGCACCAGCTTCACCCCGTCAAAAATATTGTCGAAATAGTCGCAAGCCGTGCTGCCATGGATCGGCGTCATATGGCCGTAATCGGCCATGTTATCGACCAGCTCGATGGGGTGGATATTCAGCGTGCCGTAATCATCCAGCGTCCAGCGCACCCAGCCCTCATCGGTCTTGTCCCAGGCTGCGAATTCCGGGAGGTCATGGGTCGGCTCCAGCCCCTCCGGGTCGTGCCACAGCCAGATGATGCCGGCCCGCTCGATAATATTATAGGTCTTCAGCACCGCGGATTGCGGAATGAACTCGGAATACGGAATATTGTCGCACTT
>Ga0116226_10005265_pt1 | contig 11533 bp, 11 predicted proteins | sample S1TSphfallax_FD_89692 | JGI IMG/M metagenome (GOLD analysis project Ga0116226, IMG submission 89692) | Host-associated microbial communities from peat moss isolated from Minnesota, USA - S1T2_Fa - Sphagnum fallax MG | ecosystem: Host-associated > Plants > Peat moss > Unclassified | place: USA... | reverse complement strand
CCTGACTGGAAAATCATCGGCATCCGACGGGCCGCTCCAGCCAGTTGTTTGCAGAGCATTTGTATCAGCCTCAAACCGCCGGCTCATGAAGGCCGATTCCAGTCAGGCTGAAAATGCTCTAACATATTGCTTGCATTGTGTCGGCGGTTTTGATTCCAAACTCCGGTTACTCGACTCGATGGGCTGCTCGGCGGGGACTGGCGCGCCGCCGTCGACAAGCTTTGGGGGCGCGGCCTCTCTGGCCGAGAGTGCGCGTGAAACCAAGGCGGAAGGCATCGCCAGTAGAACGAAGCCGGAACGGCATCTGGCGCGTGCACAGTGCTTTCGATCTTCCTAGCGAGCGCTTCGGCTATTTCGAAGTGACCGATCAAGCAGGCGGCGAGCGGCTGGATCGTATCTCGGTGGTCAAAGGTGAGATACGCGTGGCCGACGGTGCCTATATTCAGCCGCAACGGATTGCCGCGGTGCTGGCCGAGGGCGGCGATGTGGTCGTCCGCGCAGCGTGGCGTAACGGACGCTGGTTGGACCAGGCTGGCGAAGCGTTTGACTTCATTGCAGAACCGCCGCGGAAAAAGCGCAAATAACAGCGAATGTTCCAGATGTGTTAGCGCCTATGGGCGCAAGCCCACCCTTACGCGATCCCCGCGGCGGTTTACTTCTCGGCGTGCTTTCTTGCGTTCGTTACGGCTTGTTCGAGCTGTGACGCATCTACCATGCCCGGAATGATCTGCTCGCCGACAACGAAGGTCGGGGTGCCGGTGATATGCAGGGCGTGGGATAATGCCATGTTGACGTCGATGCGCTTTTCGACCGCGTCGGATTTCATGTCGGCGGCGAGGCGCGCCGGATTCAGGCCCACGGAAACGGCCGCGTCGTGGATCATTTCGTCAGTGGGCTGGGCCGGGTTGGTCATCAGCGCTTGTTGCATTTTCAGGTAGCCGCCTTGCGACAGGGCGGCGACGATGGCGTGGGCTTCCAGCGTGCTGGCGGGGCCCAAGACCGGGATGTCCTTGAAGACGAGGCGGACACCGTGGTCTTTTTGCAGCATCGCATCGATGCCGGGCAGCATCTTGCGGCAATAGGGGCAGCGTGGATCGTAGAATTCGACCACGGTGACGTCGCCGTGGGGGTTGCCGGCCTCGGCGTCGCCGGGGTGGGAGAAGAGGGCCGCGCGGTTTTCGAGGATGGCGGCCTGGGCCTCGGCGCTTGCCATCGCATCCTCCTGCGTCTGCAGGGCGTGGATTGCGTCGCGCAGGATGGAAGGGTCGGATTTCATGGCGTCGCGCACGATGCGGACGATTTCGGCGCGCTGGGCCGGGGTGAAATCGGTGTCGGCGGCGCGGGCGCCCGGCGCTAAGGCGCAAGCGGCCAAAAGGGCAGCGCGAAGGAGTTTGGTCATAGGGGCCTCGGTGACGGAAGGCGGTGCTTAGCAGGAGCAAAAGTTTTTAGGTTCTTTTTTTCAAAGAAGAACTGCTTGCTTGCTTTTTAGTAAGGTTGGTGGGCTGAAGCCCACCCTATGGGGTGAGGACGGTGCCGCCCCAGCTCTCGACCAGCGCTGCAAGTGCGTGGGTGCTATCGGTTGAGAGCAGCAAATCCGGACGAAGCGTGTTCAGCGCCTCGTGCCCTGCCCCGGGCCCGAAGGGGCAGACGAGATCGACCGTATCTTGCGCGGCGGCGACGGCCAGGGCGGCGTCGTCCGGTGCCTCGAGCCCCAATACCAGGCGGTCGCAGTGGGCGCGCAGGGCGTCGAGCTCGGCGGAGGGCAGGTTTTCGGTGGTGAGGGCGGTGCGCAGGCCGGCGCGGCGCCAGTGGGCGATTTGGGCGGCGGCGGCGACCGGGGACATGATCTTGCGGCGGACCTGGCCTTGCGGGGTCAGTACTGCCAGCAGTTCGCTGGCGGTGGCGACGGGCATGCCGGTCTGGCTGGCGCAGATGGAGACGGCCAGGGCGGCGATTCTGACCGCGTCCACCAGGGTGGCGCCGATGGCCAGGGCGGCCGCGATGGCGGAGACGGCGGTGTCGCCGGCGCCGGTGAAATTGAACGGTTCGCCGGCGGCGGGGGGCACCAGATGGGCGCCTTCGGCGGAGACGACGCAGAAACCCTCGGCGCGGCGGTTCACGGCGACGGCGCCGAAGCCGTGCGCGGTGCGCAGCCAGGTGGCCGCGGTGGCGTTGTGCGCGTCGGTGAGAGTTGTCATGCCGGTGGCGGCGGCGAGAGCGCGGGTCGTGAGGATGGCGACGTCGGCGCCGGAAAAGCGGTCGAGGTCGGTGCCGCGGGTGTCGACGATGACGGGGCGGCCGGCGTCGCGGGCGCTGGCAATGAGGCGGGCGGGGATTTTGCCGGCGAGCACGCCCTTGCCGTAGTCGGAGAGGACGGTGACGCTGGTGGCGGCCAGCGCGTCGGCGGCGATGCGGAGCATGCGTTCGGCGAGGCGGGTTTCGATCGGGGTGGTGACTTCCTGGTCGGCGCGCAGGAGCTGCTGGCCCTCGGCGACGAAACGGCTTTTCACCGTGGTGCAGCGGCTGCCTTCGACCAGCAGCCAGGGCTCGACATTCGGCTGTCCGCCGATGAGGCCAGTGAGGTCCGATCCGGCCTGGTCGTCACCGACGACGGAGACGAGGGCGGCGGCGGCGCCTAGGGCGGTAAGGTTGCGAACGACGTTGCCGGCGCCGCCCGGCAAGGCGAGTTCACGCTCGACCGCCAATACCGGCACGGGGGCTTCGGGGCTGAGGCGGGTGGCGGTTCCGAAGACATAGCGATCCAGCATCGTGTCGCCCACGACGAGAACGCTGGCGCGGGCCAGCCGTTGGATCGCGCCGGCCAGATCGGGGCCGGGCGCCTGTGCGGAATTCATGTTTCCGGCGTATTCCGGTTGGCGAGGTAATTCAATGGTTAAGGTAAGTAAGTAGTTCTTTTTTGAAAAAAAGAACCAAAAAACTTTTACTAATTGCGGCTGGCAGACGGTTTAAACTGGCCAACCGGCTGGTGCCTTACGGGTAAAAGTTTTTTGCTCCTTTTTTCAAAAAAGAAGGACTTCCCTCCTTTCCTACTTCGGATGCTTCTCGCCGCCATGCGCCTGCGCCGGATGCGGCGCGGCGTGCTCGGGAGCCGCGTGATGTTCCTCAACATGATGCGCCTCCGGCGCGGGGTGATGCACCTCCGGCGCGGGGTGATGCACCTCCGGCGCTGGCGTATGGTGCACCTCCGGTGTGGGGCGCCGTGCCTCCTCGGGACGGGCTTGCGGTTGCCGCGTGGCCACTGCCGGCCGATGCGCTTCCTCGTGCCGCTCCGGCGCGGCGTGTGTTTCGGTGGCTCGCGCCGGTGCACCACGTCCCGGCGCGCGGTGCTCCGCCTCGCTCCGCGTTGCGGCGGAGGGGTGATTTTCGACCCGCTCGGCCGGGCGGGTTGTAGCCTCGCCGGGGTGCGGCGCGAGCTCGGGCCGGGTGCGCACCTCGCTCGCGGGACGCAGAGGCGGCAGGCCGGCATGGCCGGCGCCAGGCACTTCGCCGCGGCGGCCGGCTTCAGCGGCGCCCACGCGTCGATCAACCGCACTCGCGTTTGACCTGGTTGCGCCCGCGTCTGACCTGGCTGCGCCCGCTGGGCGAAGCGCCGGATGGTTCAGCGATTCGCCTGGACGAATGGCCGGGCCAGGCGCCGCGGCACGCACCGGCCGCGCCGGCAGGGCGACGTTGAAGCGGCGCGCCTCGGCGCGGTTCAAGCCGGGGGTTTGCGCGGACGGGTTGACTGGCAGGCGGCCTTCCACCGGCTGGGCGTGGGCCAGAACGGATGCTGGCAGCGGGCGTTCGATGCCCCGCAGCGGCACGCCGCGCTGCATGGCGCCTGCCGGAATGACGATGGCGGCGCGGGCGTTCGCATAATGGGTGACATTTACAGTTCTGTAATTATTGATCGTAAGATTGTGGTAATTGACCACGCTGAAGCGGTTCACGTTCTGGAAGTAGCCGTTCGACACATGATACCATGGCCGGAACGGTTCGCCGAAGCCCAGGGGCACCCAGCCGACTGCGCCGCCGCCAGACCCGACGCCACCGTAGCCGACACCGAAATTGATCGAGGCGCCCAGCAGCGCGCCGCTGCCGATGCCGACAAACCCGACCAGCGCCGGCGCGTAGACAGGGTAGCCGCCGACCGCCACGCCGGGCTCGCCAGCGACCCATCCCCACCGGCCGCCATAGGACACCCAGCGGCCATAATGGAACGGCGCGAAACCCCAGGGCTGGCTGTCGACCCAGGTCCAGCCCCATGGACCGACATAGGACCAGCGGCCTTCGCGATACGGCGCCCAGTCGTTCGGCACATTGTTGGGATACCAGACCTGGCCGTATTGCGGGGTCGATTGAAAGGCGCCGTAGCGGACCAGGTCGGGACCGCCTGTCATGTAACGCACTTGCTGGGGGCAATCGTTCGGCAAGGCGGGCATCGCCTGGGTGCGCAGTTGCGCTTGCAGGAACGGGCTGGGCGCAACCGATCCGACGACGCCGACCAGGTGGTCGGTGCCGGAAATCGTTGCTTCCTGGTTGACGCCGACACTCAGATTCACACCCGCGCCGGTGACCGTTGCGGCGCCGGAAATGACGGTGACAGTGGTGGGTGCGGCGCTATCGCCGGCGACGATGTCGTATTGTCCGGTGGCGCTGATCTGCACGCCGCCGCGGGGGGTGTTGATGGTAAAGCTTTGTCCTTGCGGCAATTCCGGCAGGGCGAGGTAGATTTCGCCCTGCGCCGCGCTGCCGATGAAGGCACTCTGGTCGAGGCTCGCGATGTCGAGCTCAGTGGTTTCATTGAGCACGAAATGGTCGCCGCCGATTTCGATCGTGGCGCTCGATTGCGGCTGCGTCCAGAAACTGTCGCCGTTGGTGACCGGCGTGTTCAGCGTGGCGGGCACCCATTCGGTCTGGCCGGCGCCGTGCGTGCTGACGGTGCCGCTGACTTCGGAGAGGCGGCCGGCGAGCGTTGGCGGGTCGGCAGCGTTGGACCCGGAATCCTCCGGGCTGCCGCCAGGCGATGATGGTGCAGCGCCCTCCGGTGCCGCGGGCTGCGCCCACGCGGGCGGCACGGTTCCAAAGGCAAGGCTGGTGGACGCCAGCCACAGGCTGACGCGGAAAAGCCGGGGTCCGAACTGCATGATCAAAGTCTCCATCAACGGGACACGGCATCGCCGCATGCGCGGCGGCGGGCGGCCCTCGGTTGCATCAATTCCTAAAGCATGGCGCAATTTCGTCGGGCTCGTAACGCCGCGTAACCCTTAGGGTTGCCGGCCGGAGATGACGGCGGGCGATAAGCAGGCGTGCGCGCGAAGGAGGCGAAACACGCCGTTGCCGGAGGTGACATAGTGTGACGGGTTGTATGCGGGCACTAACTTACGGCGAGAAAAGGCACATGTTGCGGTTTGAAAAGGCACGCCCGAAGCGGCACCCTGAGGCAACGAGAGAGAACATGAGCAAGCGTAGTCTGCGGAACACTTTATTGCCGGCCGCTCTGCTGGCGACAACCCTGGCCGTCGGCGGATGCTATTACCCGCCTGGCCCGTACGGCTCGTATTACCCGGGCTATGGTTACTATGGTGCTTATGGCTATCCGGCCTATGTCGGCACGGGGCTGGCCATTGGCGGCTGGGGATGGGGCTGCTGCGGCGGCTACTATGGCGGCTGGCGCGGCGGATATTGGGGTGGCGGCTACTGGCACGGCGGCGGCTGGGGCGGCTGGCACGGCGGCGGCTGGGGTGGCTTCCACGGCAGCGCCGGCTTCCACGGCGGCGGCGGCTGGGGCGGCCATCGGTAATTAGAAGGTCATCCCCGCGCGGAAGGCTTCGATACCGGCGCGCGAACGCCCGGATACGTGCACGGGCGGCCGCGCGGCTGGCATTTGCGGCGCGGGCCGGCTACAGGCGCCGGACCCGTCAGCCGGAGGCCTGCCATGGAGAATACGGATGATGAAGAGCAAGGCTCCGGCCGCGGCGCGTTGATCGCGCTGGCGGTGGTGGCGGGTCTCGTGCTGGGCGGCCTGTGGATTGCGCATATTCTGGACGGTGCGGCGGCGGTGCAGGATTGCGTGTCGTCCGGCCGCACGAATTGCGCGCCGGTGCATCCGTCAAACTGACGTGGTTTGTCGCGCGCCATTGCAGGCCGGCGGGGGGTTGTTGATTTCCGGTCATGATAAAGCCGCTACCGCGTGACTGAAATTACGCTGCGCGGCTGGGATTTCGCTGCGCGGCTGGTATTTCGCTGCGCGGCTGGGATCTCGCTGCGCGGCTGGGGTGCGCCGAGCGCAGGCCTAATACGGCTAGCGACGTGGCAAGGTGGCGCCGGGAAGAAATTGAGCCAGAGGCAAATATGAAAGCCGAAACTGAAATAACAGTCGCACGTGCCCTGATCCATCGTCATGGCCTACGCGCCGCTGCGGTGGCGCAGGAACATGTGGCGCAGGCGCGCGCCCAGAACGACCGCGAAACGGCTGCACACTGGTCCGGCGTGGCGCGCGCGGTGAGCGAATTGCAGGCGGAAGCCCGCGTTGCGTGAGGAACGATCGGTAGCGTGAAGGTAGGCCGGCTCACCGACGAAGAAAGGAAGCATTTCTTTTTTGAATATAAGGCCGCCACTTCAAACAGGTCAATCACGTCGCGGCCGTAACAGATAAAAGTATATTGGTTCTTTTGTTCAAAAAAGAACTGCTTCCTTCTGCGCTTGCCTGCCTTTTTCGGTCAGCCGCCCTCAACCCGGGGTTGTGTTACTTTTCAAGTTCCCGAAACTTCCGCTGCAAATCGAACTCTTTCGACGTCACGTAGAACTCAACCTGCGCCAACCGACCGTCGAGCCGGCTTAGCGTATCGCGCACCGCCAGCACGCCGGGGTGGGTCGCATCGTTCGGCGCAGTCGTGCGGCCACGCATCGATTGCCAGCCGCCGTTGCGCTGCACCGTACGCCAAATGAAATAGCCAAGCCCCAGAACGAGGATGCCGGCCACGATGTGGCCGCCATCCGAACTGTGGTGCGTCGTGTGATGATGCGGCCAGTTATCGTCGTCGATATGGATGGTCGGGATGGGCGGTATCGGGGGGATCGGTGGAATGGGCGGTATTTGCAGGTGATGCAGCGCGTCCATGTCCCCGCCCGCGCCGCCGACCTCGATCGAACTGCCGGCGCTGGAATGACGTTTCACCACGCCGCTGACATCGCGAACCTTGATGTCGCCGCCGCCGCTGGCTTCCAGGTCGGCCGCGGCGACATGCGCCGAGACGTTTACGTCGCCGTTGCCGTTCGTGGCGGCGCGCAGGGCGCCGATGGTGCCGTCGCCGATTGAAACGTCGCCGCTGCCCTCCAGCGACAGATCGGCGGCCGGCGCGGTGATGCTGGCGACGGTGAGATCGCCGGAGGCGGTGAGGCTCGCATGCAGGATGCCCTGCACATTGCCGAGCTTGGCACTGCCGCTGGCGCCCAGCCTGATGTCGGCCGCGCCCTGGACCATCGTTACGTTGGCGTCGCCATCGCCGTGGACCGCGAGCATGAGAGTCTGTATGCGGCCGACAGAAAGTCCCCCATCGCTGTTCAGCGTCGCGTCCAGCGTGCCGCCGACGTCGCCGATATGCACGTCGCCGCTGCCTTGCACCGACAAGGTGATGGGATAGCCGGGCGGCACCATGATGGTGAGGTGCGAAAGATCGCTGCCGCAGCCCTCGGTGCTGACGTCCACCACCTGGCCGGTGCTGGTGTGGAGGCAGGAGAGGTCGTCGCCGACCAGGCGCACGGTAGCGCCGATGCCGTTGTCGGTTTCGATATTGACGCCGAGGTCGCCGGTGGTGGTGAGGGCGAGGCGGTCGCCCGAAAGTGACATTTTATCCGCCTGGGCGGCGGTGGCGACGAACGAACCGACCGCTGCGAGCAGCAGGGTGCCGCACCAGGTTCTATGCAGGGTGTTCATGCGCGTGCCCTCGCGCGCCAGCCTGGCGCGTCCTCATCCAGAAGCCGTTCCAGGGATTCTACGCGCTGTTCGAGGCGGCGCGCGACATCCATTGCGTTGGTCAGCGCCGCCTGGTCGCCGGAGCCGAGCCCGGTGTTGGCGCGTTCGCGCTGGCGGTAATGCCCCCGCACCGCGACAAGCGCGATGATGAAGGCGAAGAAAACGATAGCATCCCAGTCCATTTGACGTCCTACCCGGGCCGCTTGGCCTGTGTGTTAGCCGATACGGTGATAACCCATACCGCAGTGTTAGCACCCGCCGTGCCACGGTGCATGCCCGCGTGCCATCTGGGTTTTTCGGGGGCTGGCACGCCCTTGTGTGGGGTTTTGAGCCAAAGGTTGGCTGGGAGCGCCATAAATATCAGTGAGTCGCGACACGCAGGCGCTCGGTGACCAGGTTCGGACCGATGAGTGGCAGCAGGGCGGCGAGTTCGGGGCCGTGCGTCTCGCCGGTGAGCGCGAGGCGCAGGGGCTGGAAGAGGGGGCGGCCGCTGCGGCCGGTGGCGTCCTTCAGGGCGCGGGTCCAGGCGGACCAGGTGCTCTCGTTCCAGGGTGGCGGTGGAAGATGCGCGAGGGCGTCGGCGAGGAAGGCGCCCTCGCCTTCCTGGACGGGCGGGACGATGTGGCCCTGCACCACATCCCACCAATGGCGGGCCTCGGTCAGCAGGTCGAGGTTGCCGCGGACGGCGTGCCAGAATTGTTCTGTGGCACCGGGGGGGAGACCGGCCGCGACCTCGGCGAACGGGGCCGCGTGCAGCGCCTGGCGGTTGAGGCGGAGGAGCTGGGTCATGTCGAAGCGGGCGGCCGAGCGTGAGACCTGGCTGAAGGCGAAATTTTTCGCCAGGTCGTCGAGCGGCTTGAGCTCGGGCGACTGCGAGGTGCCGAGGCGGGCGAGGTAGGAGGTGATGGCGATGGGGTCCATGCCGTCCTGGCGCAGGCTGCGGAGCGAGAGGCCCTCGAGGCGCTTGGAAAGTTTGCCGCCGTCGGTGTCGACGAGCAGGGGGAGGTGGGCAAATTTCAGTTTTTGCGTGTCGGCACCGAGGGCGCGGAAGATGTCGATCTGCACGCCGGTGTTGGTGACGTGGTCCTCGCCGCGGATGATGTGGGTGACGGCGGCGAAGATGTCGTCCACGACACTGGTGAAGGTGTAGAGAGGGGTGCCGTCGGCGCGGATGAGGACGGGGTCGGAGACGGTGGGCAGTTTGACCACGCGGTCGCCGAGGACGAGATCCCTCCAGCGGATTTCGATGTCGGACAGGCGAAAGCGCCAGTAGGGTTTTTTGCCCCCGGCTTCGGCCTGGGCTTTTTGCTCGGCGGTCAGTTTCAGCATGGCGCGGTCGTACACGGGGGCGAGGCCGCGGCGGCGGCGCCGTTCGCGTTTGGCGTTCAGTTCTTCCTCGGATTCGAAGCAGGGGTAGAGCCGGCCTGAGGCTTTCAGCCTTTCCGCGGCTTCGGTGTAGGCGGCCGTGCGGTCGGCCTGGCGGAAGGTTTCGTCCCAGGCGATGCCGAGCCAGGTGAGGTCCTGGCGGATGGCTTCCTCATATTCGGGTTTGGAGCGTTCGGGGTCGGTGTCGTCGAGGCGGAGGAGGAATTTGGCGTGGGCGTTCTTGGCGAACAGGGCGTTGGCGACGGCGATGCGGGCGTTGCCGACGTGGAGATAGCCGGTGGGGCTGGGGGCGAAACGGACTTTCATGGGCGGGACCTTTGGCGGCGGGCTTAGACGAAAAGGAAGAAGGAATTTTAGCCACAGATACGAAGGGATGAACACAGATGAGAGAAAGGGATAAGAAACTTCAGCGGGCAATCCGTTTGATCGCTTGGCGCGGACTAGCGAAATTGAGCAGCGGGCAAAGGTGAAATCCGGTAGCTCACGGATAATTCAGGCATTGTGCGCTATGGATGTCATTAAATGCTCGAACGCATTTCAGTTCTACAAGAAGAGATTTCTCGACCAGCAGGTCAGCGTTGTCGTCGCCGACAACGGCATTATCGCATCGAACAATGATGGCGTATTGTTGGGAGACTATCACGCCGGCCTTTCGCAGTTCGTGTGCCATGGCATTTTCATAAACTTTCTCGAGAAACCCAGAACCCAAGGCGTTGGCTGCGCGAAACGCGCAGCCAATGACGCGCTCCGTAACGTCCTTCATCCCTTCTTCATCTGTGTTCATCTGTGTTCATCTGTGGTTCCATCTCGTTCTTCCTTTTTGGCCATTAGCATTTCGTAAGCATCATGCACGGCGGCGTCGAAACACGAGAAGGTTACTTGTTGGATCAAACTGTTTCGACTGATTCCGACGATCGTCTCGTGGACCGCGATTTCCACTGCGAGATCGACAGGAAAGCGGTATATTCCACAACTGATGGCTGGAAATGCAAGCGTCCGCAATCCATGCTTGGCCGCGATATCGAAACATGATCGGTAACAGCTCGCAAGCAGTTCCGGTTCGCCCTGACCGCCGCCATTCCACACTGGCCCGACCGTATGAATGACATGCCTGGCAGGTAGGCGGTAGCCTTTCGTCATCTTGGCGTGGCCTGTCTTGCAGCCGCCCAATAGGCGACATTCATGGACAAGCTCCGGCCCGGCCGCGCGATGGATGGCACCGTCGACACCTCCGCCGCCAAGTAGGGAGCTGTTTGCAGCGTTGACAATCGCATCGACCGAAAGGGTGGTAATATCCACCAAGCGGACAACTATGTTTTCACCATGCTTCAAAATGCGATAGCCCCGCACGCCGTAAGCTTGGATGCCAGCGACAATTAGCAAAAGTTTTTTGCTTCTTTTTTTCAAAAAAGAAGAACTTTTCTTCCTTCCTATTCATCCTCCGCGTCCTCGTCGCGGCGGGGGTCGAGGCTGCGCCAGTCGCGTTCTATTTCCCCGGCGGGGCGGAGGGAGAAGTCGGCGAGTTCGGTGGCGCTGCGCCAGGCCTGGTCGCCGGCGCCCATGACTTCGACGTCCTCGCCGAAAGCGAACCAGCGCTCCAATACCTCGCGGTCGGTGAGGCCGGGGGCGCGGCAGCGTTCGAGGCTGTCGCGGACGTAGGCGCGGGCGAAGGCGTTGGCGGCCATGAGGGTGGGGAAGCCGGCGACTTCCTCGACGATGCCTTCCTCGGCGCCGCCGGAGAGATCGAGGATGCGGACGCGCCAGCCGCCCTCCGGGGCGAAAAGATCGCTCATGCAATCAATCCGGTGAAGCCGTTGGTGATCGGGTAGCGGCGGTCGCGGCCAAAGGCACGGACGGAGATTTTGACGCCGGGCGGGGCCTGACGGCGTTTGTATTCGGCACGATCGAGCATTTTCCAGACGCGGACGACCGTGTCGCGGTCAAAACCGTCGGTGACGAGATCGTCGACCGATTTCTCGCCCTCGACGAGGCCGGCCAGGATGGCGTCGAGTTCGTTGTAGGGCGGCAGGCTGTCCTGGTCGGTCTGGTTAGGTTTCAGTTCGGCGCTGGGGGGTTTGGTGATGACGCGTTCGGGCATGACGGGGCCCGGGGGCCCCTCCCCGTCCCGCGGGCGCGTGGCGTTGCGCCAGCGCGAGAGGGCGAAGACCT
>Ga0116226_10005264_pt1 | contig 11533 bp, 9 predicted proteins | sample S1TSphfallax_FD_89692 | JGI IMG/M metagenome (GOLD analysis project Ga0116226, IMG submission 89692) | Host-associated microbial communities from peat moss isolated from Minnesota, USA - S1T2_Fa - Sphagnum fallax MG | ecosystem: Host-associated > Plants > Peat moss > Unclassified | place: USA... | reverse complement strand
GCGTTGCGGCCTTATGATTTCCTGGCGCGCTATGCCTCGGATGAATTCGCGATTATTCTGCCCAACACCGACATTGAAAATGCGCTAATTGTGGCTGAACGCATTCGTGGCCGGGTCGTGGCGATGCAGAGCAGCCGGATCAGCATCATCATCAGCATTGGCGCGGCGCGGTTGGATGCGGAGGCGAATATTGAAAACCTGGTACGCGCCGCGGATAACGGGCTGTATCTCGCGAAAGCCACCGGGCGGAATAACGTAGTGGTAGGCAAGCTGCCGAGTGATTTTAACGAGAGGTAATCCGCCATGTGGCTGCACCGGTGCCACACGGCGCGAAGCGGAGCAAAAGTTTTTTGGTTCCCCAGTTCAAGCCTGGGGCATGCTTTTTTTCAAAAAAGAACTACTTACTTTTGAACACCGGTTTACGCTTCTCCGCAAACGCCGCCATCCCCTCTTTCTGATCGGGGGTGCCGAAGAGCGACAGGAACACAGCGCGTTCGTAGCGCACACCTTCGGCTAAGGTTGTCTCGAAAGCGCGGTTGACGGCTTGTTTGGCGAGCACCAAAGCGGAGGCTGACTGGCCGGCGATTTTGGTGGCGGTTTTCAGGGTTTCGTCCAGGAGCTGATCGGCCGGGACGATTCTGCTCACCAGGCCGGCGCGCTCGGCTTCGGCGGCGTCCATGAAGCGGGCGGAGAGGATGAGGTCCATCGCCTTGGCTTTGCCGACCGCGCGGGTGAGGCGTTGCGAGCCGCCGGCGCCGGGCAGAACGCCGAGATTGATCTCCGGCTGGCCGAATTTGGCGGTGTCGGCCGCGATGATGAAATCGCACATCATGGCGAGCTCACAGCCGCCGCCCAGCACGAAGCCGGCGACCGCGGCGATCACCGGTTTCTTAATAGTGGTCACGATCTCCCAGGGGGTGATAAAATCGTCGAACAGCGTTTCGGGGTAGGTGCGGTGCTGCATTTCCTTGATATCAGCGCCCGCCGCGAAGGCTTTTTCGGAGCCAGTGATGATGATGGCGCCGATGGCGGGGTCAGCATCGAAGGCCTGAAGCTGGGCGCCTAGGTCCCCCATGAGCTGGTCGCAGAGCGCATTAAGGGCGGCCGGGCGGTTGAGGCGGATGAGGCCGACGGGCCCGTGGGTTTCCACAAGAATCATATCTGGCATTTTTTGTTCCTCCTGCCCTGGTTCTAGGCGCTGGGGTGGGGGTCCGCAACCATCAGGATACCGCCTCCTCCAGCATCCGCCCCATAGCGTAGGAGGGCGTGTAGCCCGGCAGCGCATTGGCCGCCGGGCGGATGCTGCGCAGCAGGGTTTTGCGCGCATTGCCGGTAATGGCGCCAAACTTCCGGTAGGCGAACAGATAGGGCCGGGTCTCGGCCGGCAATGTAGGCAGCGCCAGGCCAAGCTCCTTGTCGCTCAAATGCGCCACCTTCGCGGCCAGTGCGGCCACACCGTCTTCCAGTGCTTTAACGCGGGCTTGGAGGAGCGCAATGATCTGGTCGAAATCGGCCCAAAATTCTTCCGGCAGATCGCGTCTTATGGCGTCCAAATCATCCCCAGCGTCCAGCGCCTCCCACATGGCGAGTGGCGTGCAGCGGGAGATGAGCGCGTGGATGCGGCGATATTCCGCGCCCTTCAATTTCAGCCGCAGACCATTGCTGAAGCGCAGCACATAGCCTTCCGAATCCTTGGGCAAAGCGGCAGCGTGCGCCACCATCTCCGGGATACTGCCAAACCTATGGCGTGCAGCGGCGCGCCAGCCGAGTTTTTGGCAAATTGTTTCAATATCCTCATAGTTGATTTCACGGCCATCCTCCAAATAGCCGCCGAGCATCACCATTTCGGGTTCGGTATACCGGATCACAATGCGGTTTTCAGGATAGATGGCCTCGAACAAATACGTCGTGCCAGGCACCAGGGCGCTGAGATCGGCTTCGTTCAGCCGCTCTTGCCCCCAGTTGGCTTGCTCGGATTCAAACGCGCCTTTGGTGGCAGCGTGCCAGTGGCCGCGATGGTGAAAAACGATGATCAGGCTGCCATCCAGTTTCTCAAACACCTCGAACGGCAGATTAGGCACCGTGCCATGGCGTTCCCCCAGATTAAAAAATTTGGGAAAGGGTGTGGCAACGACTCTGCCCGCCTCCTCGTCCAGGATCAGGCCGCGGGCCATGAGCGTAAAATCGTCCCAGCCATCCTCGTAGACGCATTTTGGCGTGTAGACATAGAGATGCAGCCCAAGCCGGGGGCAAGCGCGGCGATGCACAAAACCAGACGCGGCGGCGCGGCGCAGCCCGGCGATGAGGTCCGCAAATTTTTGCGCGCGTGCGGGGTGGATCTGGCTGGGTGGCACGGGCCCCGGGCTCCTGGGTTGAATAGCAACGGTATAGCGCGGCGTTAGCGGCGGCAAGATGCTTCCAAGAATATTGGTTGTTAACTTGGCCGTCCTACAACCATCCAGGCGGATGATCTCATATAGCTCATCCGGCTTGCGAAGGAGAATGGCATGGCGCCGAGTCTGCATGAGAGAGAGGCCGAACGATTAAGCGCCTTGCACCAGCTCGGGATACTGGATACCGGCCCTGAAGAGGCTTTTGATGCCCTGGTCGAAGCGGCGTCTCTGGCCTGTGGCACGCCGATTGCCTTGATCAGCCTGGTTGATGAACAACGGCAATGGTTCAAGGCCAATATCGGCCTGGCGGGCGTCACCGGCACAGCGCGCGCGCAATCCTTCTGCGCCCATGCCATTCAAACGCCGGAGCTGATGGAAATCCCCGACGCGACTCTCGATGCGCGGTTCGCGGCTAATGATCTGGTGACCGGCGCGCCGGATATCCGGTTCTATGCCGGCATGCCGCTCTGCCTGGAGGATGGTAACCGGATCGGCACAATCTGCGTGATCGACCGCACGCCCCGGCATCTGACGGCCGAACAGCGTGACATCCTCCGTAACCTGGCGCGCGCCGCCGTCTATATCATCGAAACCAGCCACGCCGCCCAGCTGCACCGGCAAACCGCGCGCGCCCTGCGCCAGAGTGAGACGGTGCTGGACGAAGCCGAAGGGATGGCCGGCGTCGGCGGCTGGTCGCTGGATATCGAGACCGGCAAATTAACCTGGACGGCGGAGACCTATCGCATTCACGGCCTGCCCTTGGATTACCGGCCGGCGCTCGACACGGCGATTGCGTTTTATCCGCCGCAAACGCAGCCGGTGATCAAGCACGCGGTTGAGTCAGCGATCACCGATGGGACCCATTGGGACCTCGAACTGCCCTTTATCCGCGCTGACGGGGCGGAGCTTTGGGTGCGTTCCATGGGCGGGCCAGTATGGGAACATGGTCAATTCGTCCGTCTGGTCGGCGCTTATCAAGATGTCACGTCGCGGGTGGCGGCGCGCGAGGCGTTGACGCAGACCCGCGAGCGCATGACCATGGCGACCGATAGTTGCGAAATCGGCATCTGGGATTGGGATGTGCCAGCCGGAACCTTTACCTGCAATATGTGGATGTACCGGATTTACGGGCTCGTGCCGCGGCAGATGATCGAGCCCTATGATGTATGGCAGCACCGCGTGCATCCGGATGATCTGGCGGCTACCGAAGCCTTGCTCAGCGACGCCATGCAGGGCATTCGCGCCTACGAATGTGAGTTTCGGATCATCCGGCCCGATGGCGAAATTCGCCATGTGCGCGCCACCGGCAGCGTGAAGCGCGATGCAACCGGCCAGGCCATGCGCATGGTGGGCACCAATCTGGACGTTACCGAACAGCACCGGTTGCAGGCTGAGCTTGCCAAGCAGCACGAAATGCTGCGCGTCACCCTGCAATCCATCGGCGATGGGGTGATCACCACGGATGCCCAGGGCCGCGCCGTCTGGCTCAACCCCGTGGCGGAACGGATGACTGGCTGGGACACCGCGGACGCCGCCGGCCGGGATCTGGCCGAGGTGTTTCATATCGTTAATGAACATAGCAATGAGCGGGTTGAAAACCCGGTCGCGCAATGTCTGGCGCATGGCAACGTCACCGGTCTCGCCGTTAACACCGTCTTGCTCTCCCGCCAGGGCGAAGCTTTTGGCATTGAAGATTCCGCCGCCCCCATCCGCAGTGAACATGGCGAGATTCTAGGCGTGGTGCTGGTGTTTCATGATGTGACGGCGCAGCGGCAGATTTCCGGCGAGATCAGCTACCGGGCCACGCATGACGCGCTGACCGGCTTGCTCAACCGCGCCGAATTTGAAGTCCGGCTGCGCTTCATTCTGCATGAGGCGCATAGTGACCGCAGCCAAAGCGCGCTGCTGTTCATCGATCTCGACCAGTTCAAGCTGGTGAATGATACTTGCGGCCATGCGGCGGGTGACCAATTACTGCAACAATTTGGTAAAATGGTTTGTGAAATCGTGCGCGCCAGTGATACCGTGGCGCGCCTCGGCGGTGATGAATTCGCCATCATCCTGGACCATTGCACGACCGAGCAGGCGCAGCCAGTGGCGCAAAAAATCTGCGACCGGCTGGATGATTTCCGCTTCGTGCATGATGGCCAGCGTTTCAGAATCGGCGCCAGCATCGGGCTGGTGCCGGTGGATGAGCGCTGGACCAATGTCAGCACGATGATCCAGGCGGCAGATTCCGCCTGCTACGCGGCCAAACAGGCCGGGCGCAACCGCGTGCATATGTGGTTCGATTCCGACCAGGCGATGCGCACCCGGCATGGCGAAGCGCAATGGGCAACGAGGCTCGCGGCGGCTCTGGATGAGAATCGGTTTGAGCTGTTTGCGCAACGGATTCACGCGCTGCATGATGCCGCCCCTGGTATCCATGCCGAGGTTCTGCTGCGGATGCGCGACGAGGAGGGGCATTTATCGCCCCCCGGCGCCTTCCTGCCAGCGGCGGAGCGGTTTCACATGGCCTCCCAGATCGACCGCTGGGTGCTGCGCAAAACCGTCGACTTGATGTTCAGCGTAACATCGCTCGATGAGATCGGGCTCATCTGCGTCAACCTGTCTGGGCAATCTGTGGGAGACCGCGCCTTTCACCGCTGGGCGATGGCGATGCTGGCCGATGCAGGCGCCGAAATTTGCCAAAGGCTGTGCCTGGAAATCACGGAAACCGCTGCGGTAACAAATCTCGCCGATGCCGGGGTTTTTATTGAGCAGGTGCGGACCATGGGTGTACGGGTGGCGCTGGATGATTTTGGCGCCGGCGCATCCTCCTTCGGATACCTCAAATCGATGCCGGTGGATTTTCTCAAGATTGATGGGCAGTTTGTAACGGACCTTGTAACGGATTCGCTGGATGAAGCGGCGGTACGGTGCTTTGCCGATGTCGCCTCGGTGGTGGGGATGCAAACGGTGGCGGAATTTGTTGATCACCCAGAGGTTCTGGCCAAATTGCGCAGCATGGGGATTGATTTCGCGCAAGGGTTCATGCTGCACCGGCCGGAGCCAATCGCAGAATTGCTGGCGGTGAGGAAAATTTTGCCCGTTGCAGCGCCAGAGCGCGCGATTTGGCCTTAAGGCGCGGCATCAAACCACGCGCGTCCGCACCACCCCCACGCCCGCAATCTCGCCTTCTAACACATCCCCGCGTCCAACCGCGCCCACGCCATCCGGCGTGCCAGTAAAAATCAAATCCCCCGGCTGCAACGCCACCAGCCGCGACAGGGCCGCGATAATATCCGGGACTGGCCAGATCTGGTCGGCCAGGTCACCCTGCTGGCGCACTTCACCATTCACCCGCAGCACAATGGACCCAGATGCGGGGTGCGCGCCCGCTACCGGCAAAATCTCGCCAATGGGGGCGGAAAAATCAAAACCCTTGCTCATATCCCAAGGCCGCCGCGCCGTTTTTGCTCCGTCCTGCAAATCCCGCCGCGTCATATCCAGCCCCGCCGCATACCCAAACACATGCGCCAGCGCTGAGTCCGGGGAAATCTCTGTCCCACCCGTGCCAATCGCCACCACCAGCTCCATCTCATGATGCAAATTCGCGGTCGCCGGCGGATACGGCGTGTCCGCCCCGCCCACCACCAGCGCATCCGCCGGTTTGGTGAAGAAAAACGGCGGGTCCCGATTCGGGTCCCCGCCCATCTCGCGGGCATGAGCGGCATAATTGCGCCCCACACAAAATATCCGGCGCACAGGAAACAAACCGCCCCCAACAACGGGGACACTTACAACGGGTGGAACCGCAAACACGTAGGACATCAAAAGCTCCAAGAAAGGAAGGCCAGGGGCGCTGCCCCTGGACCCCGCTGGGGCCGAGAGGCCCCAGACCCCAGTTAATTTAGACCGAGGAGCACAAACTTCAAACCGACATGCCGGCCGCATAACCGCTGGACCAGGCCCATTGGAAATTATAGCCACCTAGCCAGCCCGTCACGTCGACCGCCTCGCCGATAAAATATAGCCCCGGAACTGCACGGGCCTGCAAACTCTGCGAAAACAAAGCCGCTGTATCCACCCCGCCCGCCGTCACCTCGGCCTTCGCAAACCCCTCCGTCCCCGCCGGCACGACCACAAACCGCTTGATCCGATCCGCCACATGCCGCAGCGCCTTGTCCGGCATCGTGCCAATCACCTGGTTGCTAAACGGCGGCTGCAACAACCCATGCGCCAGCCGGGCGGGGAGCAATTCCGCGAGAATCGTTTTTAGCTCCGCCTTGGCGCGGGATTTTTTATACCCAAGCAACACGTCCGCGGCGTCCTGACCGGGGAGCAAATCCAGCATCACCGGAGCGCCCTCTTCCCAATAGGAGGAAATCTGCAACACCGCCGGACCCGATAACCCCCGATGCGTGAACAACGCGGCTTCCGCGAATTTTTTACCCTCCGTCTGCGCCACGGTCTCAAACGATACGCCGGCCAGACCCTGCATCCACGCCCATTCCTCCCCGGCCAGCGTGAGTGGCACCAAAGCCGGCCGGGGTGTCACCACCGCCAGCCCAAATTTTTGGGCCAGCTCATAGGCAAACCCCGTCGCCCCCATTTTCGGAATCGACAGCCCGCCAGTCGCCACCACCAGCGCCGCCGCCGTCACCACCCCGCGCGCCGTGGTCAGCCGGAACACACCATCCCTCTCAACCTCTGACACCGGACAAGACAATTCGACCTCAGCACCAGCCAGCCGGTCCATCAACAACGCCAAAATTTCCCTTGCCGAGCCATCGCAAAACAACTGCCCCAGCCGCTTTTCATGAAACGCGATTCCGCTCCCCTCCACCAGCCGGATGAAATCTGCGGCCGGAAACTGCGCCAGCGCGGATTTGGCAAAATGCGGGTTTGCGGACAAAAAATTCTCAGCCCGCACCTGCTTATTGGTAAAATTGCAGCGCCCGCCGCCCGAGATGAGGATTTTGGCGCCCGGCGCTGGCCCATGCTCCAGCACCAGCACGCGCCGGCCGCGCGCAGCCGCGGTGCCGGCGCAAAACAGCCCCGCCGCCCCCGCCCCCAGCACCACCACGTCCACATGCCGCATTTTTGCGCCCCCTCAAAACCGGGCTATGACAAACCCCGAGCAAAAGGAGATGGTGTATGGCGTTATCGCCGCTCTGGCAAAGACGATTAAAAATTTTCTGGGCGCAGCGCCGCGGCCGTTTTTCGGCCCTGCTCCTTGGCATCATTTTCGCTCTCAGCCTTGCCGCCAATCTCCTTGCCAACGACCACCCGCTCCTCCTGAACTACAAAGGCCATCTCTACGCGCCAATCATACAAAACATACCGGAGACCACCTTCGGACCAGACTTCCTGCCCACGGAAGCCGACTACACCAACCCCGAAGTGCAAACCGCCATCAACGCCCATGGCTGGATGCTCTGGCCGCCCATCCACTACGGCCCGCAAACCATCGCCTGGGATCAGGCTTCAGCCCCTGCCCCGCCAAGCCCAAAACACTGGCTCGGCACGGACGAAAATTCGCGCGATGTCGCCGCCCGCCTGCTCTACGGGCTGCGCCTCTCGCTCTGCTTCGGCTTTCTGCTCACTGCCCTGGCCTCTCTCATCGGTATCGCCGCCGGCGCGGTACAGGGCTATTTCGGCGGGCTGACAGACCTGCTCCTCCAGCGCGTGACAGAAATTTTCGCTGGTCTGCCGCAGTTCTTTTTCATCATCGTGCTCGCCAGCCTGTTTGCCCCCGGCTTCTTCACCCTCCTCTTCCTCCTCCTGGCGGTCTCCTGGATGAGCCTCACCGGCGTCGTCCGCGCCGAATTCTTTCGCGCCCGGACGCAAGACTATGTGCGCGCCGCCCGCGCCCTGGGGCTCTCGGACCTGCAAATCATGCGCCGCCACATCCTGCCCAATACCCTGGTGGCGGTCTTCAGCTTCCTCCCCTTCCTGCTCGCGGAATCCATAACCATCCTCGCCGGCCTGGATTTTTTAGGCTTCGGTATGCCCCCCGGCACCGCAACCCTAGGCGAACTCGCCGCCGAAGCCCGCGATAACATCGACGCGCCCTGGCTGGGCATAACCGCGGTGGTGGCCCTGGGTGGAATTTTGCTCCTCCTGGTATTCATCGGCGAGGCAGCGCGCGATGCGTTTGACCCAAGAAGGCCAGGGGCTCTGCCCCTGGACCAAGCTGGGGCCGAGAGGCCCCAGACCCCAATAATTTTAGACCAAACAAGTTAAACCCCTTTGGCCCAAACTAACCTTCTGTCGGTGCAGGACGTTTCGATACCTCCCGTCCTGCACAACATCTCATTCACCGTCGCCGCTGGTGAATTCGTCGCCCTGGTCGGCCCCAGCGGCGCCGGCAAATCGCTCCTGCTCCGCAGCCTGCTCAATCTCTTGCCGGCCGGCCTAAATCGATCCGGCGGCACAGTGACGCTGGCGGGGGCCACCAAACTCACACCTGGGCGGGACGTCGGCATGATGTTTCAGGAACCAGGCCTCAGCCTCAACCCGCTCCAACGCATCCGCACCCAACTCACAGAAGCGATTCGACTCCACCAAAAAACCCGCCACCCAGATATTTTACCCCGCCTGGCTGAGGTTGGATTCACTGACCCAGACCGGATCGCCGCCGCCTACCCGCACCAGCTCTCCGGCGGCGAGCAACAACGGATCATGTTCGCCATCGCCACCGCCAATTTTCCTCTCCTGCTCCTCGCTGATGAGCCCACCACCTCGCTGGACGCAGACTCGGCCGCAGCCATCATGGCACTCATAAAAACGCGGCAATCTGCCGGTATGGGGGTGCTGCTGGTCACCCATGACCACGCGCTGGTGCGCCGATACGCGGACCGCATTCTGCATCTCAACAATGGCCACCTGACCGAGTCCGCCCCCCTCACGCCGCCCCCGCTCACACCGCCCGTTCACGCGCCAAAGGCGGCAGTGTTGCAAGTGGAAAATCTTGGTGCCTCTTATCAGGGACCAAAACTGTGGCGGTCCCGGCCAGCCCGGAAGGTGCTGGAAAACATCTCCTTCACCTTGCACGAAGGCGAAACCCTCGGCCTGCAAGGCCCCTCCGGCAGCGGCAAAACCACCCTGGCTTTGGCGCTCATGCAGCTTATACCGCATACCGGCCGCGTCACACTGCCCGGCGAAACCATGCGCGGCAGAGACTGGCGGCGGCACATGCAAATGGTTTTCCAAAATTCTGCCGCCAGTCTTTCACCCCGCCTCACGGTCGCGGACATCGTGGGCGAGGGCTTACTCGTGCATGAGGCGCATCTTTCGCCCTCTGAACGCGCCACCCGCGTGGCCGCCGCGTTAGCCGAAACCGGCCTCCCCGCCGAAACCGCTCACCGCTACCCGCACGCCCTCTCCGGCGGCGAACGCCAACGCACCGCCATCGCCCGTTCCCTCATCCTCCGCCCCCGCATCCTGATCCTGGACGAACCCACCAGCGCCCTTGACGCGTCTATCCAATGGGACATTTTGCGCCTGCTCCAGCAATTACAGGCCAGGCACGGCCTGGCCTATCTCATCATCAGCCATGATTCCGGCGTCATAAACGCGATGGCGCACAGGGTGATCACTCTGCCATCAACGGTAACGCTTTAAATGACTGCCAAAAGCGCGTACATATAACCACAATAGTCACATTGTGAGGCTGCCATGCGCGAAATCCAACTCCGCGACGCCAAAGCCACCCTCTCGGCAGTGGTCGATGACGCCATCAGCGGCAAACCCGCCATCATCACGCGCCATGGCAAGCGCGAGGCCGTGGTGCTGAGTTTTGAGGAATGGCAGCGCCTGGCCCAGGTTCCAAGTTTTGCCCGGCTGCTGATGTCGGCACCAATCGAGGCGGGCGACCTTCCTGAACGCGGCCAATCGCCGTTCCGCACGCCGAATTTTTAGCCCGATTGTACCTCGTTGACACCAACATCATCTCAATAACCGCGCCCTCCAGGCCCGCGCAGGCCAGTGTCGCCGCGTGGCTGGAGAAAAACACGGCGTCACTGTTCATATCGGTGATCACCATCGCTGAAATCGAGGATGGGATCGCCAAAGCCAGGCGCGAGGGTGCTTCAAGAAAGGCCGGCAACCTTACCGGCTGGCTGGAAAGTTTGCTGCATCTCTACGCACCACGTATCTTGCCATTTGATCTTCCGGCTGCCCGCATTGCCGGCCATCTAGCGGACCTAACGCGTGGACAGGGCCAGGCTCCGGGCGCCGCGGACATCATGATCGCCGCCACCGCGCAACGGCACGGGCTGACAATTTTAACCCGCAACCTCCGGCATTTTCTACCGCTAGGTGTACCAGCGCGTGACCCGTTCGTTGATCCTTAATCGGTAATCACCTTGGCCTTGCCGTCATGCGGGCCGAGCGGGCGGACTGGCCAATCAGACCAGGCATAGGGCGTGGTTGCTTCATAGGTTTCGTTAAGCGGGTAGCGGATGAGGTTTTCGGGTTTGCTGCGTTCACCGATGACCAGCAGCCTTACCTCTGTAGCGGTGTTGTTGAGAAAACTATGGCAAATGCCGGTTCCGGCCGGGAAGGCGACGGAATCGCCGGGGCCGAGGCGGTGCAGATGCCCGTCGATCCAGACATCGGGTGTGCCTTCGAGGACAAAAATAAATTCTTCCTCAGCGCTTTCGGCGTGCGGATAGGAAGTGCGGCGGCCGGGCAGCAGGCGTTCATGGTGGATGCCGATGCGTTCCAGCCCCAGTTTTTGCGCCAGCGGTGCGCCGATGGATTGAAGTTCGGTATTCCCTGGATAGTGGGAGTCGTCTGCCCCCTCAAGCTCTTTCCAGTGTCGAATGAATATAGGGCGTTCCATGGGTTATCTCCCTATTGCGGATCGACCTGCGCTTCAGGTCGCGGGGGTGTTAGGGGGCGGAACCCCCTAACCTTGCTTAACTCTTCCCGTCAAAGAAATCCCGGACTTTAGCAAAGAACCCCTCATGCTCCGGGCTCCCCGTCGCGTGCGTCTTCGCCACTTGCTCGAACTCTTCCAGCAACTCGCGCTGCCGGCGCGTGAGATTCTGCGGTGTTTCGACAGATACCTGGATATACATATCCCCCCGCTGCACGCTGCGCAGGACCGAAAACCCTTTGCCGCGGAGCCGGAATTGGTCGCCGGTTTGGGT
>Ga0116226_10005263_pt1 | contig 11533 bp, 12 predicted proteins | sample S1TSphfallax_FD_89692 | JGI IMG/M metagenome (GOLD analysis project Ga0116226, IMG submission 89692) | Host-associated microbial communities from peat moss isolated from Minnesota, USA - S1T2_Fa - Sphagnum fallax MG | ecosystem: Host-associated > Plants > Peat moss > Unclassified | place: USA... | reverse complement strand
GAGCAGCCAGTCCTTCACTGTTGCAGCTTGCAGGCATGCCAACCACCGCGGATCCACTTTCTCCCACAATTTCTCCTGCGAAACACAACATTCTCACACCATGAGCTTCTTCCTCTTCTTCTCCTTCTTCTTCCTGCAAAACAAATCCATTCTTGCACGATGAATGAGCTTCTTCTCCTTCCGGCTGCAAAATCCATGCAAGCAGGAAAGCAAGCTTGAAGCTCGGAGTGTGTGTGTGTGAGGGCAAGAGCAACAACCTGGAAGAATTCCACGACATGGGCACGCCATAACGGCTGGTGAAGCTTGAGGAAGTTTGCAATGGCGATGAGACGGTTCAGAGTGCTGCTGCTGCTGCTGCTGCTGTCCCTTGTTGTTGTTGTTGTTTCTCTCTTCCCATCTTCCGAGGTTGACACTAGTACCATAGTGTTCCCGACAACCCAAAGCTTGCTTGTTGGCTCTACAGAATCAGCGGCAGCTGGAGGAGCTCGAGTTTTTTTTTCTTTGTGAGCTTCCCTCGCGCAATCAATCCCTAAGGATGCGCACCTTTTTCTCTTCTTCTAGCTAGCTCCTGACGGAAGAGAGCCTCTGTCGCGCATTCTTTATCGCCAGCCAGCAGTGGATTTCCAGGTATGCCGCCGTCGCGGCTGCTACTCCTCCTACTCTTTCCTTGGTTGCTGGATGTTGGAGAACTCAACTTGTAGGTAGTAGAGATCCATCATCCAGTTTGCTGCATCTCTCTCTCTCTCCTTGCTCTTAATTGTTTCCTTTCGAAGAAATGTAGCTATCTACTCCGCATGAGAAGAAGTTTAGTTTCCTGGCACAGCAGAGCATCACAGACATGCCAGGCAGGGGGTTCTGTTCCTCGCCAGGAATTGACCAAATGAGTTAGTGACATTGAAGTTTCCTTGCTTCTTGCATTGCCAACAGGTTGCTGCTCACTACATCTTCATGACTCCTGGCAAGGTCTTTGACAGGTTTGCTGTTCTTCTTCTTCTTCTTCTTGCTCTTCTTGTTCTTCATAATAATCATCATCATCCTCGTCTTCTTCTTCTTCTTCATCATCACCATCATCTTCTTCTTCTCCTTCTGATGTTGTTTCTTTTTGCTCCTCGTAATTTGGCTGACAAGTATGAGCTTTGGCCTCTTCGATATTGCTGAAATATGGAAAGCCCAAAGAGACAGCATTCATTCTTCTTCTTCTCCCCTTCTTCTGTGTTGGGCCTTGTCCTGTTACATTCAAAGTGTTGTCGTGGAGATTCTCTTTCTCATGTTACCGTCAAAGTGTTGTTGCGGAGAATTTTTTTCTCTCTTGTGGGTTACCTTCGAAGTGTGTTGTTGTTGTGGAGATTGAATTTCTTTCTCTCTTGTGGGTTAACTGCCTTCCAATGATTTGTTTTCAGAGATTTCAAGTTTCTGCAATCTGATACACAGATGTTGGGGCATGAACAACCTGACTACTACTCCCTTGTGAATTGCACATCTTTTGCTGGAGCTTGATTTTCCAGGATGTAATTGATTGTTGGGTTTTCTAGAATCTGAATGTTGTTTTGTGATCATGTTACAGGTCATTGGAGAAGGGAGTGCCCTACATTTTCTCCAACTGGATGCATCTCAGGTAGGTTTCACTTTCTCAGCTGTTGCTTCTCAGAACTGCAATTTGCTGCTTCTGCAATTTACTTATTCTGCATTTGTGTACAGCACTTGTAGATAGCAATTTGCCCACACATTCTCGAGTCAAAAGATCATTCAGTCACTGCTAAGGATGCTCCTTGCACAATCTAACAGGTGATCAAAGGTTTGGATGAGGGTATTCGGAGCATGAAAGTTGGCAGGAAACAGCGATTATGCATTCCTGGTGAGGCTGGTATCTATGTCTTGTTTATCTCACATTTGGGTTTTTTTGTTGAAAGCATTCATCCACTTGGATGTAGCAGAAAGCATGAAGTATGCAAACTTCTGCATGGAGAAGATTGGTACATAAGAAGGGAATGATTTAGTTGCAATAACAAATTATGTTATTTCAGGCAAGGAAACTCAAGTTTGCAAGCTCAAGAGAGCTCTTTACGGGCTAAAACAATCTCCCAAAGCATGGTACACCAACATTGATGCTCAGATTTGTGCTCAAGGACTTCAACATTCAAATGTAGACAACAACCTTTATTTCACACATGCTACAAGTGGCTGAATAGCCACATTATTACTGTATGTTGATGACATTTATCTCATTGGAGATTATGCTGAAAAGATCAACATCATTTGAGCACAACTTCAATGAACCTATGACATGGAGGATTTGGGATCGTTGACTCATTCTCTTGGATTGGAGTACATCTATCAACCTAATGGGTTCATTCTTACCTAGCGAGGTTAAATTGTTCAAATTTTGGCTAAGTTTGGTTTGGAAAATTGCAATCCTACAATTCTTCCAATGATTAAACATTTACATCTCACAAAAGACATGGGCGGTTCTTTGGTAGATGCCCATCTCTACCAATGCATGGTTGGAAAACTTAACTTTCTTTTGCAATCTCGACTTGACATTGGCTTTGCATTGAGCAATGTTAATTGATTTTGTATGCACCCTCAAAAGCCTTCATCTAGATGTTGTAAAACACATTTACAAGTATGTGGAAAGGTACTATTGATATGGGCCTACTATACTGCAAAGGAGAGGATTGTGTTTTGTTTGGATTTTCAGATGCAAATTGGGTCGATGACAAAGATGATAGGAGATCAACAATCGGCTACACTTTTCTTCTACACTTTTCTTCTAGGGTCAACACCCGTTACATGGCATAGCCACAAATAGTTGTGTGTTGCAGTTTCATCAATGAAGTGTGAGTAGATGGCGCTATCAAGTTGTGCTAGAAAAGGTGTTTGGTTGTGGAGATTGTTGATAGAGTTGAATCTTATCAAAAGTATAAACCCAATGATCATCTCTTGTGACAATCAAAGTGCAATCAAGCTCTCCGACAATCCTATTTTCCATGCAAGAACTAAGCATATAGAAGTCCATGATCATATATTATATTCAAGAACAAGTTCAAAATGGTGCTATGAAGATCACATATGTACCCTCACAATATCAAATTGTTGACATTTTTACAAAACCACTTGGGTGTACATTATTTTACAAGCTTTACAATGAGCTTGGACTTGTACACACCAATGACTTCAATAGTGTAGGACTTAGTAGATTAGAGCACCACCCATGACACCTAACATTTTGGCTTAGTGTAGGTTGTAAACATTATTTAGACACTTTTATTGTTCCTCTTACAAATTTGCATAAGATTGAAGGGAGGTGTTAAAAACATTCATCCACTTGGATGTAACATAATGCATGAAGTATGCAAATGTCTGCATGGGAAAGATTGGTACGTAAGAAGGTAATGATTTAGTTGCAATAACAAATTAAGAATTAATTTGTTGCAAATTAGGAAGTTGTTAGCATTTGCCTTACAGGTCTGAAAGTGGATCTTAGCATGTATGTGTATGAACTTGGACAATAGGTATGTAGCAATGCATAAATATCCTTCCTTGTTGAAGAAAATATTAATTTTCTTTAATACATTACTTTACTTGCAACAATGAATTCCTTTATTTTTTACATAAGAAAAAATGTGAAGCTCACTATTGCATACAATCCCTAGTGTAGCAGCAATTTGCATTTGACTCCATAACATCTTATGGTGCTACAACATACATACTAATATGAGAGAGAAAGAAACTTCAGGCCCTCTAGTTTTTGGAATCATGTAGATATTAATGCAAGTTCTTGCATGAAAGTAAAATTTGTAATGGTAGATTGATCACCTGAATTGATGAACAATATGAGTTCATCACTTAACAACCCATCAAATTTTGAGCCTTATGAAATATGTATCTCCTAAATTAATGGCTTGCCAAAGCTCAAATCAAGTCCAAACTACATCTAAAGAAATCAAGAACATCATCACCAAAATTTAAGGTGACTTGTCCATTACATCTCTTGTAATCCTAGGAATCCTATTCAAATCAAACACAAGATTAATTGTTATTAGACAATTCTACAAATGATCAAAAATGTGCCCAAAAGACATGTTAACATTGAAAACCTCAAGTGGCTTATGACCATGAATAGCTTCCAAGTGTTGATTATGCTTAGGAAGTTCAACATCAAAGTATTCATTCTAGAAATCATCACCATCACCAAGTGTTTTGCTTGGTTTTCAAGTTTGCAAAATGTTTTGAACATCATTATAACCATCAATAGTAGGTGGTCTCTTTAGACCAAGAACACTAGTAGCAATAGGTCCTTTTCATGGTATCCCCGAACCAAGAACAACAACAAAAGCAATAGCTCTTTCTTTGGCAAAAACATCATTAGCAACACCACCTCCATCATTAACAAGAACAATAGAATCAACAACAATAGCAAGATGTTGATCACCTTCAACATGAACCTCCTACATAAAACAAAAAAGAAATCAAAAATTAAAAAAAGAAACTTAATAAAGACAAAAATCACCAACAATTCTCAACAAGAAACACTAGATCAATAGTAGTAACTAGTTTTTCCTGGGCAAGAATCATTGAATTAGAAATCAAAAGCCAAATCAATTCAAAATGAAGTTAGAAACCAAGAGGGAAAAAAACTGAAATTGAAGAATTAGAAATCAAGAATTGACAAGTCACAATTACCTTTGTCTTCTCAAATGGTTTTTCTCCTCACTAAAAGTCTCATCACATCGAAAAGGATGATTGCATTTCAGCTTGCCACTGATAATAGGATGTAAAATTCTTTTTTCTCAAGTGTTAATTAATTTGATTATACTTACAAACATGCAAAGAAAAACAACAAACATGAAAACCATAAATGAAAAATAATAATAATAATAATAAGAAATGGAAAAATAAGAAGGGGAAGGATTGATTTTTCATAGGAAATAGGTTTTCAATTACCTTAACCTCCATGTCATACACCTATGGAATGAAAGCTTCTTCCATACACATAATACCAACCCCTTTGCCAATCCTATTTGATAGATTTTTTGTTTCAAGTAAGAAAATGAAAAGTTCATTTATCAACAATCAAATGTAATTGGTTGTGGCCAATAAGAGAGGCAACAAACCAAATGTTGTCATTCTTCTTCCACTTAGGTTGAAGGCATAAGAAAAGCAAATGTGAACTTAACTTATCACCAAGCCAAATAATAAGACATTCACGAATCAATTCCTTGAAAATTATAGCATCATCCATAGGGTAATCCACAATAGGTCTATGGTGATTTGCATAACACGTTGTAATGTCAATCTTCTAGTTTTTAGAAACTTCCCAACAAAATTTCAAAACCAACCTAATATGCACTTGCACCAAAACTTTTCAAAGTCCATGTTTTTTAATTTGGAACAACCCATAATGAAAAATTCCTTGTGCAACAATACCCAAATTTCATATTGAGTTGGTTTAAAATGTTTGTTGACAAATTTATTACACCATCATCTTTCATTCTTCTTGAATAGAAAAAACATCAAACTTATTTATAGACTTCCCAAGTCTAGCATCAAAAGCACACAATGTAAGTTCATCATTTGCTAGTTTTACTTGATTGTACCTTGGATCAATGAAAATGTTGAAAGGTATGGTTGGAGTTACATAGTTTCAATAGCCCATTGATTATGCTTCTACCTAATTAGTCTGCTAATATCTCTAATCAAGGATTGGATGTTGAATATTCCAACAAAAACACAAATTTAAAGAAAATTTAATAATAACATACAAGAATAAATTTTTTTAAAATGATTAAAAAAAACTTACAAAATGAAACAATTAAAAAAATAAATAATCAAAATAGAAAAACAACAAAATTTAATTTAAAAATAAGAAAAAAAAACTAATTAAAAAAATAGAATTTCTACTTAGTTAGAAGGTAAAAATACCATTTCATTTGCAACTTAAAGAACAAAAAAACTTGATAATATATCAACAACTGACTTGAAAAATATTTTCACTTTCAAATAAATCAATAATTGATTTTTCTAAATTATAACCCCAAAACTTTCTCCATTCATCAAATACATTTTTAGCCCAAACCTTGACATATTTGCTAGCTTTGTGACTCCCTTTATTCACATTGTCCAACTCTTTATCATCAACATTGATAAACTAGGATTTAAAACAGATTTCATTAAGAATAAAAGTATAATTAATTGTAAGAATTGTTGCAACAACATCAAACTTAGGACAAGGGGACTAATTGCCACAACCATCAACCATAGTAAAGACATCAAAGTCCTCAACATCCAAGGACATTGATGGGTTATAAAAGTTCGAAAATAAAGCAACTTCAAAATATGCTTCATGAAACTTAAGAAAATCAAATTCAAGCAATTGTAAGAAAAATTCAAAATCATCATAAATCACAAAAATATTAGATGAAATATAATTGATAAATGATGTGAATGGATTAACAACAAATGTGGATGGTGTATTATGTTTACATCTAAAAAACAACACATGACTACTTTCTATTTTAGGAAAACATTCAAAATGTTCATCAACAGAGAATTCTTATGCAAGGTCAATATACAAGGCTTCTTTGAAGCTCCTTGGTCAAAATCAAACATTGAAAAATAAAAACACAAAACACAAAAGGAAAACAACAAAAGAATGAAACAAAAGAAAAATGGTTTATAGTGTAAGGTCCAATCATGGTAAATTAGACCACTCAAATTACTTGTAGCATAAATGGAAAATAGCCATAAAGTAGGCTTTGACATATTAAACTTAAAAATATTATTGAAAACAATGTTTAATATGTTTAATATGAACATGTTCTTTAACTTTGTAACAATTATATTTAACAACCACATGTTTCAAATAAGTATGATTAAAATTCATCAAAATATAAGCAAAGGTCACAACTTATTTAAAATAGGTTTCAAATAGATGAAATATTAAGATTTTCCTACTTTCAAATTAATGGTGCACTAAAATGTTATTGTAAAATCTCACATTTGTCATATTATTATCAAAATGCATCAAACTTCTAGTAATGTAAAAGTATGAAATATTCACTAATCAATTTCAAGCATATAACTATCGAGATGTTGTTACTTCAAAATCATATTTTTATATGTTTGTTTTCCTCTTTCATTCTACCTCTAGGTTTTTTTTAACCTCTTTCTAGGCTTTTGTTGTACAACCAAAGGTGATAATTGCATCTCCAATTGGATTAACTTTGTAATTAGCTTGGATGTTGGCATGAAGTTTTCCCCCTACTTTTTTGAATGTTATTGTTAACCAAGTTCTATTCAAACTTGTTACTACTTGTCATTCAACTACTTGTTCTACCACATTGAGTGTTTCTACAACTTGCTTTGTTTTCTTTCCTTTTATTTTTTTTTTCTTGGCTTCCTTGATTTGTTCTACAACTTCCTTCTTCATAGCCTTTCATCATAAAATTTTCACAAATTTTATGGATGTTATGACATGGGATTTGTTATAGTTTTTCTTTTACTCCTTGCAAATAAGCTTAACAATTATAATAAATGGGCAAGGCAAAGTGTTTTTAGAGTAGGGTTTTTGGAAATGGCAACTTCAACTTGAGGTTCCAAAATACAATCAACTAGGTTCATAACTAATTCAATAGTTCCATATATTGTGGTTGTTTTGAAGTGGTAGCTTGATTCATAGGTTGTTCCACAAAGTACTTTAGCCCTTATTGATTTTGATCATTAAGATGATCATCTCCTTCCAAATGTTCAATTGTAATTGCCATATTCATTAACTTAGTAACAACTCCATCCTGCCCCATTTTCATTTTTTACACCATTTGAATTCTTAATCTCTTCATTTGAATTGGAGATATTTTTAGATGTTATATACACATCATTAGGCTTGGTCTTTCCATTAGATTTAATGGCTAGATAGTTGTTGCCCTTTATGTTTTGTTTGAATAATGATTGATTCAAAGTTTTGTCTGTTCATTTAACTAATGTTGTTTTATTTAGTTCATTATGTTTGTTTTTAACCATGATGTTATTTATCTCTTTCTTAAATGTTGATTTGAATTGCTCGAAGTAATTCACATCAAAAGGTTATAATGTTAGTGGTTATAATGCATGAAAGGTGTGTGAATGTAAGGTGATCATGTCCAAACTACATTCTTGTGTCATCTTTATTACTTTTAGAATTACATGTGAATTTTATTCATTTAGGGTTGCTTTAAATGGTGATTGGATGGAAATATGCCACTAAGGATTGACTTTAGAAAGGAGTTGAACATAAAACATGTCATCCATGGTTTTTTTGGCATGGATGCATGTTCCTAGTTTACAATCTCTAATGCAGTCATCTTTATTATTTTCACCTCTAAAGATGTAAAATCTTAGCAAAAAACCTCATGCATCATTTATGGCATAATTAAAGATCAACCATTCCTTGGATTTGGGAATGGTGTTATACACTTGTTGTGAACCTATTTTAACCAACATTTGAGCTCTTGATTGTCACCTAATTTGAATGCTTATCTTATAGTAATTCCATATGTGATTTATAGTGTAATTATGTTAACTGCACATAGTTGTTAGGTTTTGGTAAAATGAGTTGCATGTTTCACTTACCAAAGCTTGTGTTGTGCAAACCTCAAGTCCTTTTGCAAATTTAATGGTTAGTTCTAGATGTTTACACTAAAACCAACACCACCATGAATTTCCAAATATTTCATCCTTGAATGGTGTAAGGCAAGTTTGGGTAAGTTTTGGTACTTTAATTTGAACTATTGTAATGTGAATGATAGCCCACATTCTTGCATACCAAGTATTTAACTTATGACACCTTCCTCCTTTTCATGTGTTAACACACTTGTGGGCCATGTTTCTTAGATTTAATCTTATTATGAGGTGGTGTAAGAATGATGTGAGAGGCATATTTCAAAATTGGTTGGTTTTCTTCAATGATGTGACCTTTCTTCCCATTGTATCGATAGCATTTTTTAAGACCCTAATTATTGTCCATTTGCCTTTTTGACTTATAGTTGTGCTTTTATTTCTCCTTGTTAATTTCTGACTTGTGTTTTGTGCAAGTGGTGGTGGTATATTCTCCTTGTCAATTGGTCGATTTTAGGATCAATTCCTCCTTCGAAGCATGTTGATGATCATGGTTAATTTATCCTCTTGGTCTTAACCTCCACCAAATTGGGGGTTCGCATTTGGGCCTTACCAAATGTATACCTTTGTTTTGAGAAAAAATCAAACCAAAAACATCAATTGATCATGTTAGGATACTTCTCAACATGTGTTTACTATGCCTTGAATTTTTAATAATGTGATTTTAGAAGTTTCAAAAATCTTCCTATATTAAATTCTCACTTTTGTTTAGTATGTAGAATATCAATGTGAATATGAAGTTGCAATTCATTTGAGCCCAAGAAAACCTTCGAGATCCCATTATTTTAGCTCACTTTGTTGTTAAGTGTGGAGTAGCTATATGTTGAGCTACCCATCAATAGTAGATGAACTTATTATATTTTTCATTGTAAATTTTGTTTATAACAACAATGTTACATTCATTAACTAGTTTTTTTTGTTTCACCTCTATTTATTTTTTTAATCTTTGATCTTAATAATTTTGCACTAAGTTCAATTTAATCCTTTTTCTTCACTTTTTTGTTCTCTTCTACTTTTAATCTTAACATTCCTACATGAGGCAATAATTATTTTTTAAACTTTTGGAAATCCTTTTCAACATATTTTTTGAAGCTTATACATACTTGAAAATAAGACAAAACTTACAAAATGTGAACAAAATGAATTCCTTTAAATTGCTATTGTAATGAGTATTTTTTGATGCTTGGATAATACTTTTCTTTTCTAGTATTATTTTAACTTGAACCTATGAAAATAAATCGAACCTTGAACAATACCTTGAACTTGCACCTTGATCAAAACATTATGTTACAATGCCATCACAACATCATATTAATGATTGTATCTACACTTAACCTTGAACACATTGTTAAACTGTTATAAAAACACAAAATACATGGAAGGGGGAAGTTTGTGATGTTGTCGAATCTCTCATGGTTTTCAATATGCAATTGATTACTTGCATTTTTTGTTGTTTTTCTTGCTCCAATGGCTAGAATGTGCACTTCATCCTAATCATGTGGGTTCAGTTCTAGCTCAATTATTCATAACAAATTATTAATATTTGCCTCATCTTCAAACCTAAACAAGTTATGTAATTACTAACAACACATAAACACATTAGGTAGGAACTTAACATGTAAATTGGATTTTTGCATTAACATTTTGAAAGTTTTTTTTCAATATCCCATTATTTTCAACTATAAAATGACCTCTTTTATGTTTTCTATTCTACAATAATTCTAAAATTGCATGTTGTTTTTTTTCTTTAAAAGATGTCATAATCCAATTAATTAAATAGTAATATTTATCACCCAACAAGTGGGAAGGAATCCAATATGATCCATTGTTAACATCAAACAAATTATGAAATTAAACATGCCTGTAGAGACTATACTTGTGCAACATTCTAAAATCATTCACACTTCTTGACAAACCCATAAACACATCAAAAAAATATTTCCTACAATTTATAATAGCTTGTGCAACAATCGAATACCTTTTGTTTTATGGTAAACATAATCTTTAGAAAAGGGGGTGAGAGGTTTAAAAATTATGATGTGGGTGCCATCAATTGCACCTTGTACATTTGGCAACCCACAAAATTGTTTGAAGTCTTCCATGAAAACTTGAATTTTTATTCCATTTGGCCAAGATAAAAGCTTTTTAAAAAATAACATTTATAACATCAACAACTTCATGTAACACCAACGTTGTTGTGGATTTCCCAATTGCAAACAACTTGCTACAAATCAAGAAGTTGGCACCATGGGCTAGCTTGTAGATGGCACATGACATTATTTTCAAAGTGTGGCTATTTTATAACAAGCATTTTGCTTCAACAAAATAGGTCTCAATCTATTAATAATCTTAAACAATATTGATTTTGGCATTATGAAATTTCTTACCCATTGATCATCATTATATTTACTGAATAAAAATCGGATATGTGGTGCTCCTTGGTTTCACCTAATGACCTAACTCTTGTGAAAGAACTTGAAAATAATTATGTAGTTACAAATTATGGAGTGCAACTACTATGAAATGAAGCTCAATGTTACTTTCAATAGTTGGGTTCATTGAACTAAAAGAATTTAAATCCATAAAGGAAGGAAAAAGCAATTTTTTAAATGGCCCATGATTTGAAACACCAACATACACCACATTAAAAAGACCTACCTATCTTCTTTTTCATCCATGGCATAAAGTTTTTTTGGTAGGAAATTCTTGTAACATATTTGGTTTATGTTGAAAAATATTAGTAATAGTTACATCTATTTGCAAGAGCACAAATAATAATTGTCGCAACCCTACTTTGGCCAAGTGTGGGGGTGAAGCCCAACACTTGGAAAAAGTGAGGATTGGAGTCCTCTGGGACTCCCGAATGTTCAGAGCTCGACAG
>Ga0116226_10005262_pt1 | contig 11534 bp, 7 predicted proteins | sample S1TSphfallax_FD_89692 | JGI IMG/M metagenome (GOLD analysis project Ga0116226, IMG submission 89692) | Host-associated microbial communities from peat moss isolated from Minnesota, USA - S1T2_Fa - Sphagnum fallax MG | ecosystem: Host-associated > Plants > Peat moss > Unclassified | place: USA... | reverse complement strand
GTGCCGGCGCGACGACTGTACCAGTCGCTGCACGACGTGCGGTCGCTCGATGGTGGCAAACGCGAGCGCCAGATTGGGATACCGTGACTTTCCGTCGAGCAATTGGCTAACGCCCGGAAATGATGGATTGCGATTCCAGGAGGTACCCGAGTTGCTCGAGCGTGTGCAACCGCCGCTCCAGCTCGGTCTGATCGGCATCATCGAATAGAGATACCCATTCGGCGGCCGACGTGGGCACCACAATTTCCTCCGTCAGCGTGCGGGCCGGTTGCGCACCCATATGGAGCTCGCGGCTCATCTCATCGACATAACGATGGACCCGGTTCATCGACACACCTTGCCAGAAGAAGCGGCGGCGAAACCATGTCGGGGTCAGGCGGGACCCATGAATGTGATGACCGACGACGATGGCAGGATCATAAAAAGTGCGCAAGCCAGCCCGGGCAAAGAGCAGATTGATGCAGCCCTCGCAGGATAATAGGGAATCCCCAACGCGGCCCAGTTGCTCGGCAAATCCGCCGAACTTGAGGAGTTGTGCCTTACGGTAAGCGATGTTGACTTCGACCAGCCACTCATCGCCCGCGAGCAGGCGGGCCTCGGATCCCCAGCCAAGTCCGGCGGAAAGCGGCCGCAACAGCGCGCCTGTGAGCCAGGCGGGTCTTGGCGATTCCCAGATGGGGCGAACTTCGCCGCCAAGGACCGCAACCTCGTCGCCGAGAGTTGCGAAACGGGATGCGATCTGGGCGATCCAGCTTCGCTCGGGTACGGCATCATCGTCGGTGAACGCGACGATGTCGGCAGCGCTGTTGCGCACGCCGGTGTTGCGGGCAATTGACAACCCCGTGCGTACCTCGAGGACATAGCGGATGTTGCGGTGATCATCGCAAAACCGTCGCGCCAGGTTGGCAGTACCGTCCATCGAGCCGTTGTCCACTACGATCACTTCGTACGCCTCGGACGGCGCGGTTTGGCGCGCCAAGGCCTCCAAGCAGAGCCGCAAATACTCGCAGCGGTTCAACGTGGCCACGACGACGCTGATTTGCGGAATCCCGGTCATCAATCGAAAAAGAGGCTGAGGTAATCGAGCCGCAGATCGAGGTCCGCGAGGTTCGCGGTAGCCACCTCGAACAAGATCGTCGGTTTGCGGTTCGGATCGAGCGAGATGAAATCGACGCCGGGAACCGTGCCGGACTGGTTGAAATTGCGCCGGTCGCTGCTCAAGGTGTATTCGGCGAGTAAGACATCCTTGAACGAATCACCTTGCGTCGGAAAGCGCAACACGGCGCGTCCCGGCACGGCGTAATTCGCCGTGCCGTAGATACCGAGCTGATAGCGCGTGATCGAGGTGAGTTCCTCCCAGTCGCAGCCGAATTCGAACGACAGGTAGCGCGAAGGGCCCGCAAAATTGATCTTGAGTGTATTCACACAATCCTCGGGGCTGGTTCCGAAATCCAGTTTCGGTTGCACGGTGACGGACACGCGCGCGCCATTCTCGAATCCCATGCACATGCCGCTCGCCAGCCTGTCGTAGGGATAGAGCTCGCGCGTCACGGAGCCCGTCAGAGGTTCGCGAAAAACGCGATTCAACCTCGCCTGCACCCCCCGCCGATCTGAATTGAGGTCCAGCAACTGCGTGGAGAGTGACACGAATTGGCCGATCAATCGGTCAAGTTGGGCTGCCAATTGCAGCGAATTTTGTGGCTCGTTCGTCATAGGTGGCAAAGTTCCATGGCCGAGTTTCTGCGCAAAGATCGGTGGCGTGTCGCCGGGAAACACCTCGATGCGGGGCAAATTCATGGGATTATCCGCAAAGGTGCTGGGCCCTCCCCACGTTTGCACGCCTATTCGATAGCCCGCATTCACGAGCGCATCGCAAACCCTCGCATCCGTGTGGCCCCACGGAAATGCGATCGTCTTGACATCGAGGCCGAGTTTTTCGCGTAAACGCTCCCGGGCACGGGTTCCTTCAGCAATGATGTCTGTCGTGGAAAGCTTTGGCAGCGATGCATGCGTCGCTGTGTGACTCCCGATCGACAACCCACGGTCGCGCAATTGTCGCAATTCGTCCCAATTCATGAGCGGCAATGCGCTCCCGCTGACATCATCCCAGTCGGCGCAGAGCCCTACTCTGTCGGTGACGACGAACATGGTGGCCGTGAATCCGAACCGCTCGAGCAGCGGCCAAGCGTTGTCGAGAAAGTTACGGTAACCGTCATCGAAGGTAATGATGACTGACCGCTTCGACAACGGTTCGCGCTTTTGCATGGCGGCCGTCCAATCCTCGAGGGTGACGCTCTGATAGCCTCGTTCTGCGAGGCAACGCAGTTGCGACTCGAATAGGGCAGGGGGTACACGATAAGGGGCGAGGGCTTCCGGCCCGGAATCCTCGATGCTGTGATACATCAAGATAGGCACGCTGGTCACAGTCGATGTTTCTCGGACCAGGCCGCAACGCGGTCCGGGTAAAGTTTGCTCATGTCGGCATAGCGCTCGCGGAGCTGCTCGCGAAGAAAACTGTACACGCTGTCGGGAATCGGCAGTTCGCCACCCACATTGGCGGGTGTATGCAAATTACCGAATAGGGTGGGATCGGGCCTCACATCGAGAAACCGACAAAGCTTTGCAATCACCCCTTGTGGCTCACGCTCGACATCGTCAATGAATATGACGTTGAGTCGATCCTGAGGAATGTGGCGCGACCATCTTTCGAGCGCCCCGGCATAGTCCGTTCTTTCAAAGACATCGAATCGCCGCGCGATCACGTTCAGCTCGTTTTCAGTGCCCTTTCCGGTTTCTGCGGCGACCATGCGGATCTCGGACCACGTTCTTTCAATGGGGTCGCGAAACAAGATGATGATTTTGATGAGCGGAGAGAGGGTGACAATATGCTTGATCGCTCGATCCGGCAGGTTTTGATAGTCCGGCGTGATTTCCCCGCAGACTTGATGCGGATGCGCGGAGGCGAATATCTGGCCGTACCATTCATCATCAACCGCATCGTTTGCGACATGCGCCAGCTCACCTATTTTCTTGATATTCCAGTTTTCCGGTGCCACCTGTTGAAAATGCCATTTCAGCGCATCGGTGACGAATGTCTTGCGCAGGCGAGGTACCCACTGCACACCCTTCGCTCTCAAGAACGTGCCATTGAAATAATGCAGTTCCTTGATGGGGGGTAGCCATACATCCGGATGTGCGCGTAGATTGCGATCCAGCCAACTGGTGCCGCATTTTTGCACTCCAATACCGAGGAAATCCGGATATCTCAATTTTGCTGCCATTGCGTTCTCGCTTCCTGCGTGGCGCCCACGCGAGAGGACCGCAGGGTGGCGCGGTGTATCGGCTCCGGGGTTTGGAAAGACGATTGGAGAGTCCCGGCCACCGTCGCTGCGCTGAGTTTCTCGACGACGCTCTGTCGGCCGAGTTCGGCCCGAGCCAATGCCTCATCGGGCCGCTTCACGACTTCGCGCATGAAGGCGGCGGCGGCATCGACATCGGGTTCGCCCCACACGGAACCGTGCTGGAACGGTCCTTCGGCGTTCTTCACGAAGACTTCCCGGCAAGGCACCAAGAGGCTGTTGGCCTCGGTCATGTAGTCGAGGTTCCCAGAGTAGCCCGATGCGATTACCGGCACTCCGTAATACATGGCTTCGGCCATGGTGTAGCCGAAGCCCTCCGACCGGTGCAGCGACACATAACAGTCGGCCTGCGCGATGAGGCGCAGCAACGTGTCGCGCTCGCGAGGGTTGCCGTCAAATTCGATGGCGAGCCCGGCTACGGCCGCCTGCTGTCGTAACCGGTCCACCGCCGGACCGAATTGCGGCCGATGGAGGCCGCTCGCCTTCAACGTCAGCTGCACGCGCGTCGCCTCGGCCGTTCCGCGGAAGGCTTTGACGAAGGCTTCGATCACTGCCGAAGGATTCTTGCGCTCGATCGAGCTGCCGGCATCGAAGACGAACAGGAACTGGATCCGCTCGCCTTTCAACCGCCCCTCACGCAACTCCCGGTACTCGGGAAATTCGTCGGCGTTGAGGACATTCGGCACGACTTTGACTCGGCCCGGGAACAGGGTACGAAACCCCGTGGCCGAGAATTCCGACAGGGTCCAGATCTCGTCATAGCGATCGTAGACCTGTTTCCACCAGGGATTCACGTCGCGCTGTTCCCAGGCAAGATGCGCAATATTGCGACGCCCCGCTGCCTGTTCCGGACGCAGTCTCCCCAGCAGATCCTCGCGTTGGTGGGGATATGTGATGAAGACGTTGGTATCGGTCAAATAATCGAATCGTTGGAACAGAGCAGACAGCTCCGTGTCCTTGCGCAGCTGATACGTGCAAAACGGCACGCGGTTCACCGGCCTCAAGCGGGATATGGCGTTCGCCAAACCACGCGAGGACTCGCCCACGCCGGTGTCTGAGGCGAAATGGCCGAAGACGTTGACGCCCGGCAGCACGCGACGCTCCTCGAGCACTGTGTCGAGCTGCTTGACCGCCGCCTCGTCGCGCGCAAGTCGTGCCGCGTACCGGAATACCGGTTCGATCATGCCGATGGGATCCAGGGCGTCCTTGGGCGCTCGCAGGAAATCGATGACGTCCTTCGTCGGCGAGATCAGCCGCGCGCCCCAACGGCGCGCCTCCGCATCCAAGACCGCGTCGAATTCGTTGAAATGCGCCGCATGAACATCACAGCCGTGGCGAGCCCACGCTTCGCTGCGAATCGCTTCCGGCAAGTTCGAAACGCTCGACTCCGCCATTCGCGACGCGCCGTCTCGACGCCGGATGATGGGTAGTTCGAGGTACAGGGGCACCAACAGGTGCCGGTGGCGGCGATGCACGAAGCGCAGCACCGCCACGTCGTCGAGATCGAATTCATAGCCCTCGCCGGCGGCCCGCACCAGCTGCCGCAACAAGGGATCGGGATCGTCGGCCAGCAGGAACCGTTCGCAGGCAACTCCCAGGCTCTCATCGCGGGACAGGTAGGAAAATATCCGCGGCAGGCAGGCAGCCGCGGTTCGGCCGCGAAACCGCTCGGCGTAGCTTGGCTGGTAACCGTGCTCTTCGGCTCCGTGCTTGGTCAACCATTCGAGGTACGCTTCGTGATTTCGTCCCAGGATATCGGGAAAGGGATCATGCAGCCCAGGACGGCGCAGATGGATGGTGAGCGCGGCATCCACATCGGTGAAGAAGGTCCATTCGTCACGTGCTTCGAGCAGCTTGTGGGCCAGGTCGATGCGGTCCAAGGCGATCAATCGCGCCGCCGCGGCGGTTCGATCGGCGCCTAAGAACGCGAGCGGCGATTTGCCGAAGACCTTGCGGATCTCTGCGGTGAGCGCCAGCAAGGAATCGCAAATGAGCGGGCGGCGAAACCGGTCGATCAAGAATTGAACGTCGTGCTCGGTGCCGGCGTACATGAAGAACCAGGCGAGGAAGGCCGCCGGATTCGCCGCGGTCTGGGCGCCGGGGAACGCCTGCTGCAGGCCCGACCGCATGTCATGGATCTCGGCGGCGATCAGCGGCAGCAGGGAGCCCGCGGCCGGCAGCGGATCCATCAGAAAGGCGCAAAGCTGGTCGGCGCCCTCCACGGTCTGCCCGTCGACCCGCGGAACATAGGGTTCGTATTTCTGCAACAGGCCGCGCACGAAGCGATTCAGCTTAAAGCCGTTGGCCAAGCGGTCGAACCGATAAGGCTCATGCAACAAACCGGCGGTCGGACAGTCGAGGATTCTGTCGCTATACCAATTCAGAAGGTCCGCCACGCCGGGAAAATTGTAGACCGAGTGGCGCTGATCGTGACGCGAAATACACAGGCGGTCGGTGACGTCGTAGCCGCTGAAATGGAAGAACGCCAGCGGCTCGCCGTCCACTTCGAAACGGCTCGCGTCGCCCGCAACCGACTCGAGCCGGAGATTGCGCTCATGCAAATTCCAGTAGGCGACGTTGTACCGCGTCGAACGCAAGACGGCGACGCCGGGCATCACCACCAGCGCCCAGTTGAGATGCTGCTGATCGGTTTGCGGCACGGGGTAGCCGTAGAACGCGCCAGGCGCGAAATTCATTTCTTGCCAGAGCGTTAGAAACTTGCCGCAGTGCGCCAGATTCAATGCCAAGCACCCACCGTTGATGAGACCGGCACAATACGTGTCGGCTCGGCTCGGATGGACATCAAGACGCTCCGGCTGCGGCGCGGGAGTCAGCATGTGCGGCACCAAGACCAGGTCGCTCGATTCCAGCAGGTCGATCAATTCGTGCATGCGGCTGAACACCGCGATGTCGCTGTCCAGATAGATGGCGGTCGCGGCGAAACCGCGGAGATACTGTAGAAACACGGGTTTCAACGCATTCGCGAATTGCGCAGCGTCGAATTTGTTGCGATAGCAGGCCGCATTTCGCAGCCCCAGATCCGACAAGAACACCGTTCGGCCCTCGGGAAACAGCGCGGCATCGCCGGGTTCGCCGTCGACCATGAGAAGAAACGCCGAGAAGTGCGGATGGTGCTGCAGAAAGGTCCGTGCCGTCAGTTTGGCATACGGCAGGTGGTTGCGAGTCGCGATCAGCGCGAGAACACGGGAGATCGGCGGGAATCGACGCTGCCAAAGCGTCTGATCGACTCCGGGCAGAACCCCGTTGCTCGGCCGGGAAGAGGGGGGCAGGCCGGCCTGCAGCAGCATATCGGCGCCCCCGCGAAGCGGCAAAATCTCAGCGACGGTGGCCGGTCTCAATAGCCACGGCGTCGCGGTGAGCATGCGGCCCGTACCGACCTCGACGATGTCCAGGCGATGCTCCTTGGCGTCCCGCAACGAAAGCGGAACCCGCAAACTGAACCCGTAACAGCCGTCGCCCAAGCCCCTGGCGAGCAAGTCGGCGCGGAAGGCGCAGGCCACCGCCCGACTTAGGATTCGCGTCCCCTCCGTGAGCGCCACGGTGAAGCGCCGCTCTGGGTCTTCGGTGGAAGCAATCCACCCATCGAAACGAAAATCCCTTAGGTTCTCCACGTCATGCAGGAAATCGACCGCCCTGTCATCCATCTCGCTATCCCCTTAGGTGCTGCTTTTGGGTCATCGTGTGCCTGGCGAGCGGTCGGCTCCTATTTGTGGATTTAGGTTACATAATACACCCGGAGACTCGAAGTGAACGGCGATGGGGAGGGACCCGCCGCGATGGCGCCGTCCCGCGCGGTGGCGCACACTAAAGAGCTACCCTCGACCCCGGAGACCGCGCGTGCTTGCCATACCTGCCGAGATGCCGGCAATCGAAATCGCCTCCCCCGGCGGCCCGGAGCAATTGCGCCTCGTGTCCCGGCCGGTGCCGTCACCGGGCGAGGGTGAGGTTTTGATTCGCGTGCTGGCCGCCGGCGTCAATCGGCCCGACGTGGTACAGCGGCAAGGGTTTTACGCACCGCCGCCCGGCGCATCCGACATTCCCGGCCTCGAGGTCGCGGGCGAGATCGTCGCCCTGGGTGCCGGGGTTACGGGCCTCGAGGTGAGCGATCGCGTCACCGCGCTGTTGGCGGGCGGCGGCTATGCGGGATATGCCGTGGCGGCGGCGGCCTTGTGTCTGCCCATCCCCGGCGAGCTGTCGATGATCGAGGCCGCCGCGCTGCCGGAGACGGTGTTCACAGTCTGGGCCAATGTCTTCGAGCGTGCCCACGCCAAACCCGGGGATACCGTGCTCGTGCACGGCGGCACGAGCGGCATCGGCACCATCACCATCCAACTCGCCACGGCCTTGGGTGCGCGCGTGTTCGCGACCGCGGGCAGTGCCGAGAAGGTACGGGCCTGCGAGGCCTTGGGGGCGGTGCGCGGCATCGACTACCGCACGGAGGATTTCGTGGCGGTGATCGAGCACGAAACCGGCGGCGCCGGCGCCGACGTCATTCTTGACATGGTGGCGGGTCCTTACGTGGCGCGCAACATGGCGGCGGCGGCCATGTTCGGCCGCATCGTCTGCATCGCCGTGCAGGGCGGCACGAAGGCGCAGATCGACGTGGCGCTGATGATGCGCAAGCGGTTGACGCTCTCCGGATCGATGCTGCGCTCGAGTCCGCTCGCGACCAAGGCGGCGCTCGCGGACGCCGTCAGGCACAACGTCTGGCCGCTGATCGCCGCCGGCCGCGTGCGCCCCATCATCCATTGCACCTTGCCGCTGGCGGAGGCCGGGGCGGCTCACGCGCTCATGGAAACTTCGACGCACATCGGCAAGATTATGTTGAACCTGGCATAGCGTGGGAACCTAAGCAGCGTGAGAGGCAAAGTCGTCGCCATCCTCGAGACCCGCACCGGTGCCCATCTGGGAGAGCTCATCGCGCGCCGCGGCGGCGTGCCGCTGCTCGCGCCCGCCTTGCGCGAAGTGCCCGACATCGAGCCTTCGAGAGTGGAGGAACTGCTCGCTGTCTGGCGCTCACAGCCGTATCGATTGGTGATCTTTCAAACCGGCGTCGGTACGCGCGCGTTGTTCAACGCGGCCGATGCGCTCGGCGCGAGCGGCGAGCTCGTGCAACTCCTGGCGCGCTCGGTGGTGGTGGTGCGTGGACCCAAACCGCTCGGCGAATTGAACTCTCGCGAGGTGCGCATCGACTGGAAGGCGCCGTCGCCGTTCACCACGGAAACCGTGCTCGCCACCATCGCCGGCATCGATCTGCGTGATGCCCGGGTGCTGGTGCAGCGCTACGGTGCGGCGAACGAGCCGTTGCGCCACGCGCTCGAAGCGCGCGGCGCCGCGGTCGACGAGATCGCCACCTACCGCTGGGCGCTGCCCGACGATGTCCGGCCGATGATCCAATTGCTCGATGCGCTGGCGGCGTCGACGGTCGATGCGGTGGTCTTCACCAGCGCGGTGCAGATCCACAATCTGTACGCGGTCGCGCAAGCTCAAGGCCGTGCGGCGCAGCTCGCGGAGCATCTCTGCGGCCTAGTAATCGCGTCGATCGGACCGGTGTGTACGCGCGCATTGGCCGCCCACGGCATCGCCGCCTCCTTCGAGGCCGATCCGCCGAAACTTGGGCCGCTGGTCGCCGGACTCGAGGCCAAGCTCGCCGAAACTCGATGATCCGCAGGATCTAAAGCTCGGGTTCGCCAATGGCGTGGCGCAGGAAAGCATCGCTCTTTCGCAGCAAGGTGGTTCGAGCATTCGAGTCCTCGAGGTAGTGATCGAGATCATCGAAGGTCACGAGTTCGTACGTGACGCCAGTGGACTTGAGCCGCGCCGCCATCAATTTCGATTGGGTAATGCGCACGTTGCGATCGAGCGTACCGTGAAACAGCAGCACCGGAACTTTGATCTTCTCGGCATTTCGCGCGGGTGAGGCTTCGCGGATTTGTGGCCCGTCGCCCACCATTTCGCTCACCAGATGAAAGTCCGACCAATTCCGGTGTTCCTCCTTCAAAGAATCAAGATCGGTGACCGGCGCGATGGCGACGACTGCCTTGAAGAGGCCGGGCTCGACCACCGCGGATTGCAATGCGGCATACCCACCATAAGACCATCCGACGATGCACATTTTCGCGGGATTCACGCCCTGCGCCAGCAACCATCGACCTGCATCGTTTACGTCGCCGATGGCCGTGCGCCATGCCTTGAATCCGTTTTGCTTCATCCACTCGTCGCCATACCCCGCCGATCCCCGGAAGTTCGGCCGCAAGACCGCGAATCCACGAGCCGCATAAAACTGCGACAACCAATCGAAGCCCCAATAGTCACGGGCGCTCGGACCGCCATGCGGCAGGACGATGGCCGGCAGTCCCTTGGCGCTCGTGGTGCCTGGGGGTAGAGTCAAATAACCGGGCACCATGACGCCGTCAGCCGCCGGATAAGTGATGGGCTTCATCGAGGCCAATCTCACTCCTTCCAACGGACTGCGAACCACCAGAAACGTCTTTAGTTTCTTTGCCGGCCGATCAAACACGTAGTAAACGCCCGCATCGTCGTCGCGCCCGGCATAGATGAGGAGCACATTTTCGTCGACACTCGAATCGACCACGCTGAGTTGCTGTCCGGGCAATGCGCGTCCCAGGGACTTCATCATCTTGTCGATGTCAGGATCGAAGTAGTCGGCTTGCTCGACATCGGTCGCGTATTGGACACCCACCACGCGGTTTCGGCGCCCCATCTGTACGAGGCCGGCGACGTCCACATCAGTTCGCGAATAAATCAATTTCTCGGTGAGCGAACCGTCGAGAGAAATGGAATACACTGCCGCGCGACCATCGAGCTTCTTCAGCCCGTAGACGATGTCGAGATCGTGATCGACGGCCAAAGGCTCGAAGCCGGTATGATGCGCGGAATCATACTCGGTCAATTTTTGCCAGTCGCGGGAATCGCGCCTGCGATACGCATATCGGTACACTCCGGAATCCATTCCGGAGCCACTTCGCTCGGTTCGGCCGACGATGCGTACCGTCCCGCGACCGTCGCTGAGATACTCGACGACGTCTTTGAAAGGCAGTTCGATTTGTTTCACAGCCAGGGTACGGGTATCGAGGTGGTCGATTCCCAATCCTTCCTGGGTCGAACCGGTACGCGATCCCAAATGGTCGTCGGGTACGTACACCCGGCTCATCAGGACGGCGCCGTCTTCATCCGGCAACCAATCGATCACCTCGCCGCCGCCGAGTTGCACGCCATGGGAATATTCGTTTTGCTTGGTGCTGAGGCCCTTCAGGTTGGCACCGGTACGGTCCACGGCGACGAGTCGCGTGAATGGCAACAATTCAGCCGCGGAATCGACCACGCCGTACACGCTGCAGACCAGCCGGGAGTTCGACACCCAGTGACATTCACCCAACCGATCGGGTTTACCGGAGGCGCTGACCACGAGCTGCGACTGACTGCCGTCGGCGACATCGCGGGTGACGAGCGCGCTCTCCTTACCGTCGAGCGCACTGATGTAGGCAACGCTCTTGCCATCGGGCGAGAGGCTTAGACCTGTCACATCTTGTCGTCTGCCGAAGGCTGCCGCCGCATCGAACGACCTTACGTCATCGGCGGATGCCGTCAATACCATGGCCAGCGATAGCAAGCCCGTTAGTCCAAGCAATTGGATTCTGATCCTCAAGGTATCTCCGGCTGGCTGCCGGCCGACTTCTTCGACTGCTTGAATGACCAGGCAAAGCCGACCGCCGCACCGATGTTTTCCCTCGTCCGGAACAGCGGACTGTCCTCGCTGGCCGCGCCCTTGTAGCTGTCGAAGTCGACCGCCACAAACACATGGAAATTTCGCCTGAGAGTGCGGAATGCCGTGAAGGCAATATCCGATCCGAGAAAACCACCGTGGGCCTGGTAGGCGGGGCGGCCCGGTGCGGCGTATTGTGGCGCGACGCCGTAATAGAATTCCTGCAGCGACTGGGTCGCAAACTCGACCCCGAGGCTGACCCTGCCGTTCCAGGAACTTCCCAGCAGCGATTTATCCTCGTACGTGACGTCCGGCGAAAACGTGAAACCCCGCGGGCGGAACCTCGAGGAGAAGTCGGTCGATGCCGCTGTTCGAACCGGCAGGTCGATGAACAGGCGTGAATTCGGCGTCAGTTGGGCCACCGTGAT
>Ga0116226_10005261_pt1 | contig 11535 bp, 11 predicted proteins | sample S1TSphfallax_FD_89692 | JGI IMG/M metagenome (GOLD analysis project Ga0116226, IMG submission 89692) | Host-associated microbial communities from peat moss isolated from Minnesota, USA - S1T2_Fa - Sphagnum fallax MG | ecosystem: Host-associated > Plants > Peat moss > Unclassified | place: USA... | reverse complement strand
TTTGCGGCGCTCACGAGCGGCGCGGAGCGCGGCGGCGGAGCGCGCGACGCCGCGGCGATCGTCGAGACGATGGCGGCGCCCTTCGAGATCGACGGCCTCGACGCGCCGAGCGGCGCGACGGTCGGGCTGGCGGTCGCGCCCGCCGACGGCGAGGATTTCACCCAGTTGCTCGGCCGCGCCGGGCCCCGTCAGCTCGACAATCCGACCTTGGGTCTGACGCACAATCTGGGCGGCGTCCCCTATCTCGGAATCGCGGCCATCTCTGTTCTGGGACTGCACTGATGGCTGGCCTGTGGTTCGACGAGTTGCAACTCGGCCAAGTCTTCAAGCATGACATTCGTCGCACGCTCACCGAGACCGACAATGTCCTGTTCTCGGCGATGACCCATAACCCGGCAAGGCTGCATCTGGATGAACATTATTGCCGCACCGAGACCGAATATGGTCAGCGCATCGTCAATAGCGCCTTTACGCTGGGGCTGATGGTCGGAATATCGGTCGGCGACACCACCTTGGGCACGGCGGTGGCCAATCTCGGCTGGGACGAGGTCCGCTTTCCCAAGCCGCTCTTTCACGGGGACACCCTGCGCGTCGAGACTGAAGTGATTGCGCTGCGCCCCTCGAAATCGCGGCCGGATCAGGGCATCGTGACGTTCCTGCACCGGGCCTATAATCAGCATGACGAGCTGGTCGCCCACTGCAAAAGATCCGGCTTGCAGCGAAAGCGCCCCCAGCCATGATCCTGCGTTCTCTCCTGTTCGTGCCCGGTGACAGCGAGAAAAAGCTGGCCAAAGCGGAGTCCGCCGGCGCGGATGCGCTGATCGTCGATCTCGAGGATTCCGTCGCACCCGACCACAAGGCACGCGCCCGCGCGCTGGTCAGTGACTTTCTGCGCTCGCGTCCCACCGACACACGGCGCGAGCGGATCTGGGTTCGCATCAATCCCCTCGAGTCGCAGATGGCGCTGAGCGATCTGGTCGCTGTCGTCGGCGGACGGCCAGACGGCATCATGCTGCCCAAGGCGCAAGGTCCGGCGGATGTCGAAAAACTGGGACATTATCTCGACGCCCTGGAAGCGCAGGCTCAGCTTCCCGTCGGATCGGTGCGCATCGTGCCGGTGGCCACCGAAACCGCGGCGGCGCCGTTTCGCTTGGGTGACTATCAAGCGGCGTCTTTGCCGCGCCTCGCGGCGCTGACCTGGGGCGCGGAGGATCTAAGCGCCGCTTTGGGGGCAAGCACCAATAAGGATGAGCAGGGCGACTGGGCTTTTACCTATCGCATGGTGCGATCGCTCACCTTGATGGCCGCGCACGCGGCAGGAGTCGACGCGATCGAAACCCTTCATGCCGACTACCGCGACGATGAAGGGCTGTTGCGATCTTGCCAGGCGGCCAGGGCCGAGGGATTCAGCGGCCGGATGGCGATCCACCCCGCCCAGGTGCCCATCATCAATCAAGGCTTCATGCCGTCGTCCGCCGAGGTGGCGCGGGCGGAACGCGTCGTCGCCGCCTTCGCCGCCGCAGGCGGCGACGGCACCATCGGGCTCGAGGGGCAAATGCTGGACCGGCCCCATTTGCTCCAGGCGCAGCGCCTGCTTGGCTTGGGCAGCGGGAGATGACCATGGCCCATCCGAAAAGGACCCTTTTTTCGTCCGATCACGAAGCCTTCCGCGACATGGTGCGGCGCTTCGTCGAGGAGGAGCTGGTGCCCCATCATGCTGCCTGGGAAGAAGCGGGCTGCGTCCCGCGTTCGGTGTGGGCGCGGGCCGGCGACCTCGGGCTGCTCTGTCCGAACATGCCCGAACAGTATGGCGGCGCGGGGGCGGATTGGCTGTTCAATGTCGTGGTGATCGAAGAACTGGCCCGCGCCGGGGTGACCGGTCCCGGTTCCGGCTTCATGGTGCATTCCGAAATGGTGGCGCCCTACATTCTGGCGGGTGCTGCCGAAGAGATAAAGGCCGAATGGCTGCCGAAGATGGTCAGCGGCAGGGCGATCGGCGCGCTTGCCATCACCGAACCGGGGGCCGGCAGCGACGCCAAGGCGATCCGCACACGCGCCGTCCGCGATGCGGCGTCTTACCGAGTCGATGGGCAAAAAACCTATATTTCCAACGGCCAGAATGCCGATCTGTTCCTGACCGCCTGCAAGACGGATCCCGATGCCGGTGCCAAGGGGGTCAGCCTGCTGTTGATCGAGGCCGCCGCCCCCGGACTGGAACGCGGCCGTCCGCTGAAAAAGCTCGGCCTCAAGGCGCAAGACACCTCCGAGATCTTTTACAGCGATGTGCGGGTCCCGATCAGCAATCTTGTGGGTCGAGAAGGCGGCGGCTTCGGCCTGATGATGTCGAAATTGGCCCAGGAACGGCTGACTCAGGCGGTGCGCAGCATCTGTGTCGCCGAGGCGGCGATCGAGTGGACCGTCACCTATACCAGCGAACGAAAGGCATTCGACGGCACCATCGCCGATTTTCAGAACACCCAATTCACCCTCGCCCAGCTGGCGGCGGAAACCACCGCGCTGCGCGTCTTTACCGATTGGTGCATCACCCGTTTCCTGCAAGGCGAGCTGACCCCGGTCGATGCCGCCAAGGCAAAATTGCTGGTCACCGATCTGCATTGCAAGGTGGTGGATCAGTGCCTCCAATTTTTCGGCGGCTATGGCTACATGCTCGATTATCCGATCGCCCGCGCCTATATCGATGCCCGTGTCACCCGCATCGCCGGCGGTGCGACCGAGGTCATGAAACAAATCATCGCGCGCGATTTGTTCGGTAAGCCATGAAGAGGCCCATCTCCGTCGTAACCTCTATCGCCCGTCTCAAGCCGGGCGATCGCGTCTTCGCCGCCGGCGGCAGCGGCGCACCGACCGTCTGGATCGATGAATTTCTCGGCGATCCCGCCCGCAATGCCGGCATCGACTTGACCACGACCGCCGTTGCCGGGCTCAACCCGCTCAATCTGGACACGCTGCATCCGACCGCCCGCGTGTCCGGGCTCTTCATGCAACCCAGTCTGGCGGTTGCACAGGCCGACGGACGTTTCCGCCATCTGCCGATGACCTATGGCAGCTTCGGCCGATATCTCGCCGGGCAGCCACCCTTCGACCTGTGCGTGATCCAGCTGTCGCGGCCCAATGGCGAGGGCCTCTGTTCAATGGGACCGATGGTGGAGTGTCTGCCGAGCGTCATCGCGCGGGCGCGCAGGATCGTCGGCATCCTGAATATGAGGACTCCGTTCATCGCCGGTTCGGCCAGCCTGCCGCTCGATCGGCTTGATGACGTCATTGAAACCGATTGCCCTTTGCCGACCTATCAAAGCGGCAAGAATGGCGATATTGCCCGCACCATAGCCGACCATCTGCAAGGCTTCATCGGGGATGACGCGGTTCTGCAGACCGGGCTCGGCGATGTGCCGTCAGCGCTGTTGGCAAGCCTTGCCGACCGCAAGGGTCTTCGCTTCCATTCCGGCATGATTTCGGACGGCATAATGACCCTGCACCAAAGCGGCGCGCTGGCGGCTGGACAGCCGCAGACGAGTTGCGCGTTGGTCGGCTCCGCCCCGTTCTATGACTGGGCCAAGGAGCAGGATTTCATCCATGTCCGGGGCTGCGACTATACGCATGATTTCAAGGTCTTGAGTTCAATCGACGGCCTGGTCGCGATCAACTCGGCGCTTGAGGTGGATTTGTTCGGGCAGTGCAATCTGGAGTTCGCCAAGGGCCGGGCGATCAGCGCGCCGGGCGGCGCGCCGGATTTCGCCCATGCCGCCAAGCGATCCTTGGGCGGCCTCAGTATCGTTGCCCTCCCTGCCCTCGCCGGCGCCGTGTCGCGGGTGCGGTCTCGTCTGGGGCGTGACTCCGGCACCACCATCGCGCGAACAGACGTGGACATTATCGTCACCGACCAAGGTGCCGCCGACTTGCGCACCCTCTCGGTCTTTGAGCGTGCGGAAAGGTTGATCGACCTGGCGGCCCCGGAGATGCGAGCCGGATTGCGGGAGGATTGGCGTGAGATCGCCGCGCAGCTATGACGAGGGAGAAACAATGCCATGATGCAGTCTGACAAGGTGATCATCACCTGCGCTGTGACCGGGTCCATTCATACCCCGACCATGTCGCCCCATCTGCCCATAACGCCTGACCAGATCGCGTCAGAAGCCATCGCGGCGGCCGAAGCCGGTGCGGCCATGCTGCATCTGCATGCGCGAGACCCGGTGACCGGTCGACCGGACCAGTCTCCCGATCTGTTCCAGCAATTCCTGCCCCGCATCAAGCAGCAGAGCGACGCGATCATCAATATCACCACCGGCGGCGGTCTCGGCATGTCGCTCGATCAACGCCTGGCCGCGGCAAAATGGGCCAAGCCGGAAATCGCTTCGATGAATATGGGGTCGCTCAATTTCAACATCTCCGGGATGGCTGAGAAACCCGTCGCGTGGAAACATGGGTGGGAAAAGCCCTATCTCGAAATGACCAAGGATTTCATCCTGTCGAACAGTTTTGCGCAGATCGAACGGGGTCTTGCCGAATTGTCGGATCAGGGTACGCGGTTCGAATTCGAATGCTATGACATCGGCCATCTCTACAATTTGGCCTATTTCGCCGAGCGCGGCCTCGCCAAGCCGCCCTTTTTCGTTCAGGGCGTATTCGGCATTCTCGGCGGAATCGGCGCCGACCCCGAAAATGTCCTGCATATGAAAGCGACAGCCGACCGGCTGTTCGGCCGCGACTATCTCTTTTCCGCTTTGGCGGCGGGACGCCATCAAATGCCGATCATCACGCTGAGCGCCCTGCTGGGCGGCTCGGTGCGGGTCGGTTTAGAGGATAGCCTGCATCTGTCTCGCGGTCAGTTGGCGGTCTCCAATGCCCAGCAGGTCAGCAAGATCCGGCGCATCCTGGAAGATTTGTCGTTCACCATCGCGACTCCGGCCGAGGCGCGGGCACTCTTGCACACCAAAGGGGCGGACCAGGTCGGGTTCTAAAGCGGCAAAGGAACAAACATGGCTGAGGATTTTGCAAAGGGCGTAGCCGTCGTCGCCGGCGGGACGGGGGGAATCGGGCGCTCGATCTGTCTGGCGCTGGCGTCGGCCGGGCTCGATGTCGCCTTCACCTATCGCTCGAACCCCGATGCCGCGGACAGCCTGGTCGAGAGTCTTCAGGCGCTGGGGGTGAAAGCGATGGCCGGGAGGGTCGAGTTGACCGACCCGGACAGCGTGAAGGGATTTGTCGATGAGGTTGCCGGCAAGACAGAGCGGATCCATTCGGTGGTCTATGCAGCCGGTCCCCATCTGCCGATGAAATTCATCAATGCGATCACGCCGCAGGAGTGGCGGTCGGTGTTCGACAATGACGTCAACGCCGCATTCAATCTGGTTTGGGCGACGCTGCCGCATCTGAAGCAAGGGGGCGGTGGCGCGATGGTCGCCGTCATCACGGCGGCGGTCGAGAAGGTGCCCTCGCGCGACATCTGCTCGGCCGCCCCGAAAGCGGCGATCGAAATGCTGTTTCGCGGCGTCGCCCTGGAGGAAGGCCGCTTCGGTATCCGAGCCAATTGCGTGGCGCCCGGATTCATCAATGCCGGGCTGGGGCAAGAATTGTTGACCCGTCCCGGTATCGAGAGTTTCGTCGAAGGGCTGCGCAAGGCCTTGCCGCTCAAACGATTTGGCGAGGCATCCGACATCGCCGAGGCGGTGGTATTCCTGCTGTCCGACCGGGCCCGCTATGTTACCGGGCAATCGCTGGCGGTCGATGGCGGTCTGCAGCTTTAGAGGCTTGACGCACCGGGCGATCCTATGAAATTCATATAGTATGCTACACAATGATAAAGAACCAAACGAAGTGAACAGCACGCCAGCCCGTCGAAAGGGCGCACCGCAGCCCTATTTGCGGATCGGCTTTCTGGTCCATGACGTCTCCCGCATGCGGCGCACCTTGTTCGACCAGGCGGTAAAGCCCCTCGGCATAACGCGAGCGCAATGGTGGGCATTGGCCAATCTGTCGCGGCACAATGACGCTGACGGCATGATTCAGAGTGAACTGGCCCGTCTGCTCGATGTCGGCAAAGCCACTGTCGGTGGATTGATCGATCGGCTGGAAAAGAGCGGATTGGTCGAGCGCCGTGCCGATCCGGCGGACCGCCGCATCAACAAAGTGTTCATTACCGATCGAGGATACGACCTGATCGATCAGATGGCCTCGATTGCCTTTGATCTCAACAGTTCGGTGATGAAGGGAATACCGCACGACCAGGTGCTGGTTGCCGAAGAGGTCATGCATCGCATGAAGGAAAATCTGCGCGATATGCTGGGCCGTGACTTAGGCCTGCTGGATCTCGACGATTAGCCCCTCTCGGCCCGATTAGCCGGACTGAAACGCCCCGTCTCCATCACGACTTGCAAACTTTCTGCGCATATGTAGTATGTTAGCATACTTTATTATGGCAGCCTAACTCGTTAGAAAGAGGGCGCCTTTCCTAAGGGTGGAAACAGTGGACATCCAAGCCGTCGCAGACCTCCGTCTGCCTCCGATCGAGCATCGCTACACTGCGCGCGATTGCATCTTGTATGCCCTTGGCGTGGGCTATGGCGACAGGCCGCAAGACGCACGGCAGTTGCAGTTTCTCTATGAGGCCGGCCTCCAGGCCGTGCCGTCGATCTGCAACATTCTTGCGCATCCCGGATTCTGGGTTAACCGGCCTGAACTGGGTATCGATTGGCTCAAGATTCTCCATGGTGAACAATCTTTTGTGATTCATCGTCCGATTCCGCCGCAAGGCCTGGTCCGCGGCGACTATGAAATCCGCGCGGTCGAGGATAAGGGCGCCGATAAAGGCGCGGTGATGCATGTCGAAAAGCGGCTGTTGGATGTCGAGACGGGAGAGCGTCTGGCGACGGTGAGCAGTGTCTATATGCTGCGCGGTGACGGCGGCCAGGGCGGCTTCGGAACGCCCCCAGCGCCGCCGGAGGCGCTGCCGGAGGCGCGCCCCGATGTCGAGATCGATCTGCCGACCTTGCCGCAAAGCGCCCTGCTCTATCGCCTTTCGGGGGATCTGAATCCCATCCATGCCGATCCGCAGGCTGCCGCCAAGGCCGGCTTTCCCCGGCCGATCCTGCATGGACTTTGCGCCATGGGCGTAGCGACCAGAGGCTTGATTGACGCTATCGCCGATGGCGATCCAAGCCGATTGGCGGCTGTTTCGATCCGGTTCAGCAAGCCCGTCTTTCCCGGCGAGACGATCAGGCTGGAGATCTTTCGGACCGAGACCGGCGCGCGTTTCCGGGCGCGGGCGGTCGAGCGCGATGTCGTCGTCCTCGATCGCGGCCAGGCAAGGCTGGTCCCCGCCCCCTAATCACACTCGACGATCAGGAGAAACTCAGATGTCCGCGAAACATGCTTTGGATGGCAAGGTCGTCATCGTTACCGGTGCCGGTGGCGGCGTCGGCGAAGGAATCGCCAAGCTTGCCGCCTCGCAGGGTGCGAAGGTTCTGGTCAATGATCTCGGCGGAAATTCATCCGGCGAAGGCGCCGATGCGACACCGGCGCAAAGGGTCGTCGATGAGATCATCGCCGCGGGTGGCGAGGCAGCCCCCAGTTTTCACAGCATCGCCACCTGGGACGGAGCCCATGCCATTGTTCAAGACGCGTTGGACGCCTTCGGCCGCCTCGATGTGGTGGTAAACAACGCCGGAATCTTGCGCGACGTGATTTTTCACAAAATGTCGCAACAGGATTGGGAGCTGGTCCGCAGCGTCAATCTTGACGGCTATTTCTATGTCTCGCGGGCCGCAGCACCTTATTTCAAGGCGCAAGGCAGCGGCAATTTCATTCACATGACCTCGACCAGCGGTCTGATCGGCAATATGGGCCAAGCCAATTATGCCGCCAGTAAAATGGGGGTCGCCGGTTTGTCGAAGAGCATCGCCATCGACATGAAGCATTTCAATGTGCGGTCAAATTGCATTGCCCCCTTTGCCTATACGCGCATGGTGGGCACCATTCCGGCCAAGGACGAGGCCAATCGCAAGCGGCTCGAAGTCGCCAAGCGAATGACCCCGGATAAGATCGCCCCTTTGGCGGTCGGATTGATGTTTGACGAAGCCGCCGATGTTACCGGTCAGATCTTTGGCTCGCGGATGAACGAAATCATTCTGTTCAGCCAGAACCGTCCACTGCGAACCGCGCAGACGGCGGAGGGTTGGACACCCGAGACTGTCGTCAGTCACGCATTGCCGGCAATGCGCCCCAACTTCTATGCTCTCGATATTTCGTCGCATGTTTTCACCTGGGACCCCTTCTGAGGACAAGCAGATGAGCACAGCAAGCGCTAGATATGTCTCCGAGCGTGCAGGCGGGGTCGCGACGCTGACCTTCAATCGCCCTGAGGTCGGCAATGCCGTATCGGCGGAGATGGTGCCCGGTCTGCTCGGCTTCTTTCGCGGCGCCCGGTCGGACCCGAGTGTGCGGTGCATCATTATCAAAGGCGTCGGCAAGCATTTTTCGACCGGGGGCGATCTGGCAACCTATGGCCGATTGTTGCAGGCCGGACCCGATGCGCTGCAACGGGAGTTCGAGGCACGCTTGACCCAAGTCGCCGACCTGGTTGAGGCCGTCCTCGCCTTCGACCGCCCGATCATCGCCGCGGTCAAAGGCGCCGTCGCCGGTGCTGGCCTGATGTTCGCGCTGGCAGCTGATTTCGTCATCGCCGATGAGTCGGCGATGTTTCTGTTTTCTCATCAGAAAGTCGGCTTGCCGCCCGATGGCGGTGTCAGCTGGCTGTTGCCGAGACTGGTTGGACATCGAACCGCGTCCCGACTGATCTTGACGGCGGCACGCGTCATGGCCGCCGAAGCCGAGCGCATCGGCCTGGTCAGCCAACTCGTCGCGTCCGACCGGCTGGAGCAGGAGGCGGCCGATTTTGCGGCCCCTTTCGTGACCGCGCCGCAAGCGGCGGTAAAATATGCCAAATCTTTGCTTCGCTCATCCCTGGAAACCGACGCTGCGCAGCATCTGCGGGCTGAACGCGCCGCCATCGTCGCCTGCGTCGGCGACCCGGACTTCGCTGAAGGGGTGACGTCTTTCCTGGAAAAGCGGCAAGCCCGTTTCCCGTCCACGATGGAGAGCGGCGACTCAGGAAAGGACAGTTAGGTCCGGCTCCTGATGAGCGATCACTGGGGGTCGGAAAACCAGCGAACGACCTCGAATTTCTGGACCTTGCCCGACGGCGTGCGGGGAAAATCCGCGACGATTCGCCATAGCTTGGGGACTTTGTGCCGCGCGATTCGGTCGAGCAGAAAATCCCTGACCCGATCTGGCTCGACGGCCATCCCAGACCTGCAGCGGATCGCGGCGGCGACCTCCTCCCCCCAGCGCGGATGCGGGACGCCGACCACCGCGGATTCGACGATCCCATCGAATTCAGCCAGCGCATCCTCGACTTCACGCGGATAGATATTTTCGCCGCCGCGGATGATCATTTCTTTCAATCTGCCATGTATCCTGAGATAGCCAAGCTCATCGAGCGAGCCCAGATCGCCTGTGCGCAAGAACCCCAAATCATCGAAGGCAGCCTTGGTTGCCGCGGCATTGTCAAAATACTCGCGCGTCATGAAAGGCGATCGAATCCTGACTTCACCGGCACTACCGGTCGGCAGGGTGGCGCCGGTGACCGGGTCGGCGATGCGCATCTCCGTATGGGGATAGGGCCGGCCGACAGTGGCGGCGATCCGGTCGATCGGGTCGCCCCGATAGGTCTTGGTCATGCCCCCGCCGGACTCGGTTTGCCCGAACATCACCTGCACGTCGGCCTTGAACCGATCATGCAGCAATTTGACGAAGTCCGGCGTGATCACCGTCCCCCCGGTCAGGACGAGTCTCAGGCTCGACAGATCGGTCTCAGTGAATTTTTCATGGTCCAGCAGGGCGATGATCATCGTCGGCACGCAGGGAAACCACGCAACCTGTTCCCGTTCGATCAAGCTCAGCACCAGCTCGGCCTCGAATGCCGGAACCACGATGTTGGTCCCCAGCCGAGCAATACAGCCAAGCGTCGAGGTTACCGCGCCCCCGACATGGAAAAACGGCAAGACCCCCAGCCAGGCCACTCCGTCCTCGAGGGCATAGCGCTCGGACCCCATCATGGCATTGTTGACAATGCCCTTATGACTGAGAACGACCCCTTTGGGCGCCCCGGTCGTCCCGGAGGTGAACAAAATCAGGGCCGGATGGTCGGGAGCAATCGCCGGGGCCCTGAGCTGTTCCGGTGCGTCGGCGATATGGCTCGCCCAATCACCTGTTCGTAAGATGACACGCAACCTGTCGAGCCGCGGCTTCACCTCGCTGGCGATCGCGAACAGGTCGGTGCCGCGATAGGCGACGTCCGTGATCAGGCCGACGGCCTTGCTCTGGCGCAGCAGGGTTTCAACCTCCCTGCCCCGCAAGGCCGGGTTGAGCGTCACGATGACCAGGCCGGCTTGGGCTGCGGCCAGCTGGTAGAGCATCCAGGCAGCGCTGTTGGCGCCCCACAGAGCGACGTTCTCGCCAGGCTCGAAATGGGTCAGCAGCGAGGCGGCGAGGCGTCGGGTCGACGACCATAATTCGGCGTAGGTCCATTGCAAGGCGGGTTCGGTGGCGGTCGCCCACTGCTTGACGGCAACCTGGTCGGGCGCCGACTGAGCGGCATGTCGCAACAAGTCGCCAACCGTCCAGTCGCGAAGGGTCAAAGTCTCATCCGCGGCGATATGGGCCTGCGTCATTTCCGGCAATCCTCCCAATGCCGGTCTGTGCCGGCTTGCTTACCTGGAGCCATATTATATGCAATCAAACTATCTACCCTGCAAGAGCTCTCTGGCGAGCGGCTCGGGATGTTTTTCTCCCGCCCGCCGAATTTTTCTTGACAAGTAGGATGTCTGCATAACGTATTTAAGCATACGATCGCCATCAAGAAGCGACGTACAGGGAGTACCGACATGAGAAAGCTCAAATTGCGCTTGATCGCGGCGACGTCCGCGATCGCCATAATTGTCGCTTCGCCACAGGCTCGCGCCGCAGATGCCGCATCATCGGGCGACGCCAATCCGGCTGGGTCCGCACCCTCCAGTGCGGGTATCGATGACATCGTCGTCACGGCGGAAAGACGGCAGGAATCGGTCAATACCGTCCCGCTATCGATCAACGCGGTATCGGCTGACCAACTTCGCAACGAAAACATCACGTCGGTCGCCGACTTGCAGAAGATCGTGCCCGGCTTTCATTTCAGCGAGGGCACCTATGCCGCCCCGGTCTATGCCATCCGCGGTATCGGCTTCAACGAAAGCAGCCTGGGCGCCAAGCCTGACGTGAGCCTGTCACAGGATGAAGTCCCCTTGCCGTTCCCGATCATGTCGGCCGGCGTCGGACTGGACCTGGCGCGCGTCGAGGTTCTGAAGGGGCCCCAGGGCACGCTTTATGGTCAAAATGCGACGGGCGGCGCGATCAACTACATCTCCGCCAAGCCCGGGACCAGCTTTGAAGCCGGCGCCGATGTCAGCTATGGCCGGTTCA
>Ga0116226_10005260_pt1 | contig 11535 bp, 12 predicted proteins | sample S1TSphfallax_FD_89692 | JGI IMG/M metagenome (GOLD analysis project Ga0116226, IMG submission 89692) | Host-associated microbial communities from peat moss isolated from Minnesota, USA - S1T2_Fa - Sphagnum fallax MG | ecosystem: Host-associated > Plants > Peat moss > Unclassified | place: USA... | reverse complement strand
CATCGCGACCTTGAACGGCGCTATCTTTGAAGGCAGGGAGAAGACCATCGGCTCGATCGAGCCGGGCAAGAATGCCGACCTCGTCGTGATGAAAGGTGATCCGTCGCAGCGCATTACCGACATCGAAAACACTGAGATTGTTTTCAAAGATGGAGTCGGTTACGATTCAGCCAGGCTGCTGCAATCTGTCGCCGGACGCTACGGCGAATACTGAGCGGCGCGATCTTTTGCCAGTCGATTCAGCGCCCTTCACTCAGTCGCGCTGCCAGCCGGTCCGGTAACCCGGCGTCCAGGATGCGCTGCTGCGCGCGTCGCACAGCATAGGGAATGCGATAAAAGTGCAGGGTCATCCGCTCTTCATCGAAAAGCGCGAAGGCTGCCCGCCAGTCGCCATCGCGGGGCTGCCCTACCGAACCGGGATTGATGAGATAACGTGCACCGCTGCTCAATCCCAGCTCAAACTCCTCTGCCGTGTCGCCTGTATCGTAAACCGGCGCAAGCTTGAACCATTGCTCGTCATTGGTCGCGAACCCGCCCTGGACATGGGTATGACCGAAGAAGTTGATCTGCGTTACCGCGTCCCTGAGCGGCTTCCAGGCATCCCGTACATTGATCAGGTACTCGTCTTCGTCGAGGGCTGAGCCGTGCATGCAACTGACGATTTCGCCGTGCGGCTTGAGCGGACCGCGCGCCAGTTGCCGCAGCCACTGCGTGTGTTCCGGCGTTAACATCCGCTGCGTCCATCGCGCGGCCCGCGCGGCCACGGGATTGAAGTCGTCAAGCGAAGCCAGTCCTGAACACGCGCGATCGTGGTTGCCGCGGACGAACACTGTGCCTAAATCGCGGATGCGCTCAATGACCTCATTCGGCGAAGCTCCATACCCAACATTGTCGCCCAGATTCCAGACCGCATCATGGTCCGGCGCAGCATTCAGGACGGCGTCCAGCGCATCAAGGTTCGCGTGAATGTCAGAGAGGATAAGCGCGCGCATTTGGGCGAAAGCAAACGAACGCTCAGAGTATCAGGTTGACCCAATGTTCCACACGGAAGTGCTTCAGGCGCGGCGCACCATGTGCCCCGGTCCTGATTCCACCAGCACCCCCGCATCCAGCCCGGTCCCGCGCGCCAGCGTGGCCAGGGGCCGGTCCCGATCGGTCTTCAGCGTCGGCACCGCGCCCAGCAGGCTGCGGGTATACGGATGCTGGGCCGCTCCGAAAATAATGGCGCTGGCGCCTTCTTCGAGAAGCAATCCATTGCGCATAACGGCGACACGGTCTGCGACTTCACCCACCACGGCGAGGTCGTGAGAGATGAAGAGCATTGCCAGCCGGTACTGTTCCCGCAGGCGTTGCAGCAGCTCGAGGATCTGCGCCTGTACGGTCACGTCGAGCGCTGTCGTGGGTTCGTCTGCGATCAGCAACTCGGGCCGGTTCACAATGGCCATGGCAATGAGGATGCGCTGCCGCTGGCCGCCGGAGAACTGGTGCGGATAATCGTCATAACGCTTCGCCGCATCGGGCAGTGCGACGGAATCGAGTGCAGCGATGACGGCCTCGCGCACCTGCCTGCGGCTCAATGCCGGCTGGTGAACTTCAACCGCCTCCGCGATCTGTCGACCGATCGTCATCACCGGATTCAGAGCGGTCATCGGCTCCTGGAAGATCATCGCGATGCGTTTGCCGCGATAGCGCCGCATCTGCAGTGGCGAAAGCGTCAGCAGATCAGCGCCGGCAAAACGGACCGCACCGGAAACCTGCGCGGCAGGGTCGAGCAATCCCAGGACGGCCAGCGAAGTCACGGACTTACCGGAACCTGACTCGCCTACCAGCCCAAGCACTTCGCCGGGCCGAATCGCCAAACTCAATTCGCGCACGACGGGCTGACCACGAAACCGGATGGTCAGGTTGTCGATTTCCAGCAGGCTGCTCATGGATTCATCATAGAGCGAAGAAACATGAATCGGGCTTCGCTGCGCGACGCTCGGGATGACAAACCGTTGTGTTGTTATTGAACCGGAAACTCTAAACCTGGACGGCCGGAAGCCATTTGATATTGCAGCCGAGTGACGGTCGCTGGTCCTCCGGTACCGGCCGGCCATGGAGGACGGACTCGATCGCGCGCCGCAGATCTATCCCGGTGACCGGGATGTCATTCCCCGGTCGGCTGCCGTCGAACTGACCGCGGTACACCAGCTTGCGCTCGTCGTCGAACAGGAAGAAATCCGGCGTGCAAGTGGCATCGTATGCCCGCGCCACTGCCTGCGTCTCGTCATAGAGATATGGAAACGGAAAGCCGATCGCGCGCGACTGTTCTGCGAGACTCGCGGGCGCATCGGACGGGTGTGCAACGGCGTCATTGCTGCTGATGGCAACGATGCCCAGGGCGCTTGCGGCGTAATCATGCCCCAGGGCCGCGATGGCATGCTCAAGGTGCTTCACAAATGGACAATGGCGGCAGATGAACATCACCAGCAGGGCCTGCTTGCCGGCAAAATCCGCCAGAGAGAGTTTGTGCCCGGAAACCACCTCAGGCAGGTGAAAATCTGCCGCCGGTGTTCCCAGTGCCAGCATTGCCGATTCAGTGCGCGCCATGATTTTTCTCCTTCACCGGTAGATGCGCGAAACCCCACATCTCAAATGCAGAAACGTGGGGCTTGCCAGGAATTCCTGCGACCAGCGGGAGTAAGACGCGCCGAAGGCGTCTGCCCCGAACGGCCAGGACCTACTCCTCTGCCTTGACCGTCACCTTCACGTGTGCGGTGACTTCGCGATGGAGCTTCACGGGTACGTGGAACTCGCCAAGCTGCCGCAGCGGCTCTTCAAGGCTGATCTTGCGGCGGTCGATGGTGAAGCCCTTGGCCTCGATCTCGTGCGCTATTTCCGACGAGGTGACGGAGCCGAACAGATGATCGTTCTCGCCTACCTTGCGGGCGAAGACCAGCTCGATCTGGTTGAGCTGCGCCACCAGCGCCTCTGCGCTCGATTTCTCCTTGGCAGACTTGCGAATGGCGGATTGCTTCATCTGGTCAATGACTGCGCGGTTGCCGTCGTTGGCTTCAATCGCCAGCTTCTTGGGCAGCAGAAAGTTGCGGCCATAGCCTTCGGCAACCTTCACCACATCGCCGCGGTGACCCAGGTTGTTGACATCCTCTTTTAAGATCACTTCCATGGTGACAAATCTCCTATCCTAGTAGCGTGCCGCGAAGGGCAGCAGTGCGATGTTGCGTGCCTGCTTGATTGCACGGGTCAGGCGGCGCTGGTGGGTGGTGCAGACGCCGGTGAGGCGACGAGGCACGATCTTGCCGCGCTCAGCCACAAACCCCTGCAGCAGGCGGACATCGCGGTAGTGAATGGAATCGATCTTCTCCACGCAGAACTTGCAGACCTTCTTGCGACGGAAGAACTTGCGTCCGCCGGGACCGCCTGGTCCACGACCGGCGCCCTGGGGAGGACGGGAACCGCCCTCGCGGGGCGCGCCACCTTCCCGCGGAGTGTAGGTACGCGCCGGCTCCGATGCCGGTGCCGCGTGTGTGCTGGTTTCATCAGCCATAATCATTCCTTCTTTCTCGCTCCAATAGTGGAAGCGACGAATTGCTCTTGACTTGATTCGTTCTCGTTAGCGCTGCGGGCCGCTAAGCGGTCGCAGTCGCGGTTTCAACAGCAGCGGGTTCGCTTTCCACTGGCGCTGTCGGTGCAACGGCAGCCTGCGTTGGCTGCGCGCTGAGCTTCACACGCTGCGCACGGAGTGCCTTGATCTTGTTGGCACGCTTCTCTTCTTCATCCATGCGCACGGAGATGAACTTGATCACTGGCTCCAGAACGCGAAGACGACGCTCCACTTCTGCAATCAGCGCACCGCTCGACTCGATGTGGAAGAGGATGAAGTTACCGTCGTTGAATTTTGAAACCAGGTAGGCCAGCTTGCGCCGTCCCAGTTTCTCCACCGACGCGAGAACGCCACCACCACCAGTGATGGTCGCCTCCAGCCCTTCGATCAGCTTATCGACATCTTCGTCCGCCGCATCCGGCCGAACGATAAACATTACTTCGTATTTCCGTTGATCTGCCATACGTCCTTCTCTCTCTACTGAATTTCCTAACTGCTCCCGGCTGTGTCCCGCCGGTTGAATGCATTCATCGCGGCCATCACTCCCCTGGTCACGACCATCTCTACAGCGTCAGCAACCCGGTCCAGGTTCTCGTCCAGAATCGCCAGGTCCTGTTTCTTCATGGGCGTCAGTAAGTAATCCTTGCCTCTGCGCCGTACTTCTTCCTTACCGCCCAGTGGATCGGGTCCTACGCCAATGCGGATGCGCGGCCAATCATCCCGCCGCAGCACACCCGTAATGGACTTGGCCCCGTTGTGGCCTGCCGAACTGCCTCGTTCCTTCACTCGTACCGTGCCGAAGGGCAGAGCCAATTCGTCATAAATCACAATCAGATCTTTCGCCGGGTCTGCTTCGAACTCCTGTGCGAGCGACTGGACGGACGCCCCGCTCAGGTTCATAAACGTCTCCGGTTTTGCCAGCACCACGGCATTTCCCGCGATACTGGCTGTCCCCGTCAAAGCCTTGCAGCGGCGGTTGTCTACCGTCACCCTGCCGTTACGGGAAAGGCGATCGGCGATGCGGTCAATCGCCAGAAACCCTGCATTGTGCGGCGTCCACTGATATTCCGGTCCCGGATTGCCGAGGCCGATGATCAGGAAAGCACGCCGCTGTTTCGGTGTGCCTGCAGGCCCCAGCGAGGGGCCTGCGGGCGGTACCACTGAGGAGCCCAAGGCTTACTTCTTGGCTCCCTTGGCTGGAGCCGCTGCTTCAGCCGGTGCATCGGTCTTGCCCTTCTTGGCCACTTCCGGCTCGGCTGGTGTTGCCGCTGCCACTGCTGCCGCGTCCGGCACCGCTTCTTCACGAATGGACACCACGTGGACCACGGTCTCGTCTTCGTCGGAAATGAACTTGAACTTGCCATCGTGGGGAAGATCGGCGACCCGGATGCTCGCGTTCAGAGCAAGGTTCGTCACATCGACGGTGATGGAACTTGGAATATCGCCGGGAAGGCACTCGATTTCCACTTCGCGCAGTACCAGTTCAAGCACACCGCCCTCAGTCTTGACGCCAACCGGCACGCCTTCGAGCACGATCGGCACTTCCACACGCATCGCCTTGTCCATCGCAATGCGCTTCAGGTCTACGTGGATCAGCCGGTCCTTGAGCGGCTCATATTGCCAGTCGACGATCATCGCCTTTACCTGCGCGCCGCCGCTGATCGAAACATCGAAAATCGTATTGTGGCCGGATTCTGAATGCAGGATGCGCTGCATTTGTTTGGGGTCGAGTTCGAGTGCAATCGCCGGTTCCTTCGCGCCATAGATCACGCCGGGAATCTTGCCGGCAACGCGCACGCGGCGCGCGGCATTCTTGTTGAATTTACCCTCGCGGGGCTTTGCTGCTACTACTTCGGTTGCTGTTGCCATGGTCTTCTTTCCTTGTGTCGGGCACGGTGGCGTTCACTTGCCGGGCCGCTCCCTTTGTTAGGCGCCGGATTTCTCCAACGCAGTGAATGTTTCGCGATCAGCTCTCTGCCAGGCGCTAATTGAATAGCGAGCTGACGCTGGTCTCCATGTGAATGCTCTCAATCGTCGCCGCCAGTAGTCCTGCGACCGAGCAAACCTTAATCTTCGGCACCCGCTTCGCTTCTTCGCGCAACGGTATGGAATTGGTGACAACCAACTCTTCCAGCCGTGAGGCGGCAATGCGTTCGATCGCCGGTCCGGAGAGGACGGCATGCGATGCGCACGCGTAGACCTTGGACGCACCCTGGTCGAGCAGCGCGTCCACGGTCTTCACCAGCGTGCCCGCCGTATCGACAATGTCATCGATGATGAGGCAGGTGCGTCCGCGCACATCGCCGATGACATTCATCACTTCCGTCACATTGATGTCTGTCCGCCGCTTGTCGACAATCGCCAGCGGTGCTCCGACTTTGGTCGCGAAGAAACGCGCACGCTCCACGCCCCCCGCATCCGGGGAAACGACTGTCAGGTTGGGCAGGTCGAGCTTGCGGAAATATCCCACCATCACTGGCGATGCGAACATGTGATCGACGGGGATATTGAAGAACCCCTGGATCTGCGCCGCATGCAGATCCATGAAGAGCGCTCGATTCGCGCCCGCTGTTGTCAGCAGATCGGCAACCAGCTTGGATGAGATCGCTACCCGCGGGCGATCTTTCCGGTCTTGGCGGGCATATCCGTAGTACGGCACGACAACCGTGATCCTGCCCGCTGATGCACGCTTCAGGGCGTCGATCATAATCAGCAGTTCAACCAGGTTCTGGTCTACCGGCCAGCATGTCGGCTGCACCACAAAGACATCCACGCCACGCACATTCTCGAGAAGCTGAAAGTAAATTTCGCCATCGGCAAAGCGCTGGATCTTGGTCTCGCCCAGGGGTACGCCCAGGTGGTCGTCACAGATTTCCTGCGCCAGCGGCCGGTTCGCAGACCCGGAAAAGATCTTGAAGCGCCGATCTTCGCTCAGCCGGCTGACCTTCTTGCGTTCAGGCGCGGTTTTGCGGCCATCGTGGACGGCGGGTTGCTGCTGCGCGAATTCCTGTTTCGAAATTTCGGCGATGGCGGGCACGGCTGCTGCTTCTGTCTTCATGTCGGGTCCTTCCAAGCTGGTTGGCATTGGTTGTTCCTGCATTCATCCCTTACACCGCAGCTGGTTTCTCCGCGGCAACTCGCTTCCAACAAACTGGCTGGGCGACTAGGATTCGAACCTAGACAAAGTGCGTCAAAGGCACTTGACCTACCGTTAGTCGATCGCCCATCGCTAGGAAATATGGCAACAGCACATGGTCCCTGGCAATCTCAATCTGCAAATGTCGTATTCCAGTAACGGTCTCGCGTCAGCGTTTCAGTCAAATGCGACGGAACGCCCTTTTGCGAAAGCCGCTGTTGCGCCGCACTTGCTGCACTCGCAGAGCTATAAAGCCCGAAGAGCGAAGCACCGGAACCAGATAGGGAGGTAAAAAGGGCGTGCTCGTCCGGGTGGACGGAATTCGCCAGAAGCTGCTTGATCTCGCCAAGAAGGGAATGCTGCGGAAAGACGACCTCTTCAAAGTCGTTTTCAATCCCGGTGCGGACAAGCGCGAGAAGCGGATTCCCGGCCAGGTCTCCCAATTGCCCGGTTGGGGCATCGGAGACACCGGAGGAGTAGGGCCCGCTCCAGACTCCAGCGACGGCACGACTCAACCTTTCAAGTGTAGCGGAGGGCCCCCGGTGCGTCAACGTGGTCTCTCGTTTTGCATCGTCCCCCTTCGGCACCAGGCTCAGGCCGAAGGCCGGTCCTGGCGGCTGGGTATGCAAAGCGTCCCAGTCGCGGAATGCCTGCGGCGTCGACACTCCCACAGTCGGCGTCGCCACCACGCACGTTGTTGTCGGCAGATCCGGCAACGGGTACACCTGCTCCCCACGCCCCAGCCCCAGTACAGTGCCGCCGATCAGGAAAAGTGGCACGTCCGATCCCACGTCAGCCGCGAGTCGCAACCGCTCTGCACCAGGCAGCGCATTGTCTAACTGTCGCTCCAGCCCCAGAAGCGCCGCAACGGCGTTCGCGGAGCCCGCTCCGAGACCGCCCTGAATCGGTAGCAACTTTTCTATATGGACGGAAACACGCGCTGTCTGCTTTAGCCGGTCAAGAGCAGCCTCTACCATCCGCCACGCAGTGTTGGTGTGGTCAGTCGGGACCCTTGGATGGTTCGACGTCACGGTGATGCTCGTCCGCGTCGCCTGCCGCGCTTCCACACTCACGAAATCGTGAAGCGCGATGGTCTGATAGACCGTCGCCAGCGCGTGATATCCGTCCGCACGCACCGGCCCAATCGCCAACCCCAGATTGATCTTCGCGAACGACCGGACGCGCGTAGCCATGGCTCGATTCTACCGGCACTTTGATTTGTACTTCGTCGCCAGTTGAAAGCGCTCCCACCGCCCAACAAGCGAAAGATCGGCTTCCAGCCTCGAGAGAAAGATTGGCCGATGAACAAAGGCAGAGCTGCGCGTATCCTACGTTGCATGATGATGCGGACGCCTTTCTTAACAATCCTCCTCGTAATTGTTGTCGTGGCGTCAAGGTGTCCACTTCTCGCACAGGCAGCTTCAACCAACCCATCGCTTCCCGCCGTGTTGAATTGGCAGAAGGAAGAGCCGGTCCGCACCAGGCATGCAATGGTGGTGAGCATTCATCATCTGGCAGCCGATGCCGGCGTCGGCATTCTGAAGCAGGGCGGTAATGCCGTCGATGCAGCGGTAGCTACCGGCTTCGCTCTGGCCGTGGTCTACCCGGATGCGGGCAATCTCGGTGGAGGTGGTTTTATGACCATTCACCTGGCGAAGCCCAACAGGAACACCTTTATCGATTACCGCGAGCGTGCACCGGAAGCTGCGACTGCCGATATGTATCTCGACAAGCAGGGAAAAATTATCCCGGGCGCGAGCACGCTCGGCTATCGGGCGATCGGTGTTCCCGGTTCCGTCGCGGGCATGGTCTACGCGGAACAGAAATACGGCAGGCTTGGCCTGAAAGCAGTCCTTGCACCCGCGATCGGTCTCGCCTCGAACGGCTTTGTGCTTGGCGATGAAGACGCGCATATGCTCCACGACAAGGACCTTGCGCTTTTTCCCGAATCGAAGCGCATCTTCCAGCGCGATGGACTGTTCTACAAGCCTGGCGATACGTTCAGGCAGCCGGACCTCGCCGCTACCCTGCGCACCATCGCTGCCAACCCAGAAGACTTTTACCATGGCGAGATCGCAAGGAAACTAGCAGCCGATGTCCAGAAGGGCGGCGGCATCATCACCGAGGCTGACCTTGCTCATTATGAAGTCAAGGAGCGTCAGCCGCTGACCGCCTCTTACGAAGGCTATGACCTCGTGACCGCGCCGCCCCCGTCGTCTGGTGGCGTTGCGTTGATTGAGTCGTTGAACATTCTGCGGGGCTATGATCTGGCCCACCTCGGCGACCGCACCCCGCAGGAGATGCACCTGGTCATCGAAGCTTATCGCCGCGCATTTATGGACCATGCCGATTACCTCGGCGATCCTGATTACGCCAACATCCCCATCGAAGCGCTGCTCAGCCAGAAATATGCTGACGCCTTCCGGCGCAGCATTCAGGCAGACACGGCCACGCCATCGCAAGACCTTGTTCGCCCCGCAGGCTTTCTTCCTCCTCCGCCGACAGCGCAGGCAATACCGGAACACACCAATACCACGCACTACTCCGTCCTCGATGCCGAGGGAGACGCAGTGGCGGTCACCACCACGCTGAATGACAGCTTCGGCTCGCACGTCACCGCGGAGGGCCTGGGTTTCCTGCTGAATGACGAAATGGATGACTTCTCCTCGAAGCCCGGCGTGCCGAATATGTTCGGCCTCATTCAGGGGCCCAATGCAGCCATCGCCCCGGGCCATCGCCCGCTTTCCAGCATGACCCCGACAATTGTCCTTAAAGACAATAAAGTCGCCTACGTGATTGGTTCGCCGGGCGGCTCACGCATCATCACCACAGTCGCCAATATCTTCCTCAGTGCTACCGATGGGGGCCTCAATATTCAGCAGGCCGTTGACGCGCCGCGCTATCACCACCAATATCTGCCCGACATCCTCTTTATCGAACCGGGCTTCCCTCCGGAAACCATCGAAGGACTCCGCGCTATGGGCTATTCCGTAAAAGAAGGCGCCGGCTGGCCCATCTGGTCCGACGGAGAATGCATTGCGGTCGACCCGAAGACTGGCGACCTCCTCGGCGGTCAGGACCATCGTCACCACTTTGGCAAAGCCGCGGGCTACTGAGCGGGCGGCTGACGAATCGACACAATCCAGCAACGCGGTAGCCTACGCTTGCCGCCAATGAGAAGATAGAGCGTCTACACAAAAGGACCAGGAACTGGCATACGATGCTCCGAGTCATCTCGACACACGTTTTTCTCAAGCAGCGCCTTCATCCGGGACTGCTCGATACCCTGAACAAAGCCGGTGCGCAAGCGATCGAAATCTTTGCCGCACGCCAGCATTTTGACTACACCAGCCGCACCCATGTGAAGGAAATTGCCGACTGGTTCGATTCCACCCCTGTCGCGTTTCACTCCATGCACGCGCCGCTCTACCACGATGCAGATATGGGCCGCGCAGGCGGCCCAGCCGTGAATGTCGTCCATCCGGACAAGTCACGCCGCATCGACGCCATGGATGAATGGAAGCGCGCCCTCGAGGTGGCCGAGACGCTGCCCTTCAAGTTCCTCGTCCTGCACCTTGGTGAACGCGGCGATGAATGGAGTCCGCGCGCCCTCGACCACGCCGTCACCGCCATCGAGCATATGCGCGTCTTCGGGAAGCCTCTCGGTGTAAACCTTCTGCTTGAAAACCTGCAGAACGACGTGACCCGCCCCGAGCATCTTCTCGAAGTCGTCCGTGTTGGTCATTTCAGAGATGTGGGCGTCTGCTTCGACATCGGGCACGCGAACATCCGTGAGGGTGTCGAAGCCTCCCTGGCAGAGCTGAAGCCCATCATCGGCTCAACCCATCTCCACGACAACCTGGGCGAGAAGGACGATCACCTCTGGCCGACGGATGGCACAATTGCCTGGAAGCCTGCCATGGCCGAACTGAAAGACGCACCGCGCACTCCTGCCGCCGTGCTTGAAATCCACTACACTCTCGGCGAAACAGCCGAGCATGTCATTTCACGCGCCACCGAAACATGGAAGAAACTGGACCTGTAACGAAATGTCAGATGTCACAACTGAAGCACCCGTAGCCACCATCGCAACGCTTGGCAAACATGAAGGTCAGCGCGTCACTCTCCACGCGTGGCTTTATAATCTGCGCGCCAGTGGTAAGCTGCTTTTCCCCATCTTTCGCGATGGAACAGGCACGATCCAGGGCATCGTCCCCAAGGCTGCTGTTCCCGAGACTGTTTTCGAATCCATCAAGCATCTGACCCAGGAATCGAGTGTGATCGTCACCGGTTCAGTCCGTGCCGATGCACGCGCCCCGGGCGGTTATGAACTCGACGTCGAGAATGTCGAGGTCCTTCAACGCGTTCCTGAAGAGACACCATTTCCCATCTCGCTGAAGGAGCACGGCACCGATTTTCTGATGGAGCATCGCCATCTCTGGATTCGCACGCCGCGCCAGTCCGCCATCCTTCGCATTCGCGCAGAAATCATCAAGGCGGCTCGCGACTACTTCGACGACAACGGATTCACCCTTACCGATCCGCCGATTCTGACGCCGGCAGCATGCGAAGGCACCAGCACACTCTTTCCCGTTGAGTATTTCGGCGATGAGGCTTACCTCACACAATCCGGCCAGCTCTATATCGAGAGCACCGCACTTGCCCTTGGCAAGGTGTACAGTTTCGGCCCCACCTTTCGCGCAGAAAAATCCAAGACCCGCCGTCATCTCACTGAATTCTGGATGGTTGAGCCCGAAATGGCCTTCGCTGACCTGGATGACCTGATGGTCCT
>Ga0116226_10005259_pt1 | contig 11538 bp, 10 predicted proteins | sample S1TSphfallax_FD_89692 | JGI IMG/M metagenome (GOLD analysis project Ga0116226, IMG submission 89692) | Host-associated microbial communities from peat moss isolated from Minnesota, USA - S1T2_Fa - Sphagnum fallax MG | ecosystem: Host-associated > Plants > Peat moss > Unclassified | place: USA... | reverse complement strand
GAAGCTCGCCGGGCAACGTGTCGGCGTCGTCATCAGCGGCGGCAACGTGGACCTCGAGCGCATGACCGCCTTGTTCGCCGCGCCGGCCGCTCGTGTATCGGCCGGTACCTGAGGGCGGCGGGACGTGGGTAGCGGACGCTTCGACTGGCGGCGTTGAGCAAACTCAGGAAAATCGGCGGTGTCACGTTGGCGTTGAGTGCCGTCGCGCTGCTGGTCCTGGTCGCGGCGCTGTGGTGGCGGCCACCCGACCTGATTCGCGTCGGCGCCAACTATACGGCGAAGATCGTCTGTTCCAATGTGTTCCTCGCGGGCCGCGACGCCGATGAGGTGCTGCGCACCGACGTGCAGGCGCCGGGACACCCCTTGCTGCGGCTGATGCGGGTCGCGGTGGATCACGATGGCGCGGTGGTACGCGCAGGGTTGTTTGGGTTCATCGGTGGGGGTATCGCCGTGTTCCGGCCCGGTACCGGGTGCGCGGTGCTGGCGGATGGCCGGCTCGGCGACGTGGTGTCGCGCGCGGCGGGCGCCGCGGTGCCGGGAGTTTCAGCGAGGCCCGACCTACGTGCCAGCGCGCCCACCGCGGAGGCGGAAGCACCGTGGCCCGACGGCGACGCGGTGAACATCGATGCGGCGCTTACGAAGGTCATCGCGAGCGATGTCCTCGGCGGGCCCGGCATGCGCGCGATCGTCGTGGTTCACGACGGACACATCGTCGCCGAGCGCTATGCCGATGGCTTCGGGCCGCAGATTCCGCAGCTCGGTTGGTCGATGACCAAGTCGGTGATGGCGGGGCTGATCGGCGTTCTGGTGAAGGATGGCCGCCTGGCACTCGATCAGCCCGTGGGCTCCGCGCTGGGGTGGCCCGCGGCAGACCCGCGCGCCAAGATCACGATCGCGGATCTGTTGGCCATGTCGAGCGGGCTCCAGTTCAACGAAGGTTACGGTGCGGTATCCGATGTGACGCGGATGCTTTACCTGGAGCCCGACATGGCGGCGTTTGCGAGCACCCAGCCGCTGGTGCATCCGATCGGCACGCGGTGGAGCTACTCGAGCGGCTCGGCCGTCATTCTGTCACGGATCTTTCAGGACGCGGCCGGCAGCGACGCGCTTGGCTTCGTTCGACACCGACTGTTCGAACCGCTGGGGATGACCAGCGCGGTCATGGAGACTGACGAACACGGCACGTTGGTGGGTTCTTCTTACATGTATGCGACGCCGCGCGATTGGGCACGGTACGGTGTGCTACTGGTTCAAGATGGCGTGTGGCACGGCCGCGCGATATTACCGCCAGGCTATGTCTCCATGATGGCGTTGCCGGTCGCGGCGTCCGGTGGCGAATATGGTCACGGCATGGTGTGGCGGGGGTCGACCCAAGACATTCCATCCGACGCGTTTTACATGTCAGGCCACGATGGGCAGACCGTTGCCATCATTCCCTCCAAACAACTGGTTATATTGAGGATGGGCCTGACGCCCGAGCGTGAGCATTACCAGCCGGAGGCGTTGGTGCGGGCCGTGCTGGGCGCGGTGCGGTGAGATCTGACCCCGATGAGTTCGGGTAAAAGCGGTCGGTGGATCGCCACGTACAGCGCCCAGCCTCACGCCTGCTTCAATCGCCCGCGGCGGAAGTCGGCGATGATCTCGCGCGCCGCGTTATGGCCAGGGGCGCCGGTGACCCCGCCGCCCGGATGCGTGCCGGACCCGCACATGTACAGACCGTTGAGCGGGCCGCGATAGTCGCCGTGGCCGAGCATGGGTCTCGCTGAGAACAGCTGGTCGAGACTCAATGCGCCGTGGAAGATATCGCCGCCGATCAGCCCGAAGGTGCGTTCGAGATCGAGCGGGCTCATGATCTGCCGGCCGAGAACCGAGGCCTTGAAGTTGGGTGCGTGGCTGTTGACCAGGTCGATCATCAAGTCGGCCACGTGTTCCCGGTGGTCGTCCCATGAGGCACCGTCCGGCAGCACCGGCGCCACGTGCTGGCAGAAGAGGCTCGCGACATGCCGGCCTGGCGGGGCGAGGCTGTCGTCGAGCGTCGACGGGATCAGCATCTCGACGATGGGCCGCTTCGACCAACCGCCCGCCTTGGCATCGAGGTAGGCCTGGTCCATGTAGGCCAAGCTGGGCGCCATGATGATGCCCGAGGTGTGATGGTCGGCCAGGCTCTTGCCCGGCAGCACGCTGAAATCGGGCAATTCCGCGAGGGCGACGTTCATGCGGAAGGTGCCGGAGCCACAGCGCCAGTGGCCGATCCGTTCACGGAAGTCACGGTCGAGCTCCGAGGCGTCGATCAACTTCCCGTACAACAGCTTGGGGTTCAAGTTCGAGACGACGCTGCGCGCGCGAATTGCCGTGCCATCCTCGAGCGCGACGCCGACCGCGCGGCCTGATTCGACGATGACTTCGCGCACCGGACTCGACACGCGGATCTCGACGCCGCGCTCCGCCGCCGCCCGCGACATCGCCTGCGAGATGGCGCCCATGCCGCCGATGGCGTGGCCCCAGGCGCCCTTCTTGCCGTTCACTTCGCCGAACACGTGGTGCAGCAGCACGTAGGCGGAACCCGCCGCATAGGGGCTCGCGTAGTTGCCGACGATGCCATCGAAACCATAGGCCGCCTTGATCGGCGCGCTCTCGAACCAGGTGTCCAGATAATCGCCGGCGGACTTGACGAACAGGTCGAGCAGTTCGCGCCGCATGGCCATGTCAAGCTGGGCGATGCGCTTGCCGAGCTTCGCGCTGCGCAGCAATTCCGGCAACGCCTCCAGCCAGCTGCCGGCGGTGACGTTGGGCGGCGTCTCGAGCACCAGATCGCGCAGCACGTCGGCGATGAGGTCGAGACGCTGGGCGTAGTCATCGAGGCGCATCGAGTCGCGCGCGGAGAACTTGGCAACCTGCTCAGCGGTCTTGCCTCCACCCACCTCGAGGTACTGGTCATTGTCGAGCGGCAGGAAGTTGGACAGTCGGCGCTCGACGACGTTAAGGCCGTGACGCGGCAGATCGAGATCACGGATGACCTTCGGATTGAGCAGAGAGACCGTGTAAGCGGCGACGGAGTTGCGAAAACCCGGATGAAACTCTTCGGTGACCGCGGCGCCGCCCACGACGCTGCGGCGCTCGAGCACCGTCACCTTCAAGCCGGCGGCGGCGAGATAGGCAGCGCAGACGAGGCCGTTGTGTCCGCCGCCAATGATGACGGCATCGCGCAGTGACGCGTCAGCCACGCGCTTGACCCGGGTCCTGCCTCGACCAGCCCTCCGCGGGCGCGTCGTCGAGCCGGCTTTCGGGGATGAGTTCCCGCATGCGGCGTGCAAAGCTGCGCAGCGCCACCTCGTTGCGGCCAAGAGGGCCCGGGCTGAAACTGCGTGAACCCATGCCGGTTTGCACCCGCTCGATCAGTGCGTGGTCCTCGGCGCTTACCTGGCGGTTGATGCGCCAGTTGAGGTAGCGCGCCGCCTTCATTTCGCGACGGCTATCGGGATGGGCGTAGGCGATCTCGCGGATGAGAGTCTCGGTCGGTGACACCGGAATCATCTGCATGAAATCGACCTGGTCCGGATAGATGTCGAACGCCACGTTCGGCCACAGCTTGAAGTACACCCACAGGCGCTGGCGGTCATCGGGCAGATGTGGTGCCCGCGGCAGCACGGCCTGGTACATCCGCTCAGAGCGCTGCGCGGACGGCAGGTCGCGCAGGTGACCGGACATCCTGTCGACCCAGGGCTTCGACTCGATGGCGTAGCTCTGCCCGAACAGTCGGGTGAGTCCGGGATGCGCGACGTTGATGTGCATGCCGTCGGAATAATTGTCGGTGACATTCTTCCAGTTCACCCGTCGTATACGCAGCGTCTCACGACCGAGAGGCTCGAGCTCTTCGAGCCGGTAGGCGGCGATTTCGTCGGCGTAGGGCGCAAGCATCTCGGCGACGCCGGGCAGCCCCGGTTGCAGGCGCACGAAGATGAATCCGCGGTAAATCTCCGTCTCGACCGGCTTCAGCCCGTAATGGTCCAAGGAAAAGTTCTCGAACTCCCTGCGCGATGGCACCGCAGTCAACCCGCCGTCCAAGTCGTAGCCCCAAGCGTGGTACGGGCAGACGATGCGGCCGCCGCACCGGCCGTGGGGGCCGTCCAAAAGGCGCGCGGCGCGATGTCTGCAGACGTTGAAGAAGGCGTTCACGCGGCCATGCTGGCCGCGCACGGCAACCAGCGGTTCGCCCAGAAAATCGAGGGTGTGGTAATCGCCCGGTTTGGGGATGTCATTCACGTGACAGAGGATTTGCCAGGAGGTTCTGAACACACGCTCCCGCTCCGCGGCGAGGAACTCCGCGTCGTGATAGATCCAGCCGGGGAGGCTCACGCCGTCGAGAGCGGACGGGTGTGCCGTCCAAGAATGTGGCTGCACTGAACGCTGCGTATCCATACCGGCGACCTTTCGAAGTCTTGTTGAACGGTAGTATAACAGCAGCAGGGGAGGTCCGCCCGCGCGCCGGCAGCACTGCGGCGGGACCGCAGGGACAGACTCCTAGGCTTTGCGCCGGGCGGGGCTCCTGCGCGCGGCGGGCTTGCGGAGCAGCTGCGGGAACGCGCCGCTGCACAGCGCGGTGACCCAGTCCTCGCACAAGGCGATCGCCTCCCGCGGCTTGAAGGTGCCCGGACTCAAGCTCAACTCCACCCACAACCCATCGAGCAGCGCCGAGAGCGCAATGCCCGCCTGGCGCAGCTTGAACGGCGGCGCCTGGTCCGACTGCGACAACTGACTCAGCAGCGATTCCAGCACCGAGCGGTACTTGCCGTAGGTGCGGTCGTGCACCGCGCGAATTTCCGGCGAGTGCGCGACCATGCTCCAGAACACCAGCCAGACGTTGAACAACGCGGGGTCGAGCAGCTCGGGGGCAAAGGAGGCGCGAAAGAAGCCGCTCAGGCGCTCACGCGGCGCGGCGGACCGATCCTCGGACTGCTGCCGGATCGAGTCCTGGAGCGACAGGGCCAGCGTTTCATAGGCCTCGGCGATGAGTCCCGACTTGCTCGGAAAATGATGATTGATGAGGCCGATCGACACACCGGCCGCGGCGCTGATCCGCCGTACCGATACGCCGTCGTGGCCATATTGTTTCAGGCACTTAAGCGTTGCGTCGACCAAGGCTTCGCGGCGCACCGCCGGGGTTTCACGATGAAACTTGGGAATCGTCCGTTTGGCTACCATGCCTCATCCTGTTCCTTTTATTATGGTGCAGCATAACCGACGGCCCGGGACGGAATGAGGGAATTCCCTTTCACGCAGGCCATGTGCGTCGCTCAACCCGGGACGTAGTCTCCGATGCGCGTGGTGACGTACCGCCTGATATCGAGGTTCCAGTCTTCCATGGGCGCAAAGTAGCCATGCGCGTGCACGCGAGAACTGATGCCGTGCTGCACGGCTTCGCAGACGGTCCAATCCTGCCGGTTCACGAGGTCCCAGAATTCGACAGCGTCCGACGGATCGAAGCTGCCCCTTGCGATTTCGTCCGTTGCGAAAAGAAAGTGACAGGTAATGTCCGTGCGCAGGGCCGAACGCGGTCGCAGAATGAATGCGGCCACGTGATCGCAGGCCACGCTCAGGAACAGATTGGGATAGACGAGCTCGCCCTTGTGCCGCACCTGCTCGTCGGCGTTCAAGCCGGGGAATGCGCGCCGTGTCGTGGTGCCGCTCTGCGTGAACGTATACGCACCCTCGCGATGCGGTACGCCGCGCTCCCAATCCAAATTGCCGCCGCCGGCCTCGCGGAAGGCCGGCACCACCGCGCATAACTCCGGGTGTACGCCAGCGCAGTGGTAGCACTCGTTATAGTTCTCGCAAATGATCTTCCAGTTCGCGTGTACCTGGTATTCGATGGTCGCGCCGATGCCGAGGCCGGCGAGCGGGTAGCGCTGCAGACGTTCGGGTATTCCCCCAAGCTGCGCAGCCAGCGGTCGTGACTCGGCGGGCGTCAGATGCACGAAAATAAATCCGGCCCAGGTTTCGATGCCGACCGGGTGGAGATGAAAATCGCCCTTGTCGAAGCCGGTGCCCGCGCCCAGATGCGGAGCGGCGACCAAGGTGCCATTCAAGTCGTAGGACCATTGATGATACGGGCAGACGATCAACCGGCCGCCGGTTACCCCGCCCGATAGCGCGACGCGACCGGGGGACACCGCCTCATCGGTGCGGCACAAACGCGAGCCGCGGTGGCGGCACACGTTATAAAAGGCGCGCAGCCGGCCTTCGCGATTGCGTACCACCAGGATGCTCTCGCCCAACACGTCGAACAACTTGTGGTCGCCCGGCTGCGGTAGTTCGTCCTCGCGGCAAACCACGAGCCATTCGCGGCAAAAGATGCGTTCCTTTTCAATGTGAAAGACTTCAGGGTTGCAGTACCACGACGTCGGCAGCGTCCGTTCCAGCTGCAGGCCATTCGCACTCATATCGGGAAATCCCGTACATAGGGCGGCGCGCCGGGCGGCGTGTCGAACTCGCGTGCATAGCGGTGCCCGCTATGCACCGCATGGACGATGGCGCCGGGCGCCAGTGCATCGCCGATGGCGGTCACCGTGGCGATGCCGGCGCGCTCGAGATCGGCGCCGCGCGCCGCGAGCGCGTGCAGCAACTCGTCCTTGGGCTTGCGCATGCCGACGATCACCAACGACCGGCAGGGCAGATGCTTTTCAGCACCGCGGTAGACGTCGGCCAGGGTGAGCGACTCGCCATCGAAGGCGGTCACCCGGGCCAAGGTGTGGATCGGCACTCCCGCCTTGCCGAGGGCGCGGTGCACTAGCGGCATTTCGTTGGTCATGAAGGTCCACGCCGAGGCGTTGCCCGCGGTCGTGACATAGGTGGTGTCACCGACCTCCCGGGCAAGCCGCTCCGCGATGGCGCCGGCGAGATAGTAATTGTCGAAATCGAACACCACCACCGGAGCCTTGAGGACCACACCGGCGGCGAGATCGTCGGGGGTGTAGACGCCCGGACGATCGAGTTCACCCACGGGAAATTCCAAGGTCGAGAACAACATCTTGGTCCAGCGCGCTCCGGTGGCGATCACGATGTGGCGATGTTCGAGCCCGAGAATGTCATCGGCGCCGAGCGCGCTGCCGCGATATAAATTCACGTTCGGCCGTTCACGCAGCTGCCCCATGCGCCAGTCGGCGACGCGTCCCCAGGTGGCGAGTCCCGGCAGGCGCGTCTCGAAGCGCAGTCGGCCGCCGAATTCCGCCGCCCCATCGGCGAGCGTCACCGTGTAGCCGCGTCGCGCCAGCGTCACGGCGCATTCGAGGCCGGCAGGGCCGCCACCGACGATGAGCACCTTGGCGTCGCTCTTGGGCGGCGCGAACTTCTCGGGGTGCCAGCCGCGCCGCCACTCCTCGCCCGCGGTGGGGTTCTGGGTGCAGCGCACAGGGACGCCGTCGTGCCAGCTGGAGATGCAGATATTGCAGCCGATGCACTCGCGAATCTCGTGCTCGCGGCCCTCGTCGATCTTGCGCGGCAGGAACGGATCGGCGATCGACGGTCGTGCGCCGCCGATCAGATCCAAGATGCCGCGCCTCACCTGCGACACCATCACGTCCGGCGAGGTGAACCGGCCGACGCCGACTACCGGCTTGCGGGTGATGCGTTTGACGAAATTGATGATCGGTTCATGGCTGCCCTCGGGCGCGAAACGCGACGGCGCGCAGTCGGTGGGGCTCGAGTCCATCTTGACGTCCCATAAATCAGGGATTTCACCGAGCAGCGTCACGACCTCGTGCGCTTCGGACTCGGCATGGCGGCCCGGTTTGCCGCGCAGTTCTTCCAGGCTGATGCGCAGGGCGACCGCGCATTTGTCGCCGACGGCGTCGCGGGTGGCCTCCAAGAGTTCGCGTACCAGCCGCACGCGGTTTTCGATCGGGCCGCCGTACGCGTCGGTGCGGTGATTGTATTCGGGCAGCAGAAACTCATACGGCAGATAGCCCATCCCCGCATAGACGTACACGATGTCGAAGCCGGCCTGCATGGCGCGCCGCGCCCCCGCCGCCTGCCACGACAAGAGGTTCGTGATGTCGCCGACATCCATGGCGCGCGGCCGCAGATTGCCCATGAAACCCAAGTGGGTCGACATCCAAGGCATGCCGGAGGGCGACAGCGGCGCGAGCCGGCTGGTGCGGTTCAAAGAGCACGCGCCGCCGTGCCATAGTTCGACCCCGGCGAGCGCACCGTGTTCGTGGACCGCATCGGTCATCAGCGCATGGGCGCGGATGTCCTTGTCGTCCCACAGGGAGGCGAACGGCAGCGGCGAGTCATCAGAACTCGGATGGATGGACACCGCGCCGGTGCAGACCACGCCCCAGCCGCCCTCAGCCTTCACGCCGCGGAAGCGCGCCCGCACCTGCGGCAGCGAGTTGGTCATGCCGCTGGCATGCGGCACCTGGTAAAAACGATTCGGCGCTGTAACCGGTCCAATTTGGACCGGCTCGAACAAAATGTCGAAGCGTGGATTTCGCGCCATGCGCGGAGAGTAATTGATCGATCGTTTAGTAGCAACGGGCGCGGCATGCCGCCCGCCGCAACGCATCAGCCGCGATAGGCGTGATATTCGATCCCCAGTGCGCTGGCCACGGCCTCGTGCGTCAGTTGGCCCGCGTGCACGTTCAGGCCGCGCGAGAGGCCCGCATCCCGGGCGATCGCCTGCTGCCAGCCGTAGTCGGCGAGCGCGCGCACATACGGCAGGGTGGCGTTGGTCAGTGCGAACGTGGACGTGCGCGGCACCGCGCCGGGCATGTTGGTGACGCAGTAATGGATCACCCCGTCGAGCACGTAGGTGGGTTCGGCATGGGTGGTGGGGCGGCTGGTCTCGAAGCACCCGCCCTGATCGATGGCGATGTCGACCAACACGGTGCCGGGCTTCATGGACTTGACCATCGCGCGGGTCACGAGCTTGGGGGCGGCCGCGCCCGCGATCAGCACCGCGCCGATGACCAGGTCGGCGTCGCGGACCAGGTCTTCGATGGCCTGTGCCGTGGAGTACACGGTTTTCAACTGATTGCCGAAAATCGCCGACAACTCGCGCAACCGCTTCACCGACCGGTCGACGACCGTGACGTCGGCCCGCAGACCCACGGCCATCTCCGCGGCATGGGTGCCGGACACGCCGCCGCCCAGCACCACGACCTTGGCCGGCGCGACTCCGGGCACGCCGCCCAGCAGCACGCCAAAGCCGCCATTCGCCTTTTGCAGGCAGTTGGCGCCGACCTGCACCGACATGCGGCCCGCGACCTCGCTCATGGGGGTCAGGAGCGGCAGCGAACCGTCGGTGGCGGTCACGGTTTCATAGGCGATCGCCGTGGCGTTGGAGTCGAGCAGTGCGGCGGTTTGCTCAGGGTCCGCGGCGAGATGCAGGTAGGTGAACAGCACCTGACCCTTACGCAGTTGCCGGCACTCGGCGATCTGTGGCTCCTTGACCTTGACCACCAGGTCGCAGGTGGCGAACACCTCGGCCGGCGTCGCGGCGATTGCAGCGCCGGCAGCTCGATAGTGCGCATCCACGAAGCCGATGCCGGCACCCGCGCCGGTCTCGACCAGCACCTGGTGGCCGGCATCCACCAACTCGCGTACCCCGGCGGGAACCAATCCCACCCGATACTCGTGAATCTTGATCTCTTTGGGTACGCCGATTTTCATGGGGTTAGCTTCCGTGAGTGGCTGAGTTTGGGAGGCCCAGCTTATGCCGATGGCGAGGCGGATCTTTGCAAAACATGACGGAGAAGCGCCGGGTAATGGCGGAATCCGTCTATAATCCTTACTAGCGCGCAAGAAACCACTTCGAGTCAATATGGAATCGGAATTACGGCTGAAATTGGATCGCTATGACCGCGCCATCGTGCGGGCTCTACAGCAGGATGGACGCATCACCAACAGTCAGTTGGCGGAGACGGTGAGTCTGTCGGAGTCCGCCTGCCTGCGACGCGTACGGGCGCTCGAGGAGGCGGGCTTCATCGAAGGCTACACGGCTCTCATCAATCAACAGAAGGCCGGGTGTCCGGTCAACGTGTTCATCAACATCACGCTCGAGCGCCAAGAACAGGCGCATTTGCGCGCCTTCGAGGAAGCCGCGCGCCAGGTGCCGGAGGTGATGGAGTGCTATCTCATGTCCGGCGAATACGATTATCTATTGCGCGTGGTGTTGGCCGACACCGCCGACTTCGAGCGGTTGCACAGCCAGCATTTGACGCGGTTGCCGAACGTTGCCCGGGTGCAGTCGAGTTTCGCGCTGCGCACGGTGCAGAAGTCGCGCGAACTGCCGGTGCGTTAACCGCCGCCCGAACTGGGCGCCGCCGCGGTGGGCGCCCCTGCGGCGCTCATGGTTTGGGCTTGAGCGCCAGAGAGAACGACACCTTCACCGCATCGCCGATCCATTCGGTGTTCTTCCAGTCACCCTGGCCGACACCGAAATCCAATCGCTTCAGGCTCGCGGTGCCCTCCAGCTTTGCGGTCGGGGCGGTGGTGGTGAATTGAAACGCAATCGGTACTTCCTTGGTGACACCGTGCAGGGTGAGTGCGCCGGTGGCCGTGTAGCCCGTCGCGGACTTGGTGATGGCATGGGTCGCATAGTGCGCCGTCGGGAAGTGCGCGACGTCGAAGATGTCCGAACCGCGCATGGTCTGGTCGCGGTCGTGGTCCTTGGTGTCGAGCGAACCCAAGTCGATCTGCACGTCGATGTGAGCCGCCCCGAGGGCATCGGGAGCGAAGTCGACGGTGCTCGAGAATTTATGGAAGGTGCCCTTGAACTCGGCTCCGGCCTGGACCCCGACGAAGTCCAGATGGCTGGCGGCCGGTTCGGACTCGTAGCTGCCCGCGCCGGCCGCCCGCGCCACGGGCATGAGCGCGACGCCCGCGAGTACCGCTGCCGCGAATGCGGTGGCCGGCAGAGTCACGATCGACCCGGCGGTATGACGTATCACGTTCGTTTCTCCTGCTTGGTGAATGGCAGCATGCGCACGAGCACCGTGTCCTTGTTCCAAAAATGATGCTTGAGCGCCGCAAGAATGTGCAGCACCGCGAGGCCGAACAGCGTCCAGCTCAAGATCTCGTGCGTGCTCTGCAGGAACACGAACGCGTCGTCGCTTTGTGAAATCAGATTCGGCCAGGTAAACAGTCCGAACCAGCTGACCGAATAATTCTTGGCGGAAGACATCATCCAACCGCTGACCGGCATGACGAAAATCAGCCCGTAGAACGCCCAATGCGTGGCCTTCGCGAGCAGCCGTTCGATGGGCGTCATCCCGTCGGGCAGCGCCGGCGGCGGATGCCGGAAACGCCACACGACGCGGATGACCGCAAGCATCAACACCGTCATGCCGAAGCTCTTGTGCTTCGCAAGCAGCGCCAGCTTGTGCAAGCCGATCGGGAGATCGTCGGCGGTCCAACCGAGCACGAACTGGGTGACGATCAGCGCGGCGATGAGCCAGTGCAATGTCTTTGCAACCGCCGTGTATTGCACCGGCGGACTTCCATTTGGCATCGACGGGCTCCAAGTGCAGACTGCAGCAG
>Ga0116226_10005258_pt1 | contig 11542 bp, 13 predicted proteins | sample S1TSphfallax_FD_89692 | JGI IMG/M metagenome (GOLD analysis project Ga0116226, IMG submission 89692) | Host-associated microbial communities from peat moss isolated from Minnesota, USA - S1T2_Fa - Sphagnum fallax MG | ecosystem: Host-associated > Plants > Peat moss > Unclassified | place: USA... | reverse complement strand
GGGCCCTTAAACGCCTGTGTGGATGGCCTGCGCTCGATCCAGAAGCTCACCGTGAGCGCCGACGCCGCTATGATCAGCGACGCACCAAAAATGGCACCGGTGCCGAAGCCATCCGTGAGCCGTGAAATCGCGAGGTAGGCCAAACTGCCGATCAACGTTTGCAGAATCACGAACAGTGCAAAATTACGCTCCGGCTGGGGTGCGGCACCGAACGCGGCGTAGCCGACGGCCATGGCCATCCCAGCGCCCATCCCGGCCAGCACCCGGCTCGTGCAAAGGAGGGCGAAACCTGGCCCGACCATGGATACCAGGTCGCAGATACACAGTACCGCGAGGCTCGACATCGCGAGGATGCGACGGTCGGCGCGCGGCACGATGAGCAGGGCGATGGCCGCTCCCAGGAACATGCCCGCGGGGTCCGACGAGCCGACCAGCGCAATGTCGCGCTCCGAAAGCACGTCGGCGGCGTGGCGCAACGCATCGATCAACAATGGCGTGAAGAGGAACATCAGCGATGCCGCCACACAAACCAGATTGGCAGCCAGAAGCGGCAAGTCTTAAGAAGACAGCTGCACCAGCAACTCGGCCACCTTCTTGACGGCCGGGTTCGACGCGGCGCGTTCGGGCATTATCAGTCCCGCCGGCGCATCGTAAAAATAGGTGTCAGGTCGAACGGCCCGCAGGTCGCCGCTGGCCACCCAACGCTTCGCGAGGAACTCGCTGAGGTATCCGACGTATGCGCCCGACAGCACGAAAAATATGGAGACTTCGGAGGCCTCCGATGGCAGGCACGGACGTGCATGAAACGGCCTTTGTCGGTCGCGGTCGTAGATATTGACGACCGCATCGAATTGCCCGAGTAACGCATCGTCCATGATCTCCGCCGGCACCTCGAACAATGGGTGTGCCTTCGCACAATACAAGACCATGCGCATGCCGAACAAGCGGGTGACCTGGACATTCTTGGCGTTCAGGTGCATGCCGCTGATGGCGAGATCATAACGCCCCTCCGTGGCGCCCTGCTCAATCTCGCGCGGATTGTCCAAATGGATCTCCACCTGCACGGCCGGAAAATTTTGCTTGAGGGCCGCGAGCATCGCGGGCACGGGCGTCAGCAGTGGCGAGGCCGACAGGATGTACGTCATCCCAATACGTACCACACCCTGCAGTTCGTCGCTGATCTCATTGACCGCGGAAATGAATCCGGCAAGGTCCCGCTCGAGCCGTTGGGTGAACTCATAGAGACGTTGTCCCGCGGGCGTCAGCCGAAACCCGGTCCGTCCGCGTTCACAGATCTCGAACCCCACCAGATTTTCCAGATCCTTGATGTGGCTGCTAATCGTGGGCTGCCCCACATTCAACACGGTTTCCGCAGCGGTGAAGCCGCCGTGCTCTGCGACCGCATGGAATACGCGCAATAATCGCAAGATCGACGGGTGGAAGTTGCGTAGCATCGTCCAGCATAGCAGCAACGAGTGCCGGCCTCGCACCCGCCGGGTCAAATCCCCAGGTGGGCTAATTCCAGAGGTTCGGGCTGTGAGTGGTGATAGCCCTGGAACAAATGAAAGCCGAGCTCCCAACAGCGGGTGAGATCGTCGTGCGTGCGGACGTTGTCGGCGATCAGCGGCAGGTTGTAAGGCCTAAGGCTCTCGGCAATGTCCCGCAAGGCGCCGGCGCAGCGCTGCACGTCCACTTTGACGTAATGGGCATACCTCAACAACGCCATGGCGTGCGGCTGGAATTGAAAATCATCGAGGGCAATTTCGATCGCCGAACGCCGTAATTCGTTGAGAAGCTTGATGATGGCCGGAGTCGGCTTGAGCGACGCGGGGATCGCGGCGACGCCCTGACCAGGCGGCAGCAGCAGCGCCAACTTCCCGACCAGCAGATCCTCGTCGAGATCGATGAACACCGGGGAGTCACCGAAACACCGTTTGAATCCGGGGGCCGCGAGCGCCTCCCAGCGCCGCCGCGCGGCAGCGATGGTGGCCTGGCACACGCCAGGCGGCATCGACCCACGATACCGGAGTTCGAATGCGATTGCGCGACCGCCCTTGGTGGTAATCGGCTCCCGGGATACGCCGAAGTCCGTGGCGATCACGACTCGGTCCAGGCGCTGGAGCCGCCGCTTCGTATGCGATTCACGAGCATCCACCTCGTATCCAGACCCAGTGAAAAGGGCGCGCCTCGGCAACCGGCCGTTTCTCACACGCTCCTTATACTAATACGATGTTCGCGCGGCGTACCGCCCCGATCCATGCATAAAATTCGATGGATGCATCGATTTTCTACGGCGCCGCCAGTCGCTTTTGCGATGGGACAATCGAATTTTTCGCTAGCGGGCGCTTTTGCCTCTGACCCAGAGTCGGGGTCAAGGTGTACTCTTGAAGAATGAAACATCTCATCGCACTTTGCTTAATGTGTCTCGTGACCGGTGCCGCGTTTGGGTTGGATCCCGCCGCCCGGGTTCCGGGCAACGAGCGGGCCGGCTTTCAATCCATTCGCGAAGGCGACTTGAGGGCGGACCTTACCTTCCTCGCGTCGGATGCCACCCTGGGGCGCATGTCGCTGCAGCCAGGCGATGAAGTGGCGGCGCAATGGGTGGCGGCGGAGTTCGCCAAGGCGGGACTCGAACCCGCCGCCCGGGATGGATCGGGTCATGCCTCTTTCCTACAGGACGTACCGCTGATCGAATACCGTCCCGATCGTGAAAAGAACAGCGTAAGTCTGACGCGCGGCGGCGAGACCACCGAGTGGCACGCACCCGAGATCACCGGCGGCTACCACGACGATGTCGAGATCTCAGCCCCCGTCGCGTTCGCGGGCTATGGGATCACGGCGCCGGGCCTCGGCTACGACGACTATCGCAACCTTGACGCGCACGGCAAGGTGGTTCTCATTTTCGAGCATGAGCCGCAGGAGAACGACCCGCATTCGCGCTTCAATGGCACCGGCAACACGCGCTACGCCACCAACCGGGTGAAGGCACAAATCGCGCAGGCGCACGGCGCCGTCGCATTGCTCATCGTCGGGGAGCCGAATCGCAAGCACCCGTCGAATCTCGATCGCATGGCCCGCATCGGCGGCAGCACTACGCGCAATCCGCCCATCCCGGCACAGAGCCTGGTGGGCGACGACGTGCACATCCCGGTGATCACGGTGAGCGACGAGGTGGGCAAAGCATTACTCGCGGATGCGGGCCCCACGCCCCAGGCGTTGCAATCCGCCATCGATGCGGACCTCTCGAACCACTCGACCGAACTTCCGGACACCGTGGTGACGATCCACCTGGAAAATCGCTCGCGCACCAGCGGGGTCACGCATAACGTCGTCGGACTGCTCGAGGGCTCGGACCCGAAGCTGGCCGCCGAGACGGTGATCATCAGCGCCCATCACGATCACGACGGGGCCGTTGCGAATGCCGCCGGCGGCACCGACATCTGGCACGGTGCCGATGACAACGGTTCGGGTACGGTCGGCGTGGTGGAACTCGCGCGTGCCTTCGCCGTGAATGTGACCAAGCCGAAGCGCTCCATCCTGTTCGTGGTGTTCGCCGCCGAGGAGCGCGGACTACTCGGCGCCTATTTCATGGCGGCGCACCCGCTGCGTCCCCTAAAGACCACCCGCGCCATGGTGAACTTCGACATGATCGGCCGCGACGAGACGCCGAGTGATCAGACCCAGGGACTGATCGAGATACCAAAGGACACCAGCAACCGACTCAATCTCATCGGCGCAGCCTATAGTCCGGACTATAAGCGTACCGTGGTGGCCGATAACCGCGCCGTGGGACTCGATCTCGACGACCGCTTCGACCACGAGAATGCGCTCAATGTTTTCTTCCGCAGCGATCAGTTTCCGTTCGTACTGCACGACGTGCCGGCCTTTTGGTGGTTCACGGGATTCCACCCGGACTACCACCACACCACCGACACGGCCGACAAGATCGATTACCCGAAGATGGTGAAGATCCTGGAACTCGCGTATTTGTCGGCATGGTCGTTCGCCTCAGATCCGGCGACGCCAAGATTCGTGCCGGACCCAGCCGGCACGTAATCGACAAGCTGGCTGAGTTTTGCCGCTATTAAACGTTAACCACCCGCCTTTTTAGCGTTCGGGTCTTTCTTGTCGGTCCAGCCCTGGCAGTAACAGTGGTTGCATACGTCGCCGGAGACCAGGGCGCAATCGCCGGAGTCTTTACCGTAGAGTCCGGTGTCCTTCGGCGTGAAATTGATGCATCCACTGCAGTTTCGCCCGCTGTCGGCATCGGGTGTTTCCTGGAAGTAGAAATCCTCCTTGGACGCTTTGCCCGAGCCAAAGGCGGGCGATATGCCGGCGACCACCACGCTGATCGCGGCGAGCGCGCTCGCGCCGCGACCCAGGGCGGCACGGCGAGTCAGGGTCAAACTCGATCTCATTTTATTCATTCAAGGCACTCCTGACGGACAGTTGCTGAAATTCGGGATAAATCAAAGCGTGCGGGTCTTCGTCGCTGCGGCGGCAGGCGTGGTGGCGGCCGATTTGAACTCGCCACAGCCTCCGTCCCCGCTTACGGTCTTGCCTGCGAAGGCGCACGTGCCCGTCGTGGCGCCGGGGGTCTGCGTGTAATACTGGCATTGAGCGCAGCTATCCGGCCGCGCCGTGCTTACGCGCGGATTAGCGAGGGCCCGGCCGACGGTTGCCAGCGCCGCCGTTCCGAGGACGACGCGGGTCATAAAGGTTCGACGGTTGCATGCTTGCATCGATGTGCTCCTCAAGTTTACTGTCGTAATAAATTCCCGTCCGTCACACGGCCGCCTTGATGACGGACTCATCGACGCGCCGATCGCCCCAGTTATCGACCCATGACACTCGGATGGGGTCATCGGCATGCCCCCCTTTGATTCGAAAAAATAGCAGGGGATCCTCGGAAACCGCGCGGCTCAAGGTCGCTCTCAACACGGTCCGACCGGCGACGACAATGTCGACGTCCGTGATGTAATGGGCGGGGATGAAATCGCCAGCCGCGTCCTTTTTAAAACCGGTTTCCATGGGATGCGGCATCAGCACGTGGATATCGGTGCCGCCATTTTTTACCTGGGCACGGATGCGGATGGAATCAGGCACCGCAACCTCCCACGGTGACGGTCGTGGCTTTGACGGCCGAAAAAAAGCGACCCGCGGAATGAACCAGCGCATGGATATTGCAGCTGCTCGCGACCTTGATGCGGAGTGAGACGAACGCTTCGGTGTCTTCGGGAACCGAAAACCGCGCCACCAGCGGGAATGGATTCGACTCGGAGAGAATGTAGATATCCTGCACGCCGGGGAGACGGCTTAGGACCTCGACCGGAACCATCGCGCCGTTTTCGACGAAATCCGGCACATTGAGCATGATGTCGGCGCTGGGCGTGGGATCTGCATCGAGGAGTCGAAGCGCCTCGGTGAGCGAGCCGGCGCCAAAGGCGGGCTTGGCCGCGCTCAAGCCGGCTTGCGCGGTCTGCGCCCAAAGGCGCATCGCAGGCAATAGCGCCGCGCCCAGCACCGCCTGGCCGCCAACCCGCAAAAATCTGCGCCGTGTCTCGCGGCGGATCACACCCCCCAAGTGCGGTTCAGCGAGCGGAGCGAACGAGCCGGACATTATGCTGCTCCTCTTTTTGCGCGTAGCTCACGCCATCGGGACCGAAGCTCAACACGAAGGCAAAATGATCGGGAGTTTCCGCTGGTCTCAAGGAGCCCCCCGCTGCCGAGCCAGGCGGCGCACTGGCAGCTCCTCGAGGTCGCGAGGTGGCCGACCAGAAAAAAGCGGCGACCGTGTTGGGAAAGACCTCGAGATTGATGCGCGGGCTCTTACACTGGCGTTCCGAGATCGACGCCAGCTCGGGCAGCTGTGGCAACCGCCAATCGCTGTAGAAGAATTGACCGCTTTTGTTGACGGTGTTCGCCTTCTGCTGCGCATCGGTCCACGTCAACGCGGAACTCTGACCGACACAGTTGCCCTTTACCCAATGCTGACCGATCGCGCATCGCATCCACATGAGCTTCGATCGGGTGTCGGTCACGGTGCCGTCACCGCCGTCCTCGAATCGAGACGTGGGCGAGCTCAGCGGATAGAGGCTGGTATCACAGTCCGCTCGCATGGATGCGGCCGGCTGGGTGCTCTGCGCGAGCAGACAGCCGACCGCAGCCGTATTGGAGAGTATCCAGACGTAGCGTGCGCGCATCGATCTCACTTACTTGTCGACCCCCAAGCCGGACGGCTTGTAGGGAAAGCCCACGCCGGATTTGACCGGAACGGGTGGCGTCGGAATCGTGTAACCGGGCTGGATCTTCTCACCGCGATACAGATAAATCGCGTAGGCCTCGAGAGCCACCATGTCCGCGCTCGAAGTGTCGAGCGCCTTGCCGTTTTGGGGATGCACGATGCACCAGTTGATCATTTCGCGCAGCGGCGCGACCGCGTTCAACTGGGGCACCCACTTGGGGAACGTCTGGGGGTTGGCGGCGGCCGCATCGGGATGACAATTCCCGCAGGCAAGGCCGTTGGTCGACATGGATGGATTACTTCCATGCCACAGATCGCGGCCTTTGTTGACCACCTCGAGCAATTCGTGCTGCTGATCGGCAAGCTGAGCATCCGTAAACGGCGTCCTTGCAAAGATGGCGACGGTCGCGAAGCTGCCCAACGCCACCGCTCCCACACCCAAGTATATTTTTTGCGAATGTTTTAATTGTTTCATGATGATCCCTTGAGGAATGCGGTCAGACTTTCACGCCGTCTTTGAGCCACGGCGTCAGCGAGTTGGCGAACGGTTCATAAGTCAGCAAGCCGCCCTCGGCACCGCCCAAGCTCACGACTTGCGAGCCCATCCCGTCCTTGGTGTTGGCGGGATCCGACTGATTCATTTGCGACCCTGGATAATCGAGCACGACGGGCGGGTACGGCCAGGGCCAGGAAGTCGACAATGCGCCCGCAGAACTGAAGTTCGCGAATTTGTTATAGATGGTTTGATGGACGTGGCCGTGCAACGACACCACATGATCGAACTTACCCAATATTTCGCGGATCTGGGGCGCGTCCTCCGTCTGAAAATTCCAGCGCGGATAGTAGTCCCAGAGTGGTGAATGGGTGAATATGACGACAGCCGTGCTTGGGCTCAGCTTCGCGACGTCCTTGCGCAGGAAATCCAACTGGGCCTCCCTCACGCCCCAAGGTCCGGCTATCGGGCTTTCGAGCATTTCCATGGTGCCCATGCGCTGCAGCGGCGTCAGACCGGCCCCGGTCCAGAAGTCCTTGACGAGAATCGAATTCAAACCAATGAAATGCACACCCTTGTGGTCGAAAGACCAGGTTTCCTTGCCGAACATCCCATTCCAGGCCTTCCCCATATCGAGGTACCAATCATGCTCGCCGGGGATGATCTTGAGCGGCACCTTGAGTTTCGCGAGGATATTCTTGCCCTTGACGAGTTGGTCCTCGCGGCCGTTTTGCGCGACGTCGCCGGTATACACCAGGAAGTCGGGCGCGGGAGAGAGGGCATTGACCTGTGCCACGGCATCCTCGAGGGCACGATCGAACTTGTGATTCGGGATGCTGAACAAGTGCGAGTCGGTAATGATCGCAAAGCTGAATGGTGTCACGGCTTTTTTGGTCGATTCAGCATGAATCAGTTCGACCAGACCTAAGTTGAAACCGATCGCACGAGCCGCAAAGCTCGCGACGCCGGCCGAGCCGGCCAATCCCAGGAAATGTCTCCTACTCAGATCCTTCGATTCAGACATCTCAATTTCTCCTTCAGATGATGTATCCGGCAAGAATGGGACCACACCGCTCGACCGCGTGGATCGCGTTCATACGCAATGGGTTTGTTGGCGATGTTCCCCCGACAAAACCTCAAAATAATAGTTATGCGTATCGCGCCGAGAAGGAATTTAAAGTAATCGTCGGTGGGAAGGAAATTGAATTATCTGCGGCGATTACTTAAATTTTTTAATATCGTAGCCGGGTGGCGGGCGGCGAGTTAGCGTGTGTTGCCGGCCTCTAGCCCAGCATGTCTGCCCATAGATTGTTCGCCCACGCGAGGGCCTCGGTCGCCTCCGCCTCGTTGGGTTCAGCCGACACACCGCCGGCATCGGGTACGGATTCAAAGCTGTGCCGCTCGGCGACATAACCGTACACTGCCGCCGCGTGCATGCCCGCGGAGGGACTCACCAAGCTGTAACAGATATTCGTCAGCATGGGATGCGGATCCAGCGGCGTTTCTCGCAGCGCCGCGATGATCGCCGCCACGGCCACTTTCGCATGACCGTTGGCGAGATGACCCGACTTGGGCATTCTCGGCGCGGCCTGAATCGCATCACCGATGATGTAAATATCCTTTGCCAGCTTCGATTCAAAGGACGCGAAGTCGACCTCGCACCATCTCGAATTGACATTGGCGAGGCCCGCATCCCGAGCGAGCCGCCCGGCGCGGACCGGTGGCAACACGTTCAGCACATCGGCCCGCACGTCCTCTTGAACATCGAATCGAACCGTCAACGTGGCGACATCGACGCCCACCGTCTGGTGGTGATTACGGTATTCGAGCAGATCTCCGTAGAGATCCTTCCATGCCTTTTTGAACAGCGAACCCATCGCGACGACGTCCTGGTTGGCGTCCAGCACCAGCACCTTCGATCGCGGTTTGTGCCGCTTGAGATACGCCGCGACCAGGCTCGCGCGTTCATAAGGTGCGGGCGGGCAGCGATAGGGTGTTTCGGGAACCGTGATCGCGAACACCCCACCGTTCGGCATGGCTCGAAGTTGCGCGTGCAGCCCAGCCGTATCCGGGCCGGCAGTCCAGGCAGCAAGAATTCTCCCGTCGGCATGCGCGGCGGCAAGGCCATCGATGGCTTCGAACTCGGGATCGATGCCGGGAGCAAGCACGAGCTTGTCATAGCGCAGGTCGCCGCCTTGACCGAGACGAAGCCGCTTCGCGCTCGGATCGAATGAAACCACTCGATCGGCGATGATCCGTACGCCATGACGGTTCGCCAAGGATTCATAGGAGCGGGTGAGGTCCGCAAGGCCCAATTCTCCATCAATGACCCGATTCGACAGCGGCGATGATACGTACGCCGGATTCGGCTCGATCAAGGTCACGTCGATCGTCCAATCGGACCACATACGCAGATACTTGGCAGCGGTCGTCCCGGCACAACCGCCACCGACGACCACGATCCGGGGTCGGCTCCGACCCGTCTGCCACCCGGAGCAGCCGGCGACCGCGGTGAGCATGCCCCCGGCACCGAAGCTCAACCAGACCTGCCGGCGGTTCATGCACGGACCATACCACCGGCAGGCGTCCTATTGAAAGGCGTCGCGCGCAGGTCCACGCTGTCCACATTCAGCGCCGGTGTCGTGCCGTAGATGGATGCGGGTACTGCGCCGCTCGGTACTTCGTTGTACGTGCCAGTGGCTGAGCCCCGGCGGAGAATGAAAAGCCTGTCTTGTGGTCACCTCCCACGACGATGAATGCGTCCTTGATGCCGACGCTACCGTTGTTTCGCCGCGAGCTTGCCGCTTTTCTTATATCGATAATCTTAAGTGGCTAAGCCGAGGCAACTGGCTGGCGGAGGCGGTGGCGGACGCCCCGGCGGCACACTCGAGAGCGGTACGAGTCGCATCGCGATGACATTAAAAGAATTACGCCGATCCGTCGTTTTTTTAATATCGAGTTTACGGTTGGCTCGCATAGAATTCAGCCAGTTGCCGTAACTGATGATCGTCATAGCCCTTGGCAATCTGTGCCATCACGCTGGTCGCCAATTTATCGTCCTCGCGAAAGGCGCGCATGCGCGCCATGAAATAAGCGGCCGGCAGGTGTGCCAGGGAGGGCAACGAGGCTTGCGCCTTGGAATGGCCGTTGGTCCCGTGGCAGGCGGAACAACCGGCAGCCAGTGAGCGTAATTCCAGCGTTGCGGCCCCTTGCGCGTCGGCAAGCGAGGCCAGCGCGAGACAGGTCGTCAATAGCCATGCGGGCCTGGCGCGAGGTCTCGCGGAATGATTGGTCGCCGAGGCGTGATCGATCATGAGGGCGGCGTCCCGAAGCGTATTGCAAACATTGTAGCAGCGCCGGATGGCACGTACTGCCCGCGGCGGAGTTGATTTCTCGCCGCGCAGTCGTGACAATCGATTGACAGCGATCCCGCGATTTCCTAATGTGGGCAAATGGCTGGCAAAAAATTAGCGTCGCTTCGACAGTTGCAGACGTTCACCGCCGTTGCGCGACTCGGCAATGTCACTTTGGCTGCAGACGAACTGCACCTCAGCCAGTCGGCCGTCTCCATCCAGATCGGTGAACTCGAGGACACGTTCAAGGTCAAGCTGGTCGGACGCACGGGACGCGGCGTGCGGCTCACCGAAGCCGGCGAGATGCTGAATCGTTACGCGGATCGGATGCTGACGCTGTGGGCGGAGGCCGGCGACGAAATGTCGACTTTCGCCGGCGAGTTTTCGGGAACGTTACGCATCGGTGCGGTGACCACGGCCGAATACTTTTTGCCGATGCTGCTCGTGACGTTTGCGAGCGAGCACCCGAAGGTCAAGGTCAAGCTACACGTCGACAAGCGCGATGCCATCGTGCGCAGCCTCGCGACGCACGAGATCGATGTTGCCGTCATGGGTCAGCCGCCGCACGAACTTCGAGTCAGCGCCGCGCCGTTCGCCAAGAATCCGGTGGCCTTCATCGCCTCGCCCAATCATCCGCTCATGTCACACAGGCAGTTGACGCTGTCGGTGCTTGCCGAATCACGACTGCTCGTGCGTGAACCCGGATCCGGCACACGTGCCACGGTCGAACGTATTTTCAAGGAGGCGGGGCTGCGCCTGCGGATCGGTTCCGAACTGTCCGGCAACGAGGCGATCAAACAGATGTGCGCGGCCGGCTTTGGACCCGCGTACTTGTCACTGCACACGTGCATTCTCGAGATCAAGGCGGGATTGCTCGGAATCCTGCCGCTGCCGAACAATCCGTTTTCACGCGAATGGTACGTCGTGCGTCTCTTCGCAACCCAGGTGCCCCCGCTGGCACTCGCGTTCGAGACCTTCCTATGCAAGAAGGGCCAGTCTGAGGTGGCGAAACAGCTGCCCATGGATTGGGGTTATTCGCCTCCCAAGAAGCCCGTGGCCCGACCGAGCGAGGCCGTCGATTAGAGGTTCAGCGCGCGGCCGCGACCACCGGCAGGATGATGCGTGAGGGGAGCTTTGGCGTCGAGTACACCGTTTGCATCGCGACCACGAAATCGCCCGCCTTGGCCGTGTAGATGCTCGGAGTAAAGGTTTGCGGATTGCGGTCGATCAGCGGAAACCAGGTGGATTGCACCTGGACCATGATCCGATGACCGGCGCGGAACACGTGATCGCGGTCGCGCAGGGGGACGTCCCAGCGAACCGGCCGCCCGGCAACCAGTGCACTCGGGTGCTCGAAGCTCGACAGATAGCGGCCGCGCCTCACCTCCATGGCGATGGGCAGCTGATAGCCGTTCTCGACCTCGGCAAATTTCCCTGGTGCGGGTCCCGCAT
>Ga0116226_10005257_pt1 | contig 11542 bp, 11 predicted proteins | sample S1TSphfallax_FD_89692 | JGI IMG/M metagenome (GOLD analysis project Ga0116226, IMG submission 89692) | Host-associated microbial communities from peat moss isolated from Minnesota, USA - S1T2_Fa - Sphagnum fallax MG | ecosystem: Host-associated > Plants > Peat moss > Unclassified | place: USA... | reverse complement strand
TCTCGCGTTAACTGGCAAATACTCTCAAGACTTAGTTGTTTAGGTAGGGTATTTTGCATAATTTTTATATTCTACTTCCTACCTATCCTTTGTCAATACCCTCCCCGACCTGAATCCTTACGACTGGCTCTGAAGGAATTATTGTAAGCAAATCAGATAAATTAGAAGCTACATCATTTGAGCTTAATGATAATAATGCTTCCTTAATAAATCCTTTGATTGCTTGATTTAGCTCATCGTGACTACTCGACTTTGGTAGGAAATCATATAAGATTCTTACCTGCTCTAAAGATTTACAAATTTCGGCAGCATAAGGATAAGATTTGCGTAATAATTGTGCAATATCTAAATATGATAGATCAATTGGCTTTTGTTTTGATAAAACAGGCCAATTTTTATAAGTTAATATATGATTTTTGCTAAAATTTTCAAGTCCTGGTAAAACTTCAATCAGTTGGCTTAACTCAGGAATCAAATATATTGTTACTTCTCCTTTTATAAAATCCCATTGTGTCGTTTTATAGCCATTATCAAAGCGGACAATATAAGCCCATGAACCATTGGAGCAGATGAAATTTTTGTATCTTTCCCATAATTCAGAGGATTTGAATTTCTGTGTCAATTCCTTGACAAAATGAGAAGATTTTGATTTAGCAAAATCTTTTAATGTAGGTAGAAGAAGGGGTAGTGTCCCTTGTTCTGCTAAAATCCGATTCCACTCTTGTAAAACTTGACCATTTTTGAATTCCGACCAATCCAAAATACGACGGCGATCTGCTCCCAGAAAGAAGAAGCCGTGTAAGGTCAAAACATAGTCTTCATTACTCTCACTGTCAAGAGATATTTCTTCAAATTTGCCTCCTATTGGACGTTCTCCTGTAGGGAGGAATACTGCCCACCGAATTAATAATTTTCCTCGTATTTCAGTCTTGGGACGGGAGAGAATAAATACAGCACAATGTTGTTCAGCTTTTTGTTTTTCTCGACATCCTTTAGCATCAGGAACTAGTGTTGGCCAGCTTTCACTTGCTTTAAGTTCGTTCAGTTCAGTATTATTAAGAATCTGCTGATAACCAAAGTACTGTACTTGTTGTTTATCACTTATCCAAATATTTCCTGTTAAGGTAGAAGGCTGAGGACTGATTTTCTTAAAATCAGAAAAGCATTGAATAGATTTTGGACAAACTTTAATATCATAAATTGTTTTACCATCAAAAATTTCAATAGTTTTTAAATTCTTGAGCAAAGGAAGAAAGCCTGTTAACTCTTCCAACAAATTATGATTAAATTCATCGATGAACTGAGAATCATCACCGGGATATTGTGAAACAATAGGATTACTATCATACCCTCGTTGGCAATGTTCTTTTTTTCGGAGAGGAAACCATAACGTAAAACCATCTTGGAATCCCATGTTTTCACGCTCTTGAGCCATCAAACTTTGATCTGATAGTTCAAAATCTAATTCATCCCAGTTTGATTTTGGTACATCATCTGGATCGTCTGTTGCCCAGAGATTAAGCATAGAACCTGAATCAACATCGTCTTCAGAATTTGGACCTTTCAAGTAAAAGAAAGCCTCACAAATAAGAAAAACTGTCTTGAGTCCTATACCAAATTTACCAACCGCCGAACTATCACTTTCTTTAGCACTTGCTCCAATAGAACGGATGCTTTTATTATCTTTTTTAGAAAAATGTCCATCATTAACCACTAAAATCGCGGGACTCTGTAGCAACAAATGTTGTGCCTCGCTTAGACCTTTAGATAGTCCTATACTCAATCGCTGAGAACGACAGTCATCAGCATTTTGTACGAGTTCCTTAAGAATAAAAATTAAAGATGTTTTTTGATTTTGACCTTGTAACAACATATTTCTAATATTGTTAATATCACTTCTTGCTGAGTGATAAGCTCCATTTTTCGCCATAAGGTTTTGTCCTTTTCGTGAAATATTATATACAGATGGAATTTTCTAGTACGCAAGTGGGGGGATATCGTTAAAGATTCGGATATAACTGCTGAACTCCGAATATGATCAGCAAATTATTGATCAAGACAAAAGCGATCGCCTTATTTCTGTCGCTTATGACTTCGTGGAAATGTTTCATCATCCTCAGCTTGCTTAATTACTTACTTGTTCCTATACTAAACATAGCCAGTTAAAAAATAACATTTATTTACATTAATTAACTTTTACAGAACTGCTTTGTCTTATTCTTTACTGATGGATTAGCAAAGTTAGCTTAAGCTTCGGCGATCGCTCGTATCCGGAAAAGCTTGCGACATCATTTGCTTCCAATCAGAGAAATCCTTGGATATACGAATTTTTAGTCAGCTCATTTTCCAGAAGGATATCGATATTTTCTAATAAACCGAAAAGTACTGGGGAGCAAACTACTGTTGTTTTAGCTGAAGTGAAGCAGCATCAATCGGAAGTTTTACAACTACATAACTAGCTATTCCTTTTGGAAAAATCTTATCGCAATAATATCTATCTTCAGGAGGAGGAGAAGTAGTCAAGGCTGTAGTTATTATTAGAGTATCTTCCAAATAATCTTTCCCCTCAAGTTGAAATGGGACTAGGAGGGTAGGTTGTTAGGATGTATATTCTCTCCCTTTGGGCCCGTGCGGGTCTGGGGGGAGAGAATTTGGCTTTTTTTAGTTTATCCGAACCGTATCCCAATTTTCCTCGAAGGGCTTGGATATCCGCCGAAACTCTTGATGAGCGATTTTCGGGCGCATATAAACAAACATGCTTATTCTCAATACCATTCCGTTACATCTAGAACCAAAGATGCTCTTAAAACATCAGATACATCCAAAATACTGGTAGTTTGAGATTTTACCAAGTTATGAATAGTAATAAGCTCTTGAACGCGATCAATACTGATGCGAAATTGGCCAAGCGCTGACTGCATAGTTAGAAACAGAAGTTAATGCAATAATCTTGTCTGCTAAGTCTGAAAAAGTTTGCTTAAATTGTTTTTGCTTCTCTTGGTTATTCTTTAATACTATTCCTATTTGTCCCAATTGCTTAGGTGTGAGGTCATAAATTGGGGTTCGGTGTGCTTGAGATAGGGAAATTAGACTATGAAAATTCGAGATTTCTGTCAGAGAAAAGCTACGGTTAATTCCTTGCTCAGTATAGAGTGTTTCAGATAGTAGCATATTATTCTGGCGTAAAACAGGAACTAATTTATCAGAAATAGCTTGCTCAACTTTCTTAATCCATGTTTGAAAAGGAGCAGTCTCTTTTCCGAATACAACAATTCCTAAAAAATGTAACGTAACGTTAGGAAATGGATAAGCAGCGTCTTGCAAAATTGGTAAAGAACTTGCTTTTTTAGCCCAAGTGTACCATTTCGGTAACACTTTAGCTAAAGAGTCTATTGCCATTACTGAGATGGAATCAGCTGTGGTTGGAACAAGAAAAAAGTCGCTTGTCATTAATAAATTCTGATTGATCGAGCTTAAAGCTGGACTCATATCAATTAAGATATAGTCCGCATTAAACTTAGTAGATGTTTTCTCAAATAAATCAGTGATGGAACCTGGTATGTTTTTCAGGGATCGAAGTGAATCACCTAATTGTTGGGCAATACCTAATGTCACCTCGTATTCAGTAAATCCAATATGACCGGGTAATAGAAATAACCCTTTCTGACCTTTTACTGAGATGCAGTCTACCGCTTCAATAGCTCTTGGTTGAGACTCGAAAGCAGGAGCTAAACCTGTCTTAATGTTTTATATTGTATCATATATATTTTCTATTTTTGTCTCATCTTCCTCTGTTGCTTCTCCCAGCGCTAGTCCTGTAAGATTACATTGTGGGTCAGCATCTACCAGGATGACTCTCTTACCTTTTGAAGCAAGCATCCATCCTAGATTAAATGTGGTTGTTGTTTTGCCAACTCCACCTTTGGAATTCAATAAAGCAATTTTTTGAACCATTGTAATATACCTAATATAACTTGGCTTGCAGGTTTTAATCCTAAGTATAGTTGGGAGCTTCTCTCTAATTTTTTATTTTAATCCAAATAAACGCTTTTGACGAAATTTTGCAAAGATTGCGCGATCGCCCACCATACCAAAAATAGTCTACAAATATATTATCCTCAAGATACAACAGCATGACAAACATTTTTAGCAGCCAGTTTTTTAGCTTCCTTTTTAGATTTTCCCACCCCAGTACCAGTACTTCCTAAAAATTGGCAAGTACAAACAAAATTTCCTAGATGATATTTGTAGCTATACTCTGGAAGACTATGACTTCCCATGAGAGCAAATATATTTAGCTCAGAAACATAGTCCCTTTCATCTTCATCTGGCATTTCTACAGGTATAGAATTAGATGGTAATTTAGCTGGTATTGTATTAACTGGTTTCTCAATAATTACTGTCGGCTCATCGATAATTACTGGTGGACATTCAGGTACTACTTCTAAGTTGTCATCTATATAACTTCTGATCCATTCCTTCGCTGCTAAATTTACTGCCATTTTTTTACTAATATCTGATGCCATTGGGCGAATTTTACTTGTCATCACATTTCCATCACAGCATATTGATAAATTGACAACAAACATTTTTCTACTGTCTTGCTCCGCAGTAGTTTGCATATCATTCCAATTCGGTTTTTTTTGAATGGAAATATTCAACACACTTTTAGCTGTTTCCGGTGTCAAATTTTCTAATACTTCCTGCTCTAAAGGTTTTAGACGCTCTCCTTCTATCAAAATATGATAGAAATCCTCTTGTGTGAGTAATTGCGCTTTTGCTCTGCGGATAACCTCTTCTTCTAGCTCTAGCAGCTTAGAATTGATTACTGCCATTTTTATGATCTTACTAAAATCCTTTGGCGCTAAATCTGTCAAACTTTCTTTTAAAATCCGGTCCATTGTTTTCTGCTTTTCTTTTGTTACAATATATTCTTTACGTTGGGTATCTCTCTGTTCAATTACTTGATTTATCTGTTCAGCAATTCCTGCTAACTCATCATGATTATATGGCGGTTTAGTCGCATTAATCAATCCTTTTAATCCCCAATGGACAACCACATCAGCATACCGACGAATTGGCGATGTCCAATGGAGATAACTAGGCAGATTTAAAGCAAAATGTCCTGTGGAAATTGGGTCATATTTAGCTCTACCCAAACAACTTCCCAAAAACTTCCTTAATTCTTCAGGAGATGCTATATCCTGAATATGTGGCATCAATAGCTGCTTATCTTCCGGTAAATTACGAGTTGCATGATTTCTAAAAAGTGCTGGATAAGATGCTTGATTTAAATGATTTGCAGCTACTGTATTAGCTAGAATCATAAATTCAGCTATGATCTGCTGGGAACGAGAAAATCCCTCTAGCAAGATTTTACCTTCTTCATCAAAGAAGAAACCATGGGTATGGGTAAATCCTATCGCTCCTTTGCGGATTCTATTTTGATTCAATCCTTGGGAAACTCTCTTCATTAAAGCTAATAGATTGTACCATTTGTTATCTGGCTCATGTTCTAGAATCAAATCAACCAGTTCATAAGTGAAGCGTTTTTGACTGATTAAGATGGTTTCTTCAAAGTTATAGCTGACTACTTCAACGTTTTGATCTAAGATAATATTTAATGATACTGTATACCGTTCTTCACACGGGAGTAAACTCAATTGATTTTCCGCCAAATCCCTTGGGAGCATTGGGATATTACCTTGTCTGAGATAGATGGTAGCTACTCTCTCTCGTGCTAGTAAATCTACGGAACTGCCAGGAGTAACAAAATTCGTTACGTCGGCGATGTGAATTGACACTAAAACTTGATCGCCACGTATTTCGGCGAATATAGCATCATCCAGGTCTTTGGATGTTGGTCCGTCAATAGTTACACCTTGAACTAGTTTTCGTTCTTTTGTAGTACTCATTGAGATATATTAATTCGATTTGCTATTCTATCGAACTTCACTTAATTATATGATAATTGTCAAATCTTAAGATAGGGCTTCTCTATTTGATTTAATCTTAACCTAAGTTGTTCGCATGTGCTAAAATCCAATATTTAGGGAGACTAGAATGGTTGTAGTTATGTAAGTATGTATCTAATTTAAATCTTCTTGTGCATAATAAAGGTGCTCATAATCCCGATTCTACAGATGATGATCCGGAATATCCTAATGTTTTTGGTGGGGTTGAACCAGAGGATATTTTCATCAAAGAATTTCCCACAGCAAGAGAACCTCTGGTTTTTAGGGGTGAAGTGGAAATTGATGGAAGCACATTACATTTGAAAGATATTGGCATATTTCCTGCACAGTCTCGACGAGCAAGTGCTAGTATATCAGAATTGAGAGGTATATTTGATCAATTAGCAGAACAAGCAAGATCGGAAGGTTTTAATAAATTGAGAATAACGGGTGTAAGAGTAAGTGGTGTCAGTTTCGATCCTACTAATATTAACTCTGCTAGAAGAATTGACATAACATGGGATTTAGGAAACTAAGAATTAATTAGATGTATTGAGGTCGATTATGAACAAGTACAATGAGTTGGCGGAAGAACTTAATAGGCTACTGAATGGATCTGATGACAAAGAACCTGCTATTAGATATTTGAGATCGAGGAATTATTCAAAACTCGAATCAATAGAAATTTTGAGAAAGGTATTACATATTCCCTACTATCAGGCTCAACATATAGTTCATCATAGCCAAACATGGAGTGATGTAAAAGAATTTGACACAAAATTAATAAATGATTTTTTTGATGTTCTAGAAGAAACGAAGAATCTCAAAACTAAAGAAACTTGACTATGTTGGCTCTAAGTTAGTTAGTCATTCGAGGTTTGCATAGAACAAATAATATTTTAGGAGTTTGCTCAAAGTAATGAAACATTGCTGGACATAACCAACCTTCTAGTCCTAATTCTGGACAATAGTACCAGTTTCCTCTGTACTGCTCTCGCCGCCATTCAAGACTAATTTGATACCCAGGAAACTGGCTATCAGAAAAGATTAGTATGAACCCAGTTTCAGCATGTGGAATATTTTCGACTGTTCGACTTATAATTTCATCAGAGCCAGCAATAAAAGGTTCTTGTTTTAAACCCACTCTCTCGTCATCAAATACCCACATTGCTTGATGTTTGTAAGGAAAAATCATTCTTAATAGATTCATAGCCAATTAAAAAATGCTTGAGAGATTAAACGTTGTTAGATACTGTTTGTAAAGGATTATAAAGCAATAGATTAAGGTTTCATTAACTATGTTAACACGATGAGAACAGTAAACTAAAAGTAACCTGAATGTACTATTTAAAATAGTGTTGACTAATTATGCTAAACTTAGCATAATTAAAGGAGTAAACAAAACTTGCAGCCAAACCAGGAAAAAAGAAAGCCACTGGAATGGGTGGGGAGTTCTCTAAAAGACTGGAAGAGCTTTCCAGACGAAAAGTTACGAGAAGAAAGCAGAAGGAAGGTAAACATGACAGAAAAATTTGATGTAACCCCTAGCTGTGGTAATGTATTTGCCGATCTAGGCTTACCAAACCCTGACGAATTGCTTGCTAAATCAGAGTTAGCAAGAAAAATAACTAATATTATCATAGAGCGTAATATGACACAAGCTGAAGCAGCTCAATTATTAGGAATCGATCAACCAAAAGTTTCAGCTCTCATGAGAGGTAGATTAAAGGGTTTTTCTCTAGATAGATTATGTAAATACTTAAATGCTTTTGATAATGATATAGAAATCGCAGTCAAACGCAAATCAGGTGAAATAGCCAAAACAATAGTAGTTTGTTAAATAACTAACATCCACAAATGAACGTTTTGAAAACGTTCTAAACATTAAAAGAGCTTGAAAAATCAATACTTTCAATGTCTCTACTATTGCTTAAAAGCTATTTAATTTGTATTTAAATTTTATTTTCGCTAACGCCTAATCCTAACATTTTGATTAGCGATAACAGCATCTAATCTGGCTCGGTCTATTTCATCCTACCTTAATTGGTTAGCAGTTTTAACCTACTTAACTTGGCTAGAATCATTCCTATTTTCTGATAGGTTCCAAGACAAATCAACAGATTTTATTAAGAGATTATCATGTCTTTATTAACTGAAGTATTAAATCAAATTCGGATTTGGATAGAAACTAACTACCCAAAAAGTGTGGTTAGTATTCCTCCAGGTTTGCACATTTCTCAGATCCAAGAAATAGTTAAACCTTTAACTTTTGAGTTGCCAAATGAAGTTTATCAACTTTATCAGTGGTCATGTGGTATTGAAGAAGAAGCCAGTTATGATATTCACTATGATTTGCTTCCTTTTGATCCATTTGATAACTTCTATCTTTGTAATTTAAAGCAAATAGTCAATCAACCAATATTTGAGGATATATTCGGAAATTGAGCTAGTGATAGGTCAGTAGTGGTAAAGCTCAAACCCTTGTCACTAGTGTTATTAGTACACAATCTTTAAGTTTTATTTTTAACTAAATCGTCCTCCACATCCCATTTGTTAACTTAGTACTATTAACTTTGATATATAACCATTGGTTGTTTTGTAATAGTCGCTACACGATTACCGATGGATGTAATAATTGATAGAGCTATTTCTTCTGCTATGATGCCTGATTCAAAAACAACATGAATACCATGCCTTTCATGGGAAAAAGATAATTCACACCCAAGAACTTTAATCCAGCATACATCCTTCCCCTCAATTATTTCTGATGGATAATTAAGCGGTTGGTATATTTCGCAACTATTAATGTTTTGAGGAAAGATAAACCACCCACCAGTCTGTGGCTGGATGTTAAATTCAAGCATAATTTGCTAATTTTACTAATTGATAGAAATCTTGTGGACATCTTATCAGATATAACGTGAGTTCGGAATAAGCTAAAACCCTTATTTTTCCGTAACCTGGAAAGATTATTATCTGATTGAGTAAGTTCAAAAATCACTGGTGGATATTTATGGTAATTACATACCATTAGTCCCACTTTAAGTTGACAGCCTGATAGCAACATTTGTTAACGCCAACAAACTATAATAAATTCAACAGTTTTATCATTCCTTAGCTCTCTACCATACTTTATTTTAATCCATGTAACCGCTTTTAACTAGATGTTGAAAAAATTGCGAGTTAATTTTAGCTCTCTGTTCAGTTTGCTTTTGCTAACACTTGCTTGTTGGGCGATCGCTCACGAATTGGGAACGTACAATTTTCAGGATGTACTCAAAGCGCTATCAGCCATCCCCAAAAGCCATTTGAGTGGAGCAATTTGGCTAACCATCTTAGGTTATCTAGTCATGGCTAGTTATGATATTCTAGGATTTAGCTATATTGGTCGCCATTTATCTTGGAACAAAATAGCTCTAGCTGGCTTTATCAGCTCTGTCTTTGGTAATACCATAGGTTTCGCCTTATTCACAGGTAGCGCTATTCGTTATCGGTTCTATACCAATTGGGGAATTGACCCATTAGATATTGCTAAAATAGTCGCCTTTGTTAATTTCACCTTTTGGTTAGGCGTGTTTGCTGTTGCTGGCGCAGTTTTTATCCTGAATCCCCTGATAATTCCGGCGCAATTACATTTACCTTTTTTAACAGTAAGTCCGATAGGATATATTTTTATACTTATAGTCGCTGCCTATTTACTAAGTAGTATTATTCATCCTCAATCATTAATAATTTTGGGAAAAACGTTTCATTTACCCACTTTTAGGATTTCCTTGGCTCAGGTAGCAGTAGCAGGGTTGGATTGGATGATCGCAGCAGCAACTCTTTACATTTTACTACCTGCTAATATCAATATATCATACTTAGAATGTTTAGGTTTCTATTCCTTAGCCATGTTCGCAGGTGTCATCAGTAATGTTCCCTCTGGTTTAGGCGTGTTTGAAATCATAATTTTACATTTTTTAGCTAGTCATGCTTATGATGTAGCGATATTGGGGACAACCCTAGCATAGAGAGTCATTTATGATTTATTATCATTATTGGTAGCTGCTACCTTACTAGGAATATACGAACTGAGATATAATTCTCAGAAAATTAACCGCAAAATTTAGTTTTGGATTCTAGTTAGCTAGTTATATTAATCGAATATAGATTAATCAAATCACATATGTCGCTAATAGTTCAGAAATACGGTGGTACATCTGTTGGTTCAGTCGAACGGATTCAAGCTGTTGTCCAGAGAGTGAAAAAGACTGTAGAATCGGGAAATTCAGTGGTAGTGGTGGTTTCAGCGATGGGAAAGACCACTGACGGACTGGTGAAATTGGCTAATGAAATCTCCCGAAATCCTGATCGTCGGGAAATGGACATGTTGCTTTCTACCGGAGAGCAAGTGACGATCGCTTTAGTGACTATGGCTTTACAAGAAATTGGACAACCAGCTATTTCTCTCACTGGCGCTCAAGTGGGAATTGTCACGGAAGCAGAACACACCCGCGCCCGTATTTTAGAAATTGCAACCCATCGCTTAATCCGATATCTGGATCAAGGTAAAGTCGTGGTTGTGGCGGGATTTCAAGGTGTCGCTAACAAGGAAGAATTAGAAATCACCACTTTAGGACGTGGTGGTTCTGATACTTCAGCCGTAGCTTTAGCTGCTGCAGTCCAAGCTGATTTTTGTGAAATTTATACTGATGTACCAGGAATCTTTACTACAGACCCCCGATTAGTTCCAGAGGCTCAATTAATCGGCGAAATTACTTGCGATGAAATGCTGGAATTAGCTAGTTTAGGAGCTAAGGTCTTACATCCCCGCTCGGTCGAAATAGCTAAAAATTATGGTGTTCCTCTCGTAGTCCGTTCTAGTTGGACAGATGAACCTGGTACTTGGGTGACAACTCCCAAAAAACAGGAGCGAGCCTTAGTTAATTTAGAGTTGTCTCGCTGTGCGAATGTTGTAGAATTCGATGATCAACAATCCAGAGTAGCTTTATTGCGTGTTCCCGATCGCCCAGGAGTAGCAGCGAGGTTATTTGGGGAAATTGCTCGTCAGGATGTGGATGTCGATCTAATTATTCAGTCGATTCATGAAGGGAATAGTAATGATATCGCTTTTACGGTCTCTAAAAATATTTTACAACGTGCAGAAGCAGTGGCTTGGGCGATCGCACCAGCTTTACGGGAGCAAATAAATTCCGATGAAGCTGAGGTATTAGTAGAACACCAAACCGCCAAAGTGAGTATTGTTGGGGCTGGGATGATTGGAAATCCAGGAGTAGCAGCAAAAATGTTCGCGGCTTTAGCATCAGCCAAGGTGAATATTCAGATGATTTCTACTAGTGAGGTGAAGGTAAGTTGTGTTGTAGATTTTGCGGATTGCGATCGCGCTATTGCTGCTCTGTGTCAAGCCTTTGAAATCCATCTTTCTGGAATTCCCCTACAAGGCGTAGCTGCTGTCAATCCAGCAAAATCTTCTGCTGTGCGTGGTGTAGCATTGGATGTCAATCAAGTCCGGTTAGCGATTCGTCAAGTCCCTGATCGTCCGGGAATGGCGGCTAAATTATTTGGAATACTAGCAGAACACAATA